>JACCDP011446198.1_pt1 | contig 14882 bp, 14 predicted proteins | sample 7445841 | NCBI WGS metagenome assembly JACCDP01 (sample SAMN15323441, study PRJNA562643) | freshwater metagenome | isolation source: river surface water | place: USA:Blue River Watershed | collected 2017-08-17 | reverse complement strand
TTAATTTTTTCTTTAATTTTTTCTTTAATTTTATGATATTGCCTTCTATTTTTTCGATATTAACTTCATCACTGTATTCAATTTGTAAATTCGGACGGATTATTTTTTCACCAGTTAGCATATCGGTATATTCATTTTCTTTTAATTCTGGTAAAAAATAATGACATCCTTTATCAATTGAAAATGATTTATCCGCGCGATCTACAACAAAAGGATTCGAAAACTTAAAACGACTCACATATATATTCTTATTCTCATTCATATCAGGAATATGCTTAAATATATATTCAATTGCGTTATTTATTTTAATTAAACAACCTCTTATGTATAACATAATATTATATCTTAGAGTATCAATTATATTGTGTTTTTTAAGGAAGTTCGCATCGTCAAGTATTTTCTTTATAATATTACTATTATAGGAAAGCGTATTCCCCAAAGAAGCAGGTTCTTCAATATAGTCGTATACCGCACCGCCTCCGCCAGTTGTCAACGGCATATATTCTTCATTCATCTCCATGATGTTTCCATCATCTACTCCACCATTTTCCTTTTCTTCACCGCATACTACACTATTTAAATGTTCATCAACCTCTAATAAATTTGTACCATCAACCGCATCAATTCTGTAATACATTTTAGGATTTGGTTCATTATTAATCACATTATAGTTATGTAACATTGCGTTTGAAATTACACTATTATCATTCGATAATATATAAACATTTTTACGATCAATTGGCGGAAAATCCGGTGATTTAGGTATACTTTTTCCTAACAATAAATCAACATACATAACTTGTAAAACATCCCCTAAAAGCTTTGTTACAACATACTTAATTATTACATTAAATTCTTTTATTGGGTCTTCGTTTGTATAATACAAATTCTTGTTTCGTATTAAAATATCGCTTATATATTCATTTTTTGTAGCATTTCCGAAAAAATAGGAATTATGAATATTATTTTTTGCTTTCATTTTTGCTTCATCTCGAACAGTATCATTTGTTCGTCCTTGTTCTCCAATTATACCAATATATGATTTTATTTTATTATCTTTATAATCATAAGTAAATTCACCTTCAACACGATTCCCATATAGTTTGAGTTCATTTTCAATGTCTTTTATATAATTTTTGGAGATATCAGGTAATGATTTACTTGTATAGTATGAAGCAATTTTATTATATTTTTGACGAATATTTTCAAGAAAGGTGGGTGTTACTATTGAATTCACATTGAATCCAAATGTACCTTTCCAATAATTTGTATTATCATCATTAACACGAAAACTTTGAATTTTTAAATTACATATAATATTTTCAAGACCATAACTTTGAAGTAAACCAATGTCATTTAATTTTTTATTAATCTCTGGAATATCCTCATCTTTTGGTAAAAATGATACAGCATTTTCATTTGTAAGATTTTTTGATGCTGGGTCAATAAGCGTTCCTGGCGTTATAAGGATTTTATATGTCCCTGGACAAAAAATTTCGCTTGGGTCTTGACCATTGTCATAAACCACAAAACCCTTCCTTACATTCTTAAATCGGTTTGATCTATCTCCACCCGCCAACGGTAATTTTGCTGTGTAATATGTTTGTTTTCTATCAGGACCACGACTTATAAAATATTCAGTTATTTCTCCCGTTAATTGACGAATTATATACTGATTATCATAAATATTATCAAGATTCCCATAAAATTCAGGCACTTCTGTAATCCGCAAAGATGATCCTTCTGTAATTTGACTTGTATTGTAAAAAATATTTATTTTCGTTTCATAGTTTTTATTACTAGGGTCTTTATATGTTTTAAATAAATCGAAAAGACTTGTCAATATATCATAAAAAAATCGTTTGCGAATCATTGCGTTTGTATCTTGTTCCGCTTCAGGTTCTGCATTTCTCTCCGTTCGTTTTTTTCCTTTCTTGGAAAGTTCAACAGGAGTAGATTTTTTAGTAATAAGAACACCAAAATCTTTATAACAATCCGCAATAACTAATCGTGTCATAAAATCTTTAATGTTACTAGTAATTTTAGGGTTGTTTTTAGTGCAACTTCCAGGAAAAATATTAAAATGTTTCAAAAACCCATCAAAATCTTTTACATCATCCTTTCTTACAAATTCTTCACGCTTTACAGAAGTTCCTTCGAAAGGAAGAATATTCGACACCGGCTCTGCTGTAGCAGAAGCAACCCCCACAGAAGAAGATAACCCACTATATTGATCACTATATTCATATATTGGCGCACTAGCTGAAGCTGATGCAACTCTTCTTTCTAAAAGTTTTCCACATATATAATTTAGGACTTCTTCATCGGTCCCAGCAGCAGGCAATCCAATTTTAGCATCGTTTGCAAATTGAAATAATTTCCCTTTTAGTTCAGGTGGAGCAAATCGAAGAATTTTACATAACCCTATTGCTTCTTCTTCACTCAAAGAGTCCCCCATCTTCCTAACATCCCCTCAGAAAATCCATCACTCAAACGAAGCACACCCCCAAAAAATTGACAATCAATAATCCCTATAGTGTATACCAAATAGTCTTACTACAGCTTTCACTATAGGGAAATGTCTTCTGGTTCTGCTTCCACCGCCGCCAAGGCGACCGCCTACTCCGCCATGGCCATCGAGTCAGTCATCGGTGACCAGCTCACCGCCCTCCTTCAGCCCGTCACCGATTTGGCCGTCCTCTGGAAGCTCCACGATATTGTCGGCAAACGGATTCGCGCCGTCGAGAAGGCCACCCGCGGGAAGCCGAAGAAGGAGCGCGACCCTGACGCACCGAAAAAGGCGGCGGGCCCTCAGCTCCTTGCCTGGAACGCCCAGGTGGCGCGCGTCGAGGCGATTTCTGCGAGGGCGACCAAGGGGAAACTCACTTACAATCACGCCCGCGCCGTTGCCGGCCGCCTGAAGGAGGCGGGAGAGCTCAATGTCAAAAAGGATGTGAATCGGATTCCTTCGGATGAAACGATTCTCAAAGCTGTGGAGGAATACTACGCCTCGGTGAATCCTGAACCGGCCGCCGCCGTCAAGGCAAAGACGGAGGCGAGTCCAAAGAAGAAAGAACTAAAGGAAAGCGCTCTTAACAAGACGCCTGAGCCGGCTATCAAGACGCCCGAAAAGGCTAACAAGGCGCCTGAGCCGGCTAACAAGGCACCTGAGAAGGCTAACAAGGCACCTGAGAAGGCCAAGAAGAAGGACATTCCAAAGGAGGTTCCTCAACTCATGTCTCTCGAGCCATATGAATATATTATTGACGGCAAGCTCTGTGAACGCATTGACATCAATGGTTACGCATTCATCTGGAATGAAAAGGGGAAATATATGGGCGTCTACGATGAAAAGAAGAAGACATTCGACACTAGTATCCCAGACCCCACCATGTAAACTAACACAACACACAACACACAATCCCTATAGTGCTATCTAACGCGACCAACACCATCACTCCATCATTGACACCACCGTTTTTTGCCCCCCCCAAAAAAAAATTGAAGTCGCCGCCGCCCAACCGCCGTCGTCGTGTATCAAGGTAACATAATGGAGATTCGCGCCATTATCATCACTCTTCTCATTCTCTATAGTGCCGTCCTCATTGCTCCAGCCACCGGTCCGAAGATGAAGAAAATCCGCGTCAACATTGCTCCCACCGTTGGAATTCCCGCCGGCGAAGTCTATGTCGACATCCGTTTCGACGCCGACCGGACCATGAATGTCGGCAAAAGCGTGGATGAATGTATCCAGCAAAACTGTCAATCAGTCCAGGATACACTCAAGGGACATGGAATTCGCGGAACATGGCGTGCAAATATTGCCGTCCTCGACCGTGTCATGGATTATTATACGAAAATGGAGTTGGAGGCGAAGGAGGAAAAGGAGGCGAAAGAGAACATGGATGCGGAGTAAATCAGTATGGCCGAATCCAAACCCCGCGCCCCAAAAAATTGAAAACATTTTTACATCCCCAAGAGAAAGCATCACGACGATTCAAAATGGGCTCCGATGGACCTGTCTGGGTCGGCTTCATCCCTTTCAAAGATGACGCCCCCGTCGACATACGCGGCGACTCCACCGGCTTCCAAATCTCGAGTGCGGATACGCGCGCACAACTAGAAGCCATTCGCGCATACCAAGATAAGTGTAAAAATACAACCCCTATAGTGCTCCCCACAGAATATGAAGAATGTCTCACCGCCGCTGAACTTATCGAAGCAGAAAAAACTCTGGCTTCCATCACAATTCAACAACCAACGATCACGAAACAGGAACCGGCACAAAAAAAACGGAAAGGACCTGTTCCACCATTGTCACTCGCCAAAGCGCAACTCAAGAAGAATTCCTAAACAACAACACTCAGTTTTTCGAGTTCAGCAACAAGTGACCCCAATCCATAAGTCTCCATTTTTTCATGAAGGGCCAACTCTTTCTTATGCCGCTCCATGTGCCCACGCATAATATAGGATCGAATATCACAATTATTATTCAAATCCCCCAACTTCTCCAACTCAACCCAACGCATGTCCATGATTTCATTATTATCATGACTCAAAAGTTTCGGCTCGTCTTCCAAACGATAGACAAAGTAACGCCCCGCCGCTAACTGAATCATCTCCAAATAACCCTTCCCAAGCGTCAATCCACACTCTTCCCATGTTTCACGAAGCGCACATTCAAGTGGACTCTCGGATACATTATTCTTATGCCCCTTTGGAAAAGACCATTTGCCCGTCTCACGACCTTGAACAACAAGGATTCGATCCGATGTCGAAAAGATAATGGTCCCATAAACACGGGATTGACTTCTTTGCGTATTACGATAATTCATCTTTCTTTTTCGTAGAAATTCGAATTCTGTGGATGTGCTGAGGGGCGGCGTGGGCCGACTACTATAATCAATTTTATAACGCCCCGTTTATGTCGTTATAAAATTTCCATTTTTTCTGGGCGGTCATCTAATAATTTAGCCGAATTCCCCACGACGGATACACATCATCGGCAGGATACGGCAACGCATTCCATCGCCCTGGAAAGTATATAGGCGCACCACGATGACGCGCGCGTGAACCATGAGCCCCCCACCAACTAAATGTGCTATTTGTACATATACATCCACGGGATGCCCCGCGCATCACATACAGTGTCTCCAGTGGAGTGAGCCGTGGGTCGGCCGCTACCCATTCAACATGCGCCGCCCCTGGAAGACTTCGTAAAAGACGGAGTGCTTCCGCTGGGCTATCGCTAAACACAAGAACACGCTCACCCGCCGGCACAAATCCTGCGACCTTTTGTAAATAGGCGGCAATATTAATATGGTAATGGGGAAGAATCATATAATCACCTAGCCGAATATGTGCCCACCAGCCATACCCTTTAGTGGTGTCTCCCTCAAGCGGGTAGGCTGTATCAAGGGCGGCTCGCCGTTCGGCACTCAAGGCGGATTCAAAGGAAAGATTTACACCATAGGATGGGAAATACTTCTCTGTCTGGAAATAACCATGAAGGAGATAATCCCCAGGATTGTCCGGTTTGGAAAGAGGCTTGTAGGACGCATAATCAACAGGGTCGTCTTCCAGCTTACACCAACGGTTCATATTCCATTCCAGTTTGATTTGAGGAAAGAGCTTGTGCGCCAGTGACGAATCCGCGTGATTACATGGAATAATTTGTGAGGGAAAAAGAACCGGCTTCATACCCCAGCGCTCAGCATAGCCGAGTAATGCCGCTAACTGAAAAAGACGGTTGCCGAGGCCGTCGGATAATCTCACAGAGATTAAGCCAGGGTTAGATTTCATCCAACCGTCACTTAATCGCACCCCAAGTCGACCACTCTCCTCCATATCCTATAGTGCTACACTATAGGAATATCCCATTATTTAGGCGTATATTCAGGCGCATCGATTGATTTAAGGAGCGATTCACGCGCCCGCGCCATGACTTGTCCCTGAAGCTGCATCTCCAACACCGCAACTTTCTGCTTATAATGCGCAATCTGCGTCACGGCACTCATGTTCATCGCATTCGATGTCTGAATCGTCTGCTCAAGGAAACTAATCGTATTTCGCAGTGTTTCTTCCTTCTGAACTTGTTCCTTCATTAATTGAAAGAGTTCATTATACGCTGCCTCTAATTGAACATATTTCTGATTTAGAGTGGAGTATTCCGCGACCACTTTCTCATGCTCACTCTTTAGGGCTCCATTCAACTCCTCCAACGACCAGACCTTACGCCACCACTTTTCTCGTTCATCGGCGGTCAATACATCATATTGAATGTCCTTCGCCACTCCCAGCTCTTCGACAATCTCCGCCGCAGCACGCTCAAGCACCTTCTTTACAATGAGATTCATCTCGGACATCTTCTTTGATTATTTCTAATGTCGGTGCGGGCCCTCGTTTCGCAGTAGATACACCAACATTCATCGGTACGACGCGAGTCAATTTTTTTCCAAACCACCCACCCGCAGCCGCGTCCAATTCCCGCCTTTCCTCCGCAAAATCCGCATATTTCGCAACTAAGGCAATCGAAGGGTCCGTTGCCGGTCTCCGTGTTAGGGCAAATACCGCTCGCAGACGCCCCGCTTCTACGCGCCGCACCACCTTACGGCTCACCCGTGTCAATGCCTGGAGAAGCTTATGACGAGTATTATTGAGCCAGCACCGAATTCCATCCATGTCATCCAATAAAAATGGGTCGATCCCCAGCATTTGACCAGGTCTTCCACCATGCCCAGGCACACGCACCGGCCGCGGCTCATCCACATCCACCAAAACCAGCGTCACAACCTGTTTATTCTTTAAATCCTCCAAAATCTCGCCCGCACCGTCGAGTTGCATGTAGCGCGGCGAGAGCCCCACCGTCCGCCGCGTCAAGACCTCGTCCAGTGTATGTGGCAACCCCCGCTCATAAAAAGGCGTATATTCGTGTGTGCGTTCAACATAAGCAAGTATCCTCTGTAGTTGCTTCATCCCCAAGACATAATATACATACCCCTTTCGTTCCCGTTGAAAATCAGGGACAAGCTGAAGGTCCTCCACGAGCCCCTCCACATACTCCGCATCCACATACAACCCCAGGAATAACTCGAAGAATACACGATAGGCAGTGTGAACAATGTGCGCATCCTGGGAACAACGCCGCCCCGCGAATCCGCCAATCACGGGCGTCAGTCGCTCCAGAAACGCCCCGCCGAGTAGCCGCCGCTCACGCACATCCACGAAATAAAGACCCGCACTCACGAAAGGGTCCGCCCCCCGCCTCGAATCCGCCTTACGGAACTCCGTAGTGTAGGATAAGAGGGCGGCCCGTTGGCGCGGCCGTAAAAAGAATCCAGTGCATGACGGAGAGTCCATCGACTTCCTATTCCTATAGTGTACCCCCAAAGAACTTTCCTCTCCACACACAGTAAGTATGGCCTCCGCGTTAGCCTCCGCCTCAGGCTCGGCAGTCGCCTCCGCCTCGACAATTACAATTGTCGCCGAAACGGCGCTAGCCTTATACCCCATCCTCTTGAAAAATATACCCGCGAATCTCACAACCCAGGTCACGGGTCGCACGGTCACTTACGCCATCCTTGCATACATGCTCGCCTCCGCCAGCGATGTGACCCGTGCGTTCCCAAGCACCTTCACCGGTCTAACCCACACCATTCTCTATAGTGTAATCAACTTGGTCCACATTGGAGTCAGCTACGCCTCCTACAAACTCCTCCCCGCCGGCAATGCCCTCGCCCTCTTCTATACATACCCCTTCTGGAACATGCTCGCCGGCTGGCTCTTCCTTGGCGAAAGCGTCAGCCTCAAATCCATCGTCCTCTTAGCCGCCGCCCTCGTGGGAACATACATGGTCGCCACAAATTCGGCGATTGAAACATTCGTGGATGCTTCTGGCTCGAAAACGGACACCCAGCCCTCAAACAAAAACACTGCCCTCGGCGTTGCCCTTGCCCTCGGCTCCGCCATCACGGAGACCCTCATCTTCCTCATTGTGAAAACCCCCGCCTCCCCCAGCCCCTTCCTCTCCATGCTCCAGCTCTATCCACTCGCCGCCGCCGCAATCGCCGGCTATGGTCTCTGGAACCATTCCTATAGTGATGTTTCCCTGACTGACGGCTGGCTCCCCCTCATCCTCTTCAACGCATGTATCGGCTTCGTCGGCTACGCGCTCCGTTTCTACGCCATTCCCAAGCTCAGCACCGCCGTCTTCAGCATCCTCTCCGTCATCGGTGTCGTCGCGGCCTATGTCTTCCAACTCGTCTTTACACCCGAAAAAATCAACAGCGTGGCTGCTCTAGGGTCCCTCCTCATTGCTGGAGCCGCGGGTCTAGCCGAAGGCGCCTAGTTAGCCGATTAGCCTAGTTAGCTGGTTAGTCTAATGAGAACGCATTTTAAATATCTACATTATATAGAATGAGCACCAAACAACGAAATGCTGTATTTGGAAAAAAAAATTGGAATTTAAAAGACGCAATAAAAAATAAAGATACCGTAAAGATGCTAGAAATTATAGAGAACACTGCTGATATAAATGCTTCAATCCTTCATCCATATGATCTTATGAATACAGCAAAAACAACATTATTAAATATTGTAATTGAACGTAATTTTGTTGAATTAGTTCCCATTCTACTTGAAAAAGGAGCTGACCCAAATTTACCTTCTGATTCTGGATTAACCCCTCTTACAGAAGCAATTTGTATTTTTAACTATGATTTTGGAAAATGTATTCCTTCCTATGATACTGTAAAAATATTAATAGAATATGGGGCAGATGTAAATCAAAAATCAAGTAATGGATTTACTCCACTCATAAAAGCAATTAGTGTAAATTCATTTGAGATTGTTGAAATCTTAATTCAACATGGTGCAGATGTAAATATTTTTTCTGAACGAATTATTGATTTTGGAATAAGAAAAGACTATAAAAAAATAATTAAGAACATATCCCCTTTACTTGCAACAATTATATTTGATGTTAAAAAAGAAATAATTGAATTATTAGTTAAGCATGACGCTAAATTTGTAGATATACCTGATTTAGAAAATTATATTATCTGGAGTATAGATAATTATACTGACCCTGATACATTTGAAAAATTTTTACCTATTATAAATAAATATAAATTATTTAGAAATTTTGAAGTTTATAAACCACCGTCTTTAGACAAATACACTATAATGAATAATCCAATTGATATTACTTCAATTGAAATACCCGTGTCAAATGATATAAATATAAAAAATAATCCAGAAATTGCGAATACATTAGAAAAGCATAAAGAATATATTCACTCGCACAAATTTAACGATATATATACAATTACACAATATACATATCATGGTGATAAAATTATAAATAGTTTTATGCGTGGAGTTGATAATATGGAAACATACGAGGAAGAAATTCCGACTAGAGGATTATTTGCACATCAAAGACAACAGCATCATGATGCCATGTTATTTTTTATTTTTTTCTATTTAATGTTTGATTTAAATGAATTTCCAGATAATATTAAACATGGATATATTGTTATTCCAAAATTTAAGAAATGGTTTTATTTAAATAAAATGTATCCATTATTAGATCCTACAGATAAAACAAATGCGCATAAAACAAAAATTTTTGAAAAACTACGCACATATTCATTCAACTATTTTAAATTCTTATATAATGTAATACAACGTGCCCCAAAAATGGAACATCCTTTCCGTATATATCGTGGTGTGGAGACACACTACTTAAAGGATACAGGAGGGGATGATGTCTTTTATCTTAGTTCATTTTGTTCTACTTCTTATATGATTAAACCAACAGATAGTTTTGGAGGTATTAAATATCATTTTTATGTTCATCCTTCTGCGTCCTATATGTTTTTTGAATCCGTTAGTAAATTTCCCAAAGAAAAAGAAGTGCTTCTCGTCCCGTATTTGCGTTATATCCATGTAAAAACAGAAGAGAAAACCGATGATTCATATGAAACCCATCATTATTCCATATTACCTACCGATTTAACAATCCCCAATGAGTTTGACGAATTTATGACATGGTATAAACCCCATGTCGGCGGTGGCCGCTTCCGAAAATCACGCCGGCGTGTGGCGAATGTTATGATGGTCTCCCCCAATAATGCTACAACACTGCGTATTCATAATAAACAACCCAATATTCGCTATACACGAACAAATAAGGTGAATCTCAAATCCGTTAATAAGGTGAATAACACAAAACGAAACCAAAACAAGACTCGCGTTAACAAAAAATCTCCATCTCCTCCCCATGACAGTCGTCTTCGCGCCCCACTCTCCGTCTATCGCCATCGCAGAGCGAGCCCAGATGAAAAAACCGTTGCCCTTGCTCTTTATAAGGCCCTGGGTGGAAAAGAATGAAACCCAACCCCCAAACCCCCAATATCTATAGTGTAATCCCCTAGAGAATTTCCTCGACATCCACCCGTCGTTGAATACGGAGAAGCGCTCGATTATAACCGTAATCAATCACCGCAATGTATGTCTCAAACAATATGTAGCCACAGAGCCCAAGGAAACACAGAAACTCCACTCCCCAGTCCGCATTATAGAGAATGGCCACAAAATTATGGAGCCAGCATACTGGAAGAATCACCCACATATACAGAATTGCTCGCATACGAAGGTATGCGAACGGCTGTATTGTGCCCGCTTCCTGAGACGCTTTCAGAAGAGCATCGACAACATGGAGATGTCCATGTGAAACATAGATAAGAGCGGCGAGAGCCCACGGTCGAAATCCGAAGAATACATACATGGTGACAAGCGTGAGTCCAACATTGTATTTCAGCTTTTCATAGACGAGTAACATGTCACGTTCCCAAATGAGTTTATACATGGCGTATACAGTGTAAACAACGGGCAGCAATAGTTCAAACATACGGACTGTGATTCGAGTCTCTCCGCCAACCAGCGTCAGCGCTGTTCCTGAAGCCAGCCACGAGTCGATGTCAATGGACGCACTATGGGAAATGCTGAGGGAGAAGACGGCATCGTGAATATGGTGAAGATATGGAATACGATGACCGAAGGTATGTCTCGAGGCGATGTATGTCAGGCCGATGGCTGTGGCATAGAGGAAGGTAGAATATGTCATGTTGGCCTGGGGGGAGGGGAAACAATGTTTAACATCCCATGTTTCAAACATCGGATGTCAATTTTACATGGACCAATTCCCTATTGTGCACTTCCTCTGAACATACCCTCTGAACATACCCATGTTCATTTTCTACATCCCCAAAATAGAAATGAAGACTCCCCTCATTCTATTCCTTGTTATCTTGATTGCCTTTCTCGCCTATCAGCTCTACCGTTACATCATGGGTTCACAATACCGGATTTCCGCGGCCGAGGCGCGAAAACTCCTGCGCGAAAAACAGTTTGACATCGTCCTGGATGTCCGCACACCCGTCGAACGCGAGACCCTCGGCTATTACCCTGGTTCCCTTCACATGCCGAGCGCCGACCTACCCAAGAAAATGCCCGAGCTCTTCCCCAATAAGTCCACCCGCATCCTCGTCTACTGTAATAACGGCCCTCGTGCCCGCGCCGCTACGGACAAGCTCCATGAACTCGGCTACATGAACGCGGTTTACATCGCATCCGGCCATTGGTCGCTTATGGAATAGAGTCAAAAAAGAACTATTCCTATAGTGTATCCTCTTCGCACATTATCCTTGTCATTCTCCATTATTCCGTTTTAAAGTAATCTTTAATTCTTCCATTATAAAACCGTTCATCGAGTTGTTCCGCGACTACAAACGGTTCCTCCCCAAACTCAGGACATACGAACTTTCCAGTATGTTTGCGGAATGGATACCCAATTTTCATATGGATGTCTACCGCAGATTCCGGAATTTTTACATCAGAACAACTGAAGCTACTATAATCTCCGCCAACAAGGTCATCATACTCCGCATTCTCCAGCGCCGCGATAAGTTTCTCCAGTTCGGCTTCATTGTCCGTCCATTGACAATAATGAATAAGGTGTTCATCTTCCTTATGGTTATGTTCAAAGATAATGATAAACTCCATTTTTGTAGTTTTCTTAATACGATTTTACTTTGCTCTTTTAATTATGTATCTAAAAACGACGGCTATCGCTTGTTCAATTTTTTCCAAGAGTAAGATAAATTCATATTCCTATAGTGCTTACCCCTAGGATATACACTATAGGTATGAGCCTACGGGCTCTCGGCGGCTACCCTAACCCATACAACTGGGACACCATGGAGTCCATTGCCTCCATTTGTTCCTTCATCTTCAGCTCCTTCTTTTCCTTTGCCGTCAACGGCTTTTCCCCCTTCACCACCTTCTTTTTCTTCAGTTCCTTCTGAATGGCGACGGCAGGGGCATCATACACGAGCACCTCACGGAAAAAGGACTCACTGTGATTGAGGGCACGGAGCAGGCCGGCCTGGTCGGCAACGAGCACAGGCGCGGAGGGGACGGCCATTCGTGGGACTTCGCAGAGGATTTGCACTATAAGGATGAGAATGTCGTTGCGGCGTTTGGCGGAGAGGCGTTTATCTGGTGTGGCGTAGAGCTGCATGAGTGCCTGGAATTCCTCGTTCATCTTAATCTTCCCCCGCGCGGCAAGGTCACGGTAAATCTCGGCACTCACGGCAAGTATATACATGCCGACTGACTTTCGCTGCCGCTCCGCGAGCGTCGACGGTCCACGCCCCTGGGCACAAATGAAACTCTTCATCGTGCGACGGACATGCGATTCCTCCTCCATCAGCCATTTAATGAAGAAGAGCGCCTTCTCCGTCGCACCAGCATCCACGGCGGCCACATACTCATTCCCCACGCGCAGGGCAATACGGGCGTCGAGGCCCTGTGCCCACACACGACGAACGAGCGGGGAATCGGGCACCTTGTCGAAGATGGATGATACCCAGGCATCCGTGTGTGTCTCTGGGGGCACACGCGGCCATTTTAGCGACGGCTTGCGATTACAGAGCCGCGCCACGAGCACACACTCGGCGAGCATACGCTGATTTGTCGGCTCACGATAGAAGACTTCCGCCTCGCCGGCTCGCCCCTTGGCCGCGTCCAGGGTCGCGAACTGACGGCGCAGGAAGAAGAAGATTCGCGGCGAGGCGATTCCCACATGGTCAATCACATAATCCCACATAAGTTTTATCCAGTGGTCATAACAGCCGCTCGTTATCAAGTCAGCACTATAGTGAAGTGATTTGGCGGCAGATTCGGCACCGGCCTGTTGAAGAGCAACGGTCAGCTGACGGACGACATCGGCGGGGGGATAACCAGCACGGGTGCGGGCCGGCGCCAGGTCCAGCGGTGGGTCATCGTCGTCCCCAACATTCGTGGGGTCTTCATAGGCCGCGGCACTCCGTGGCGCATTATAGAGACCACTCAAATATGCGTGCTCTTGCGCATACATCCTTGTCTATAGGAAAGAAAAAGCCGGCGCGTCACAATACGCCGGCCGATGGTGTCAGAAAAAATTGAAGCCGTCGCCAGCACCGAGCAAACATCAAACATCAACCAATCCCTATAGTGCATTCCCCTCGGACATCAAAAATGAACACCGACATGGAAATTAACATGGACGAATTCGTGGATGAATATCTTCGTTACATGAATGGGATTACATCAAATGTAACATACCCTATGGTTGAACCAAAGGGTAAGAAATGTAGCAAATATTACTATGAGTGGAATCAAAACGGCACTCTTAATCTTTGTGAAAAAACTATTCGTAATAAATCATTCGAACTTATTTACGAATATTATGATAATGGGCAACTAAAATACATTACATTCTATAAAAATGACAAAGGATATGGTCTAGCTCAACATTGGGATGTAGATGGGAACATCGTGGCAAAGGGACGCTATAAGAATGGACAACTTATTCTTTCATAATGTCGGTGTCATGTGTGTGGACATACGGCGCGCACTGTAGGGAAACGACTTGGCGCGGGAAATAGAAAAGTTTCCCTTCGATCGACTGAATGTGGTCACCCACTACAAAGTCGAAAGATACAAGGCGTTTTTCACCCAGCATGTTTTCCTCTGGTCGAATCGGCACATCGCCCGCATAATGAATCGCAAGGAACGGCGGCGGACCATTCGCAATAGTGCTGGAACTCGAAATAATTTCTCGAGTCGGCATGTGAACCTTTTCTGTTTCCGTTTTCGTTTCCAGCTTTGGGGGATGCGATTTTACTTCAGGTGGAACATATTTTTTCACAACTGACCCAGACCCAGACCCAGACCCAGACCCAGATCCTTCCTTCGAAACAACATCCCCATTTTTTTCATCCGAAAAAACAACCGCAACCGTATCATACTTCGGCTTAGTTGTGATGGGCGAAGGCGGCTCACCACCAACAGCCTCCCCATCCAATACCGAGAAATTCCCTATAGTGAATGCCGTAGTGGATACATAATTGCGTGTTTCCAGTTTTTTCACTATAGGAGTAGGGGCCGACACGGGCACTTTTATTACCGCAACTTCTGGAATAGGGGACTCCACTTTTTTCAGCGGTGGACCAGCAACAACCGCCTCACTGTAACTCGATGAACGGCGCGAAGGAACAATGGCCGATACCCCTGAACCTGCCCGTCCTCGTTGCGGTGCTTGTGCGGAACCAAAGCGCGGTGAATTTAACGGCGTATCTGATTCCTCCACCGTCGATAGGGTATCCTTCAGTCCAAAGGTCGAATACTCCTTCTTCGGCGGCATCATCGACGCAAAGAAATTATTCCTATAGTGCTCCCAACTCCCTTCACTAAAATTGTCGGCCACACTCCGCCGGTCCACGGATTCCGCCAATGAACGCGCATCAGTAGGAGTAGACACCGGTCGTAAGACACCC
>JACCDP010855111.1_pt1 | contig 14883 bp, 12 predicted proteins | sample 7445841 | NCBI WGS metagenome assembly JACCDP01 (sample SAMN15323441, study PRJNA562643) | freshwater metagenome | isolation source: river surface water | place: USA:Blue River Watershed | collected 2017-08-17 | reverse complement strand
CTCGACTCATGACGGGACCACCGGGCATGTGTTCTAGCAAGAAGGCCTGAACGCGCGCCAGTGACGCTGGCAATCCAATCACGGGGCGCCGATGATGCGAATACGTTCCAGAAAGACGTATCAACTCGCGCAAGGTGTACACATGGGGACCGACCAGCTCATAGACTTTGCCGATACTTTGAGGATCATCCAGCGCATCCGAAAAAGCCTGTGCAACATCGCCGACAAACACGGGCTGAAATTTTGCATCGGCACCACCGACCACCATGACAGGTAATACAGCCTGCATGCGTGCAAACACATTCAGAAACTGATCTTCGGGCCCGAACACTACTGAAGGACGAAATGAGGTGACGTCCAGTTCGGGTACCACTCGCATGAGTTGCTCACCCGCTGCTTTGGAACGCTGATACATGGAAGGCGCATCGCTGGCAGCGCCAAGTGCGCACATATGCAAACAACGCTTCACGTCCAGCCTGCTGCACGCCTGTGCAATGCGCCTTGGCAGCGCGACATGGGCTTGGTCGAATTGCGGACCCCAGGGCTTGGCGGGTTTTGAATGCAGCACGCCAACCAGATTGACCACTGCATCCGCTTGGGCGATCAGACGATCGAGCGCGGCATCGTCGTGGATATCGGCCTCGACCACTTGCACCGTGGGCAGCACCAGCAAATGACGCGCACGGGGGAGGTGGCGCGTGGGCACGATGACCTGACGGCCTGACGCTGCAAGACGGGCGACGATGTGCGAGCCGATAAAACCGCTGCCGCCGATCACCAGAACAGAATCGTGACGCATGACGGTCAAGGCAGATCGCCGAGCTCGGCAAGGTTGGCTTCGCGCGGCGTTACCGTACCCAGCCGGGCTTTCATGGACTGCGGTTTGTTCTCGAACATGGCAGCGTACCAAGTGGTATTGGCCATCACATTTTTCACATAGACCCTTGTCTCAGTGAATGGAATCGTCTCGGCAAATATCGCACCCTCGACTGGCTTGCTGAGCGTGGAACGCCACTGACGCGGACGACCCGGTCCGGCATTGTAGGCAGCGGTCGCCAAGGTTTGCGAGCCACCAAGATTGGCGAGCACCATGTTCAGATAGTGTGTGCCGAGCGTGATATTGGTCTTGATGTCGTTCAGACTGCTGAGACTAAAACCTGCCATGCCGATTTTGCGTGCGACATAGGTGGCAGTACCGGGCATGATCTGCATCAGCCCCGATGCACCAACCTGAGAGCGCGCAGCACGAATGAAACGCGACTCCTGCCGAATGAGTCCGTAGACCCAGGCCTTGTCCAGACCAATCGGGCGTGTGGCAGTCTGCATGATGTCGTCATACGGTGTCGGATAGCGTTGTGTCAGATCGAGTTCCACTTTTGTGCGGTCCGCTGTCGTGACCATGCGATCGAGCACTTCATTGTGACGTGCGTATTCAGCAGCAGCAAGCAGCTGACGTTCGTTCATTTTGCGCAGCTGCCAGTTCCATTCGCGATTGCCCTCGAAGCGCAATTCCATGTCGAAAAATTTCAGCGCATTGCGAAAGCCGGGATTGTTCGAAGCCTCTGCAATTTCCTCGGCCTTGGGTGGCTGGGGTCGGGGCAGGGGCGAGACTTTGAGTCCGAGTTCTTCCATCGCAAGAATGCCGTAAAAATTATGCTGCCCCGCAATCAGCTGAAAATATTTGTGTGCATCTTCCGCGGCGCCTGCGGCCAGCAGCGCACGCCCGCGCCAGTAAATCCACGCAGGATCTTTCTGCAGATCAGGGGGCATGTTCTCTATCGCTTTGGCGACCATGGGCCAGTCGGCTTCGCGCAAGGCAGCACGCGCGCGCCACTGATATCCCTCTTGCGACAGAGACGCACCCCAGCTCTTGCGCCAATACGTCGCTGCATCCTTTGACAAGGACAAGGATGCGGGCAAAGCCAGCTGTGCCCAGGCAGCGGCGAGTTCTTCACCCGCCAAGCGAGTCTGAATGCGCTCGAGCGCTTTTGCGGCGCGCTCGAGATCATTGCGCGCTATACGGCCAATGGCAATAATGAGCAGCTCGCGCGCAGCCTTTGAACCACTCGCACCCTGGTCAATGATGGCGTTGGGTTTGTCAATGGCCTGAACCAGCTGCTTTTCACTGACATCGGTGAAAGCGGCGATGCGCCTGGCGGTACCCGGAACACCGAATTCCACGGCCAGACGAATCTGCTTCCATACATCTGCATCGCTGAATTGTTTTTCGCGCTGCAAGCGACCGATCAGATCGACACAAGCTTCACCGTAGGCTTTGGGTTGCACCAGCAAGTCTTGCGCTGCCTTGGCGACTTTCTCGCCTTTGGCCAGTTTCGATGACAGTGCATAGCACTTGAGCTGCGTATCATCGTTCAGCACGAACTGCGGATATTGTTCATCAAACAAACGCCAGTCGCGCGCACGCCCTATCAGCAGCAACCAGTCGTTGCGCAAACGATCGCCGATGGCGGTACCTTCGTATTTCGACAGAAAGCTGCGTACCTCACCTTCGGGTGCAGATGCCAGCCGTGGATAGAGCTTGTAATACTCGATATAGGACTGCAACGGATAATCGGACAGACGCGCTGCAATCCGGCCTGCTTCGCCCATATCGCCGCGCAGTGAAGCTTCGCGCAGAGCGATGAAATCTGCGTCTGCGGCATTGAGTGCCACTGGTGCGCGTCGCGCGGCCTGCGCCGACCAAGGTGCCAGCGCCGTCATCGCAGCAGCACAAAAAATTCCGAGGGCGATCCAGCTTCTCTTTGTCATGCAAATTCCGGGTTTCTATTAATAAACAGTGTGTTTAGAATAGCATGCGCTTTCGAAATCAATCGCCTGTACAAGCATTCTTTTCAGCCATGAAAACCCATACCGTAAAAGCCGACCTGCGCAGGGAATTGATTGCCGCTCGCAAGGCGATGGGCGCCGATGTGAAAGCGCAGGCAGATCAGCGCATTGCATCGAAACTCTCGGCCTGGCTGGAAGCGCATCAAGTGACTGTGCTGGGCGCCTATCTGCCCATGGCAGGCGAGCCGGATCTCACTTCACTGTATGCGACGCTCCCGGGTCGCGGGATACGGGTAGCGATGCCTGTCGTGCTGGAGAAAAATCAGCCTTTGCACTTCGTTGATTGGCAGCCCGGTGATGCACTGGTGCGCGATGCCAGCGGTACGCTGGCACCGGCAGATCGCACGAATTTCGTAAGGCCCGATGCCGTCCTCGCCCCCTGCGTGGGCTTCAACGAAGCGCAATACCGGCTCGGCTATGGCGGTGGCTATTTCGATCGCACTCTGGCGCAATCACCTCGCCCTCTGGCAGTCGGTATTGCGTATGCCCTCACGAAAGCCGATTTTTCGGCAGAGGCCTACGACATTCCGCTGGACGTGATCCTGACCGACTGATCAATGCCCAGCGATGCGCTGACAGATCGCGATGGTCGGCGCAGCCTGATTGAGCGTGTAGAAATGCAAGCCGGGTGCACCACCCGCGATCAGACGATCACACAACTGCGTGACCACATCCAAGCCAAAAGCACGAATGGAGGCGCTGTCATCACCAAAGCTCGCCAGCTTCAGACGAATCCAGCGCGGTATCTCAGCACCGCACATATCCGAGAAACGCATCAATTGTGTGTAATTGGTGATGGGCATGATGCCGGCAACGATAGGCGCGTCGATGCCCGCCTTGTGAATCTCATCAACAAACCGGAAATAGGCATCTGCATTGTAAAAATACTGCGTAATCGCCGAGTTCGCACCCGCCTTGATCTTGCGAATGAAATTTTGCAGATCATCTTGCGGTGAACGTGCCTGCGGATGCATCTCCGGATACGCAGCAGCCTCGATATGAAACCAGTCCCCAGTTTCGGCGCGAATGAATTCAATCAGCTCGTTGGCATGACTAAGCTCGCCGGACAGTCCGCCAAAACCGCTGGGCAAGTCACCACGCAACGCAACGATGCGGCGTATACCCTGCGACTTGTATTCGCTGATGATCTCGCGCAGCTCGACGCGACTGCGTCCGATACAAGACAAGTGCGGCGCGGCCTTGTGACCTTCACGATGAATTTCAAGCACGGTGTCGCGCGTACCCGCCTGCGTCGAGCCGGCAGCGCCGAAGGTCACAGAGAAATATTCAGGCCCGAGCTCGGCGAGTTGCACACGTGCCGCACGCAGTTTGTCCGCACCCTCGGTGGTCTTGGGCGGAAAAAATTCCATGCTGATGGGCGGCGTGTTTACAGTTGAATGAGTCATGGAGTGCATTGTTTAATTTCGTATCAAGATAGCCGACAGCAGCCACGACAGCAGGCTGTAGACAAAGGCGCCGAGTACGGCAGCACCAAACCCTGCGACCTGAAAACCCGTGACCAGATCAGCGACTGCCCAGAACATCAAGCCGTTGATCACGAACACAAACAATCCAAGCGTGAGGAAAGTCACCGGTAGCGTGAGAAGAAGCAGCACGGGGCGAATCAGCGTATTGACGAGCCCGAGAACGAGGGCCGCGGTCAGCGCGGTGGTAAAGCTGTCGACCTGCACAGAGTCGAGCAAATGGGGCAGGGCGAAAATCGCGACTGTATTGATCAGCCAGAGAAGCAGCAGGCGCATGAGTGACGCGTGTGGGTGGCGCGTAAGCGGAGTCGGCGCAGGAACTGATGCATCGCCAGGCCTCGTGAGCCCGACGATGCATCATCCAAGCAGTGTTTAGTAACGGTAGTGCTCAGGCTTGAACGGACCCTGCTTTGTCACACCGATATAAGCCGCTTGTTCCTCGGACAATTCCGTCAGCTGCGCATTGAGCGTTTTGAGCTGCAGACGCGCGACTTTTTCATCGAGGTGCTTGGGCAAGGTGTAAACACCGATCGGATATGCCTGTGTATTGGTGAACAATTCGATTTGCGCGATGGTTTGATTCGCAAATGAAGAGCTCATCACATACGATGGGTGGCCAGTACCGCAACCCAGGTTTACCAGACGACCTTCGGCGAGCAGAATGATGCGCTTGCCATCGGGGAAGATCACATGATCGACCTGAGGCTTGATGTTTTCCCAGGTGTACTGCTTCAACGCGACGACTTCGATTTCATTATCAAAGTGACCGATGTTGCAGACGATGGCCTGATCTTTCATCTTCTTCATGTGATCGTGCGTGATCACATGGTAGTTGCCTGTTGCAGTTACGAAGATGTCAGCATGCTCGGCCGCATAATCCATGGTCACGACGCGATAACCTTCCATCGCTGCCTGCAGTGCGCAGATAGGATCGATTTCGGTGACCCAAACCTGTGCGGACAGCGCGCGCAGCGCCTGAGCAGAGCCCTTGCCCACGTCGCCATAACCTGCCACCACGGCCACTTTGCCCGCGATCATGACGTCAGTCGCGCGTTTGATCGCATCGACCAGCGATTCGCGGCAGCCGTACAGGTTGTCAAACTTGGACTTGGTAACCGAGTCATTCACATTGATCGCAGGGAAAGCGAGCTTGCCTTCTTTGTGCATCTGATACAGACGATGCACACCAGTGGTGGTTTCTTCGGTCACGCCTTTGATCTGCGCCAGACGCGTTGAGTACCAGGTCTTGTCGGTGGCGAGTTTTTTCTTGATCGAATTGAAGAGGCAAATCGACTCTTCCGAATCCGGATGGTCCAGCACGCTGATATCTTTCTCGGCACGTGTGCCCAGGTGCAGCAGCAGAGTGGCATCGCCACCATCATCGAGAATCATGTTGGAGTAACCACCATCTGGCCACTCGAAAATGCGGTGGGTGTAATCCCAGTATTCGTCGAGCGTTTCGCCTTTGTAAGCGAAAACCGGTGTACCCGCAGCAGCAATGGCAGCCGCAGCATGATCTTGCGTCGAGTAGATGTTGCACGATGCCCAGCGCACTTGCGCGCCCAGCGCTTCGAGTGTCTGAATCAGCACGGCTGTCTGGATGGTCATGTGCAGCGAACCAGTGACACGGGCGCCTTTGAGCGGTTGCTTGGATGCGAATTCGGCACGGATTGCCATCAGGCCCGGCATTTCGGTTTCGGCAATACGCATTTCCTTGTTGCCCCAGTCAGCGAGACTGATATCGGCAACGTGGTAATCGTGGGTGTTTGAGTTTTTTAATACGGCGCTCATCACGCTCTCCTTTCGATTGAAAAAAAGTAACGTGAGCGCGGTTGCGGTGAAGACTGACCAAGCCTGGCGAAATTCGGATGATTTCGTCGCAACGCTCCTTGGCAGGGCCGCATTTTAACCGAAAATTTCAAATCATCGTGCACCTGCGCGCAAAACCGCCCAAGCCAGGCCCGATAGCGCGCCAAAGTCATGCGCAACCGTGACTACCGGCGTGGAACTCACCGTATACGTTGGCAAAACCAGCTTGATCGCGAGCAGCAAGAGCGCCACGCCAGCCACTCTGTCACCGGTGCGACACCACCATGCCATGGCGCAGCCCGACCAAAGACCATGCAGGATGCCGGACAGGCCTGCGTACCACTGAATCTCCGGCGCAAACCACCACAACAACATGCTGGTACCGGCCGCTGTCCATACCGATAGCAAGAAGGCTTCCGCCAGTCCGAGTTCATCCCAGAGGTATTCGCAAATCACGAACAGCCCGAGCAAATTGCTCAGGCAGTGCCTTGCATTCAAATGCACCAGATGCCCCGTCATCCAGCGCCAAGCTTGGTCATCGGCGATCGCTGCACGCTTCCACATCAGCATCTCCGTGGCTGCGGGCCAGACGAGCAACATCAATGACATGAGCGACACGATGGCGGCGAATTGCCAGCGCGCCGAATGGCGCCAGACCATCAGTGCCGACCTATACGCCGTCGAACGGCCAACATCGCCAGCGACCACAACATGAGATCGCCGTCCTCACTACCGCCACCGCCCGAACTGCCGTCCACGGGCGCGCTGATGGTGCCTACGGTACCGACAGTGTCGATGGCGTCGCTGACCGTAACCATCAACTCGGCTTGCGGACTCTCGCCATAGGCATCGCTGGCAAACCAGGAAATACGGTAGCTGCCCACCGGTGCTGTACCGCTCCAGCTGAACAGGCCGGTTGCCGACAAACTGGCGCCCTCGGGGAGTGAGGTCGCATGAAACACCAGTGCGTCACCATCGGCATCGGTCGCGTGTAATTGCAGTTGCAAGCGACTACCCCAGCCAATTTGCTGCGCTGCTACAGACTCGGTCACCGGCAGGTTATTGATTCGAACGCTCGCTGATGCGCTTGCAATCGCGCCTGCGCTGTCAGTTGCCTCAAGCGTGAACACGTAACGGCCCACCGCCGGCGCGATGAAACTTGCGCCAGGCTGATTGGCATTCACCAAGCTGACGCTGGAAGGGTTGGAGGCAGCGGCCCGCCATTGATAGCTCACGATGGGATGACCATCAACAGGCCTGACGCTGCCGCGCATAAGAACGTTCGTCGATGGCGCAACGACCTGACGGTCGGTCTACATCTGTATCACGGGACCTTGAGCACTCAGTGCGTTCAGCGCAGCTGACCCATCGAGCAAACCCGCGCCGCACAGCCCCGCGTTGGCAGATAGCACGCACGCACTGCTGGCTGGCGGCGGTCGCGCCGAAGCCCGAAGTATCGACACGACTTGAGCGCGGTCCAGCGAAGCATTCAGCGACAACAACAGCGCAATAGTGCCTGCGACATGAGGTGCTGACATGCTGGTGCCGATTTTCCATGCGCCCGTGTCAGCGCTCGGCGTACTGGTCCCGGTATTACCCAAGGAGTAAACCGCCGCGCCGTTGCTGCTGTAACCGGAATAGCAATCGTTAGCCAGAGTGCCGCAACCACCACCGGGTGCGCTGATGAGTATCTCGGGTCCGATGTTGGCGTATTCGGCATTGTCGCCATCAATCGCATGCGCGGTAATGGCCAAAGCACCGCGACAATTGGCTGGTTGATTGACCACATTCGATGCGCCATTGCCCGACGAAATAACCACCATGGCACCAAGCGCATTCACATCATCGATCGCTCTTTGAAACGCATCGGAGCAAATACCGGAACTGCCCAGACTGAGATTGATGATACGCGCCGGATAGGCGTTGTGTGGAACGTTCGGTACATCAATGCCAGCCGCCCAACGCAGGCCATCAACGATGTCTGAGGTATAGCCGCCACATTTTCCAAGGACACGTACCGGCAGAATACGGACATGCGGCGCAATGCCTGTGCCATACAAGCCATTGTACATCAGCGCAGCGATGGTACCCATCACATGCGTGCCGTGCCAGCTGGAATACTTCGCCGCGGATCCGCGCGCACATTCGCCGGCTGCCACGAAATCGCCCGGATCGCTGGCATCCGCATCGCGGCCATCGCCGTCATTGGCGTTGGACGGGTAAGCAATGAAATCGTAACCAGGCAGTAGGGACTGCAAATCTGCATGCGGACGGTAGCCGGTATCGAGGACAGCGACATCAATGTTTTCACTGCCCAGCGTCAAATCCCAGCTGCCCGGCAAATCAGCGCCGCCCAGATTGTTGCCGGCGGGTGCCATGTAATGCCATTGCCCGGGTGACGTGCCATACGCCGGATCATTGGGAAGCACACTGTCCGCCTGCATCATCAAATCGGGCTCTGCATTGATCACTTCACCGCCATGACGCAAGCGTGCAGCAATGGCGCGTGCCTCACTGACCGTGACGGGCGCACTCAGTCGTATCAGGTGTGCGCGTCCGGACAAGCGTCTGTCCACGGTCATGGGAACATCGGCCATTAGGGCAAGCCGCGATGCTTTTCCTTGGCTGAGTTGCGCATCGATTTTCCCACCACGTGTCGGATGGGGCGTCACGATGAGTCGCTCTATCAATGGCTCGAAGGTCTGGGTCGGCTGCCATCGCGATCCTGCCTTGCGCGATGGCGCTGTCTGGGCTGTGGCGGATATCTGCACAAACACCAACAACGAACAGAGTCCGATAGAAAGGCAAAACATAAAACGCCGAGCAAAATGAATTTGCATGATGAGCATGTGTTCCAAGCGAACACAACTCTAGCAGCGCAGTAATTATTTGCGGGCGAGTGATGCAGATTCGTCAGCGGTATTTTTAAAACATGACAATGCATCAATCAGATGCAAGAATTTTTTATCGCGACTGAAGGACGAAAAAAAAAACGGGCAAGCATTGCTTGCCCGTTTTCATGTACAGCGAGGCTGATTTACAAACCCGCTGCTGCTTTCAATGCAGCCGCCTTGTCAGAACGCTCCCAGCTGAACTCGGGCTCTTCGCGACCGAAGTGACCATAAGCTGCTGTCTTGCAGTAAATGGGGCGCAGCAAGTCCAGCATTTGCACAATGCCTTTTGGACGCAGATCGAAGTGCTCGCTGACGAGTGCCGCGATTTTTTCATCGCTGATCTTGCCGGTGCCGAAGGTGGTCACCATCACCGACGTTGGCTTGGCGATGCCGATGGCGTAGGAAATCTGGATCTGCGCGCGCTCGGCCAGACCCGCAGCAACGATATTTTTCGCAACGTAGCGACCGGCATAAGCAGCGGAGCGGTCCACTTTTGACGGATCCTTGCCGGAGAAAGCGCCGCCGCCATGGGGCGCAGCACCGCCGTAGGTATCGACAATGATCTTGCGACCGGTAAGACCGCAATCACCCTGCGGGCCACCGATAACAAAACGACCGGTGGGGTTAACCAGGAAGCGCGTGTCCTTCAGCCATTCCTTTGGCACGACGGGCTTGATGATCATTTCGATCGCCGCTTCCTCGATCTGCTTGTGCTCCATTTCAGGTGCATGCTGCGTCGACAGGACAATCGTGTCGATACCGACCGGCTTGCCGTTCACGTATTTCAGCGTTACCTGCGATTTCGCGTCGGGACGCAGCCATGGCAGGCGACCATCCTTGCGCAGCTGCGACTGGCGCTCGACGATGCGATGCGAGTAATAAATCGCTGCAGGCATCAGTTCTGGCGTCTCGTTGCACGCATAACCGAACATCAGGCCCTGGTCACCGGCGCCCTGATCAAGGTCGATGCCCTTGCCTTCATCGACACCCTGCGCGATATCGGGCGACTGCTTGTCGTAGCAGACCATGACTGCACAGCCTTTGTAGTCGATACCGAAATCGGTGTTGTCGTAACCGATGGATTTGAGTGTGTCGCGCGCGACCTTGATGTAGTCGACGTTGGCTGTTGTGGTGATTTCACCGGCCAGTACCACCAAGCCGGTATTGCACAAGGTCTCGGCAGCGACGCGGGCGCGCGGGTCCTGCTCGAGGATCGCATCGAGGATCGCGTCGGAAATCTGATCGGCTACTTTGTCCGGATGGCCTTCTGATACTGATTCGGACGTGAAAAGGTAATCGTTTGACATGCAAGCTCCCTGAAAAACATTGAACATAGTGTCGCGGTCAACCAGGTGAACCTGCGACGCTTTAGCGAAATTTTTAAACCGCCTCGCAAGTTGTCTATTAACTCGGCGGGTACGACTTCGTGCTATTTTACGCAACTTGCCTCGATTCAGCAAAATCTCCGCTTCGCCTCCCAATGCTGCTCCGTTTGTTTCAACTCCTTTCTCTCCTGCCGCTGCCCGTTTTGCATGCGCTGGGAGCGGCGGCTGGCTGGGTGGTTTATGCGTGCTCACCGTCTTATCGACGCCGTTTGCGCGACAATCTCGCGCATGCCGGCTATCCGTATCTGCTGTCCTCCGCCATTGTCGAAGCAGGTAAAAATGTATTCGAGCTGCCTTTCATCTGGTGCGCGTCACCTGCGCGCGTGCTGAAAAGCGCTCAGTTGCATGACTGGTCAATTGCACAATCCGCGCTCGATGCCGGTCAGGGCGTGATCTTTCTGACACCCCATCTGGGCTGCTTCGAAATCATTGCGCAGGCGATTGCGAGTCGAGCGCCACTGACGGCGCTCTACCGCCCGCCCCGCAAGACATCACTCAAGCCGCTGCTCGAGCAGGCGCGCGCGCGCGAAGGTCTCACGCTCGCACCTGCCAACTTGTCAGGCGTGCGAACACTGCTCAAGACCCTGCGTGCGGGTGGTGCGATTGGTTTGCTGCCAGATCAGGTACCGGGGGCCGGCGAAGGTATCTGGACCACCTTCTTCGGCCGACCGGCTTATACGATGACGCTGCCAGCGAAAATGCATCAGATGAGCAACGCACCGCTGGTGCTGACTTATGCAGAACGACTGTCTTTCGGCAGAGGTTACGCAATACATTTTGTGCGTTTTGATGAACAACTGGCAGGCAAGCCCGAACAACAGGCGCGCATGATCAATGCGGCGATGGAGCAGCTGATCGCGCGCTGCCCGTCTCAATACTTCTGGAGCTATAACCGCTACAAGGGCGAGCCCCTGTCATCCTCACTCGCCGGAGAAGCCGCATGAGAGCGATGCTGGCGCTGATGTGGCTGCTGCACTGGCTGCCTCTGCCCATACTTGGTCGTATCGGGAAAGGTGTCGGTAGCCTGCTCTTCATGCTGTTGCGGCATCGGCGCCATATTGCACTGACCAATCTCCGCCTCTGTCTTCCGGACCTGGGCGAACGAGAGCGTCTGCACATCGCGCGCGCTCACTTTCAAGGCTATGCGCGCAGCGTGCTGGAGCGCGGCATTTTGTGGTGGGCGTCGCCGGAGCGGCTCAAAAGCTTGATACAGATTGTCCCGGCCGTACCCACGGCGACTGCGGCGGCACGGCCGACGATTTTTCTGTGCCCTCATTTCGTTTGCCTTGAAGTTGCAGGCGTGGCGATCACGATGGCGGGGCCCGCCTGCTCGATGTACACGCCGCAGCGCAATCGTGTGTTCGACGAGGCGCTGCGTAAAGGCCGGCTGCGATTCACGCCGGATGAACGCAATCTGATCGCGCGCGAGGCGGGCATCAAACCGATTATTCGCGCAATGCGCGACGGTCGTCCGTTTCTGATGCTGCCTGACATGGATTTCGGTCGTCGCGAATCTGTCTTTGTACCTTTTTTTGGTGTGCCGGCCGCGACCTTGACGGCCCCAGCAAGACTGACAATGGCTACTGAAGGTCAGGTGATTCCGGTCGTAACGCGATTTCTCCCGAACTATCAGGGGTGGCAGGTCATCTTTTATCCGCCCTGGGATGACTATCCGGGCACCGACATTGAGGCCGCTACCGCACGCATGAATGCATTCATCGAAGCGCGCGTGCTTGAGGCGCCGTCGGAATATTTCTGGTCACACAAACGATTCAAAACGCGGCCCGAAGGCATGGCCGGCGTTTACGATACGAACGCTGACTGACAAAGAGAGAAGATGCATGAAACTCCGATTCACAAAAATGCACGGCGCTGGCAATGATTTTGTGGTGATCGATGCGATCAACCAAACCGTCAATCTCACAAGCGACCAATGGCGAGACATTGCCAGCCGGCGTTTCGGCATTGGTGCCGACCAGATACTGGTCGTTGAAAAGCCCACGATGCCTGGCGTTGATTTTCGCTACCGCATATTCAATGCTGACGGCGGCGAGGTCGAACAATGCGGCAATGGAGCGCGCGCGTTTGTCAAATTCGTTGTTGAAAAAGGGCTGACCGAGTACCGTGAAATTCGCGTCGAGACCATGTCGGGCGTGATCCGGCCACGACTCGAAGATGATGGCCGGATTACGGTCGATATGGGCGCACCGATATTTGATACCGGGCGCGTGCCCTTCGATCCTGCGGGCATCGCCAGTCAACAGCAGAAAACTGCCACCCTGTGGGAGATCCCCATCGGATCCCATCTGCGAGATTTTGTCGTTCTCTCTATGGGCAATCCGCACGCGGTACAAGTTGTCCCTGATGTCGATACCGCACCGGTCGACGAAGAGGGTCCTCTGATTGAAAACCACCCTTGCTTTCCGCGCAGGGTGAATGCGGGTTTCATGCAAGTGATGAGCAGGCAGCGTATTCGCTTGCGCGTTTTCGAGAGAGGTGCAGGCGAGACGCTGTCCTGCGGCACGGGCGCCTGCGCGGCCGTCGTCGCAGGCATTCAACTCGGGCTGCTGGATAGTCCGGTCGCAGTCGCCACACGAGGTGGAGAATTGTCGATTGCCTGGGATGGGGAGCAGGCTTCCGTGATGCTCACCGGGCCGGCGGTCAGCGTATTCGAAGGCACTATCGACATCTGATCATCGAGGCAAACGCAGTCTGCCCTTCGCTGATCAGATGGCAGGGCTGGCGCCGCGCTGATGGCGACACTGGGTCATCAGGCTGCGGAATCGATACAAGCGCTGCCGGTAATTACCTTCCTGACCAGCGACGCCTTTTACTTCCACCGCATCAAACATGCGAGCCACTCGATCCAGTGCCGCACGCTGCTCGCCGGTGACGATCTGCACCAATCGACGACGACTGCGCGGGTGCTGATCGCGAATATCGATTTCGAGACAATGCCCATGATCGGCAGCTTCGATGTCGATCAGCAGTGCCTCGGCGCGTGTCAGGCCGAACCAGTAACCCAGCTCGACGCGCGCCGCCAGAAATGGATACTGATTGCTCGTGTCGCGACTGAACACGGCTCGCGCGGCATGCGCCCATTCGGCTTTGCGCGCCGGCGGTGCGATGCGTTCCAGCAGTGATTTCGCTTCGCGATTGCCCTGACCTGCGGCCTTTTGCAACCAGTAGACAGCTCGGATATCGGCACTCTTGTCGACTTTTCGCGAACGCCACGCCACCAAACCTAATTCGAGCTGCGCACGCACATGTCCTGTCACTGCGGCCATCTCGAGATAGCGACGCGCCTCAGTGATACTGCGACGAGAAAACTCGGGCTTGAGATAAATGCGCGACATTGCATACCAGGCGGCTGCAACGCCCTGGTCGGCGGCCAACGATAACCAGCGTATGGCTTTCTTGTAGTGAGCAACCCCCGGTATGGAGGGCAGGCGGTGACCGCCCTCATCCATGCGCGCTATCCACAAGCCATACGATAGCTGGGCGGCGCTGTCTCCACCCTCCGCCGCCAGCTTGAGATAACGCTCGATAAATTGGCTGTTTGGATCTTTGGTGAGCAGCAGGGCATTGGCACAACGCCTGAGTAAATCGAGGGAAGACTTCTCAACCTGACAGCGACGCGCACCGGTACCGGCACGCCGTTCTATGGTTTGCGCGATGGGCAAAGACCAGAACAGAAACTTCAGATAGTCGCCCATGCCCCAGAAGTAGTCCGCAACGGCGCGTTGGGCCTGCATGATGCCGCCTCTGGCTGCGCGCGATGACCATTCAATCGCCGCGCTGCGTCGCGCCCTGGCAGGAGGCGAGAGCTCTGCGGGTTTCGGCTGCGCGACCACATCGGCAATCCCGAGCTGCTGAGCAAGCAGCCATTGCGCGTCCGCTAGCCCCGACTCTGCAGCAGCCTGCAATGCGCGCATGGCTTTCTGACGCAGCAACTGATCCGCTCGCGACCACGAAGCAAACACCAGCATGGCGAGAACCAGCCCCGCCTTGGCCATGCCACCCTCGAACGCGCGCTCATACCAGACCGCCACGCCGAGCGGATCGGACGACTGCCGCGCGGTTTCGAAAGGCACGTGCTCGCCAATCAATAACCAGGCATCGGCCATGTTTTGTTCCGCCGCTTTTTCCAGCCAGTGCAGGGCGGTCGCATGACTCTGGGGCAGGCCTGAGCCCCCAAAAAGATACCGCTTGCCTAGGGCCAGCTGCGCGTGCGCCTGCCCGGAGCGCGCAGAACGAATGATCAGTAATTCCTCTCGATTAGCCATAAATCCCGTCGGTCCGGATTGGCAGATTTCCATCATTCGAGCGTGTCACCGGCAAGTGTCAGCTGAAATCCGCTCTCGCAGTGGCGCTTGTGCAACGGCCCAAAGGCCACGCAAGCCTGAAATCTGCTTTCGCAAAGTTATCAAAACAAAAACTTAACTTTGCGCCGTTCAGTGTGGT
>JACCDP010004750.1_pt1 | contig 14885 bp, 16 predicted proteins | sample 7445841 | NCBI WGS metagenome assembly JACCDP01 (sample SAMN15323441, study PRJNA562643) | freshwater metagenome | isolation source: river surface water | place: USA:Blue River Watershed | collected 2017-08-17 | reverse complement strand
TCTCCGAAATTGTCATATACGTCTCCAATAGAGATGAAAGATGATAGTAATAAGAACACCAGAGATATGATGGTAAATGATTTGATGAAGTCCCTGTTGCTATGGGAAGAACATGCGCAACCGATAGTTTCCAATCTAGTTATGTAGGTAAGAATGATAATCAGCAGCAGGAAAATCAAAATGTGTAATATAAGACTACCAATATATCCGATAGTAAATTGTGGTTGCATTTCTATTATAAATATTTATTTTTTTTCAAGGATATTCATTATAAGGAACTTTGATGAACTCTCGAAAGTATTGATATCCAGCTCGCCTATTTTCCTGAGTATATCTGGATTCTTGCATACTTTCAAAATCTTATATATCTGTTCCAAATATATATCAACAACATACTTATAGATTGTTCCACTGTTAATATATCTAATCATTTCGTCAAAAATAGTATTTAATAATACGTCCATATTCATCTTCAGTTTTATCCAAGTCATATTTAAATTACTAACCTCTTTCTTCCATTTGATGTAATTGCAATACATCTCGTATTCATCATTTAATAACAAAAGGTTATTTTCAAGAATATAGCTAGGGGGTTTCCATTCTTCGTTTTCGATATACTGAGACCATAATCTATCTACAGATACTTGCATAAAATCCTTGTTAAATAGATAAATTAGATTGAAATACAAATTACTATCAGACGTCTTAATATACGACCAAATAATCTGGAATAGCGCCTCTTTGTTTTCGTCAGTTATAATATCCTGAATTTTTTCATAAATAACTGCTTTGTTCTTATCAGTCAGTTTATTCAAATAGCCTGTTAACTGTCTCTTATTCATATTATCGTCGGTAAAGTCAGGTATAATAATATGAAATCTACTTTTTGTCTTACTGCAAATCTTGTCTTTCTTACTAAACTTTTTCTTCTCCCATATCATTTTAGGGTCATAAAATGAATTGAAACAGCTATATTTTTGTTTGATCTGCAATGCTTTCGCCAAGATAATTTCGGGAACATCTTCTACAGCCTTCTGTTTATAGACATCTGTAAATATAGAAGTGCGGATTTTCGTTATATTATCATCTTGCATTATGCATCTAATAATATATAATATTTTCAGGATTTAGTCTTATATCATGAGAAAAAATGATGATTTAAGAGTTAATCTTATAATACATAATATATTATGAGTATCAATGTATATTCATCAGATATTCAAAATGATGCATATGCGAAAGCATCTGTACTGTTTATAAATGATATGGAGAATATTTATCAGTCACATTCTATTTACAGAGGAGTTGTTGCAACTGATGTGAATAAAGAAGAAGAATATAAGGAGCTTCTCGAAAGTCATACACATACTGCACGTATCATTCATACAATCGATGACATTGATTATGAAGGTCTTGATAGCAGGGTTCTTATTATGGATTATTTGATATTTAGAGAGTTTATCAAGAAGGTTCTGTATAACAAAGATACATCATACAATTTCATAGGGATAACATATGATATTGATAATGATATTAAAGATGAACTGATAGCATTCTATCGTGATGTATCAAAAAGTCATACAGATGTAATTATTATCTAAAATATATATTAGGGAGATGAAGAAACGCGGAAAGGATAATAATTACATATTGTTATTCTTCATGTTTTTACTATTTTGTTTAATGGTTTTCTTCATGGCAAATAGCAAGACAATCCAAGAGGGATTTGAAAACATGATGGGACAGCCTTCAGCAGCATCTGCAGAGAAACCATTCACATTAGAATATTATTATACTGAGACTTGTCCTCATTGTGTAAGTTTTAATCAATCAGGCGTATGGAATATGTTATCAGCACAGACATTTAAAAACGTGCAACTCAAGAAGCTTATGGTATATGATGAGGACCACAAGCCAGTAAAACAAAATGTAGATAGAGCCAGTGCTCTTAACATCACCTCGTTTCCTACATTTGTTATGGTAAAAACTGGAACAAATCAAGTAGTTATGGCATATGACGGAGACAGAAGTTTTGATGATATGAAAAAGTTTGTTATGAATTACGAATAATTATGTCAATAGATTGTTCGGGGGTATGACTACATTATGCTCGTTCATTATGACAACAAGCTGGTTCTCAAGGGTATTATAATATCCATTGAGGAACTCCCATTCTTCTTCTAATTTTTCTAATTCTTCAACGTTCTTGAGATTTATTTCCCTGCTTTCATAATCCTTCATCTTGCATTCCAGGTCTTTCTTTTGTGTCTTGATTCGCGCCAATTGCGACTCAAGAATCTGAATGTTTCCTAGAGGCGTAGGCTTGTCCGTGCTAAGTTCTGAGGTTTCTTCAATTTTCATAGTCTAAGTATATAAGTGTTATAGTAATAGTCTTAAATATATTTGCAAATAGTAAAATGGGAGGTGGGTTATTGCAATTAGTCATTGCAGGTAATCAAGATCAATATATAACACAGAACCCACAGATGAGTTATTTCAAATACGCTTACAAAAAGCACACCAAGTTTTCGATGGAGAGTATTGTATTGCCTTTCATGACACAACCGCGTCTTATACCCGACGGTGAAGGTAGTCGTTATAGATGTGATATATCAAGATACGGCGATTTACTTAGCAATTTATATTTTTGTTTTACACTACCTAACATATACTCGTCTGATAAATATAAGTTCCGATGGATCGAAAATGTCGGAAATATGTTTGTTAAAAAGGCTACTATTTATATCGGAAGTCAAGCAATTGATTCGGTGGTGGGCGAATGGTTGTGTATTTGGAATGAATTATCACTCAAAGACAATGGTTCTTATAACAGGCTGATTGGCAATGTACCTGAACTCATTTCACCAACTATATCTGCAGCCAGAATAGGTATTCGTAATAACAAATTTTATTACATTTTTTATCCTGCATCTGATTATTCCAAAAGTGAAGCACCTTCCATAAAATCAAAAACATTATATGTTCCGTTGAACTTTTGGTTCACGAGAAATCCTGCACTAGCACTACCTTTATTGAAGCTCCAATTTGCAGATGTTTATATTGAAATTGAAACTAAAAGTAGTGAAAGATTGTATCAGGTATGGTCTAATATTGTAGATACATATGTCAGTCCTCAATATTATAACTATTTGCATAATGAAACAATTAACATCAATATGTTTGCACCAAATATAGTTCTGAACGCCTATATTGATGCTAATTATATTTACCTAGATAATTCAGAAAGAGATAATTTGCTTCTGTTTAATAATGCCAACGGTATGCAATATTTGGTAGAACAGGTAAACGTATCTACAGAAACAAGAATATCTTCAAAATCTAGTGCAATAACTGATGTCCCCCTTAATATTAATAAACACGCCAAAGAAATCATATGGACTATGAGACGCGATGATTACGAAAAATATAATATTTACAATAATTATACAGCAGGCGTAGGATATGATGAGTATAAAAAAATAATTTCCAAAGCATTTTTGATATGGAATAGTACCTATATACGTATTGAAAAAGATGCTGACTATTATAGTTTTTTGCAACCTTATCAACATCATACCAATGTTCCTCGCGTAGGCATTTACTGCTATTCTTTTGCGTTATTCCCAGAAAAAGTTAACCCCACAGGTTCATTCAATGGATCTGTTGTTTCAACAAAGCTGCGTCTTTTAGTAGATGGAACACACAATAATGAAGATATCAATGAGAAACTCAGATTAAATAATAAGCCTCCATACGAGTTTGATTATCTAGTAACAGTATATTCAATAACTATGAATATCTTCGAAATTACCGGAGGCAACGGTGGTCTCAAGTTTGCGTAATAGCACAATCGTCCTTAAGGTATTTCCTAATACTGGCGATGAGACTGTTTTTGTATTGCGGAGAATGTACTGAATAATCTCTGCCAAATATGATAGCATTTATTTGTTCGTAATTTAGCAAACTCCCATGGGGAAAACAAGTATTGAAGTAATATTTGACATATTTTTGCTGATTGAAGCATTTGACATAGAAGGGTCTGTCATAATATATGTGTGAAAGTTTAACACGAAACCCATGAGACCTCATAGTGTTGATGAAAATATCCAGAATATCTTCTGTCGCGTTTGTAAACAGTCTGCTATCAGTGCAAATTATTCTATCATAGTCTGTTTGCAGAAAACCTGTATGACCGTTGATACCCACAAATAATGCTGTTTTCATACATATATTATTACATATTCTTTTTATTATCTTTCTTAGTATAGAATGGACTTAATAGTTTTGATTGTCATACTATTAGCAGGTCTTTTAATCAAATATCTGATTGATACCATAAGCTCATTAACAAACGAACTCAAAGAAATGAAAAGCAAATGTATAGCTGTAGCTAGCAACGATACGTTATCTGTTAATACAAATAATCCAGTAGAGACATTCAACACAGAGCTTATCAATAATATCAAATATTTCAAGAATTACTTCGATAGCCAAAAATTATATAAGTAATATAGCTGTTTATATAATAATTTACTTTTTGCGTAAAGAATGCCGCGGCGCTCTAAAAACGTGAAAAATGACGAAATACAGGATAAGACGGGGAAAAAAACTCTGTTGAATACTATAATCAAGGATATAACTGTAGTGGAGAATGAAGATATTATATTGCAGTTGCCAATATCTGAGACACAGATATCTGAAATAAATAATGAAGATAAGGGGGTTTATACTGTTCCTGAACCATATGAACCCAATTGTTGCTACATTGGTGATAACAATACATTTCAAAACATTCAGAATAATTACGTTGATAATCAATATTTTGAAGAGGCTTTAGAACAGAATGTCATCAAGTCGTGCAATAATTGCTATTGGTGCTGCTATCCTGTAGAAAACAGAACTTATGGAATGCCGTATAAGTATAATGCTAACACAGACACATATATCTTATATGGGAACTTTTGTTCTCTTGAATGCGCCAATGCCTATAATTTTTCTGTTAACAATGGTAGCGATAAGGTATGGGAAATAAATAGTTTTATTCAAATGTTGAGTAAACACTATGGTATTAAACAAGCAGTACGCCCAGCACCGTCGCGCTTTCTATTAAAACTCTTTAACGGTCCCTTGTCTATTGAGGAGTTCAGAACAGCACATCTAACGACTGATAAGACACATATCATAAATTTGCCACCAATGATATCTACAAATTTCAACTACGAAGTTGTTAATACATCTTATTTGAAAAATATAACTGATAATATGAATATCATGAAAAATGCATCTTCAATACCCATCAAAAAGCAAGCGAAAAATACAATAGACAGTAAATTAAATTTGATTATTTCCTGAGTAGATAGAAAAAAATGATATAAAGATATCGACATTTTCTTTATATGTCAAGATGTCAGAAAGTATCTATTTCTCGCCTTACAGAATCTCTACCATTACTTGCAATGCAGATATTGGTAATAAAATCAACTTAGACTTGGAAATACTATTTGATAACTTGAATGTGGTTTCTGACGACTTGCAGCCTGGTATAGTTTGGGCCCAATTTTTGAAAGAAAACCAGGACGTAAATAAGGGGGTGTATCCCAAAAAACGACGAAAGAGTAAGAAGAATGTTCTGAAAAAGAATAGATTTGATAATCAAGTGACAGTCATATACAGGTTTAATGATAAATATATTCCGAATGTGAAAATATTTAAGAACGGCAACATACAGCTGACGGGTATCAAAGATATTAAGCATACTGAAGAGATTATTAACTATATTATCAAGGAAATACAGTACATTTATGATAATATAACAAAAAAGATTATTATTGATTACAAAGAAGGCTATACATTGACACTAAAATACCAGAACTTCAAAATCCGCATGATAAATACTGATTTCAAAATCTATACTGATGAAGCGTTATCAGACCATTTTGAAATCAGGAGGAAGGAGGTTCACAAGCTATTTATCAGCAGTCTGTATAATAACAAATGCAGTTTTCAACCAGGTATCTATCAGGGAGTTAAATTGGAATATTTCTGGAATACACATGATAAATCAAAAAATGGCATTTGCAAATGTCCTACACATTGCTATGGGAAGGGTAATGGTATGGAGATAGGTAGTTGCAAGAAAGTCACCGGAGCATTATTTGAAAGCGGTAGCATACTGATTACAGGTGGTATAACGTTCGAACAAGTAGATGACACATATGAATATATATGCTCTGTATTAAGACAACATAAGGATACTATTAAGAAGCCGCAAATGAAATTGCTAACGTAAGTCAGAATTATGACATTGTAAATTATATGGGCCTTTATCAGATATCCTGAAAGTATCATATATAGTAGTAGTAACTGTATTATTACCAGGGCGATTGTAAGAAGGTATGTGGTGTTTTGCATAAAATTGTGATGCGTATACTGTAGCATCAGGGTCTAGCTTAGGTTTCATATACGTATTTCCCCAAGGCTTCTTGTCAAAAAGAACGTCTCCTGTATACAATCCGGCATTTTTCAACGGTTGTGGTACGGGCAAGTTCGGATTATACTCAAGTTCTGAATACTCAATTTCTTTTTTCATTTATACTCTAATATAGATATAAGAATATATTTGTTTACTTCTAATATATGAACCACCAAATCAACTGTTCTTACAGATCAATTGACGAAATAAAGAAAGAGCTTGATGAAATAGAGAGAAGTCCTAAAAAATCTAAGACACATGATGCAGAGTTTGTGAAAGATGGATTGGGAACTCAGGACATCCGAGGGGTTATTCAAAACATTAGAGATTTTATTGAGAAGAATAAGAAAACTATGAAGCATGACGAAATTGTCAAGAAACTAGAAACAGACCATGCATTTTTTGCGACAAGATATCCCATGCTTTTTAGCATGGCTACTGATAATAAGCGCGAGTTTGATTACAAAAGCCTTGAATATTTCTTGAATATGCGTGATAAAATCATTTCGAATGAAATGACGTCAGAACAGGCGTCTGTTAAGGTAGGTCATGACTGGTTTAATAAATATGTGGATGTTTCCAAATTACAAAAAAATGAGCCTAATGTATGAAAAAAAATGATATAAGATTATATTCGATATACTATCTTAGTTCATCTATTTCCAAATGACTACTGAGACCAGACTTCCATCGAACCTTTATGAACTTATTGAAGATACTTACAAAGAACATGAGCTTAAGAAGACTGAGACATATGCCAATTGTTTGCTAGGTATCTTGAAGAAGTACCATTTCTGGCCTAGTATGCAAATCAAGAAGTTCAAAGGACGGACTGATATTGTCTTGCTTCATAATACTTATAAACGGAATGATGTTGCAACATACAAAGACCTTTACAATCAATGCAGAAGTGTTATTCTTGACTTCAGCTTGTCTGTCAACAATAACATTGTAGTAACATATGCAAATAGTATTCCTGATAGAATTAATTATGATACTTATATGAATACGCTTTATGATCCACAAGATAGATATTATGAAGCATATGATGGAACTATGATTACAGTATATAATTACAAGGGCGAATGGCACTTTGGAACTACCAGCTGTCCTGATGCCAATAGTTCAAAGTTCGCTCATCCCACCAAGAGACACGGGCATATGTTGGATGAAGTGTTGTTTGAATACTACAAGACATGCTTTACGCCTGAAGAAATTCAGATGGAAAACCCTTCGGTTATTTCAGAAAAGATTAGGAAAATGTTTACTGATAATTTGGACCCTACAATGGCTTATGAGTTCTTGATAGTTCATCACGATAATCATCATATTATCGACTATACCCCCGTATTTGGTCCAAATTACAAGGTCCTATTTCACATAAATACAAAACATCGTGATAGTTTGGTGGAAAGAGACATCATGATGTCTGTTGTCCCTAGTCTAGTCAATTTGGGTGTCAGGTATCCTTTGCAATTTACTAATATCCAAGAAGCTCAAGAATACATGTGTGCTAATCTTAATTGTTATGGTATTATTGTGAAAAAACTAGTTAATTCTGAAAGCAAATTGTATAAGATTTCTACGGATAAGATTAATTTCAGGGAGGAAACCGACCCTTGTAATCCGAATGTATGGATTAATATGCTAACTGTCTATATGATGAATAAGGCAGATTATCATGTAAATGATTATATTAACCATTATGCATCAAATATTGAATTCCCTGTTGATAATAATGGTAAGACTCTGAATCCGACGTACCTTATTCACACTGCTATTTCAACTATTAAAGATAGCCTCTTTAATCTCTATGTTGCTACAACCACTTATTATCCGAAGTACAACAGATTCAAGATGAATAAAGAGCTTGACAAGCAGTTCCCACCAATGATTCAATATCATTTGGCACAGCTGCGAAACCAACAGGTTTCCATCTATAAGGATAAGATGATTACTCCTAGCAATGTCTATTATTATCTCTGTCAATGCAATAATGTAAAGAATATCAAGACACTCATTCAGTTCTTTGCGTCCAATTCCATCAATGAGATGCCTCCTCGGACTACCATGTGCTTTACAGTTCTAAATAGCCTCCTATCGTAAAATTATCTCTGGATAAAGTAAGAGAAATGTTTGAATATTCCACTCAGGCTTGGATATATTTGATTATTGGATTTATTGCGATGATGGTGGCAATGGGTATTTCTATCTATGAAAAAGGGGTCGGATTATTTGTAATTGGATATATGATATATTTTTTGATATTATTGCTAGTTGCCTATAATATAACTTGCCTTACTGTCGGTGAATGCTATACTTGGAGTTGGATATACACTATATTAGCAACATTACCAATGCTATTTTTGATTGGATTATCTGTCTATACCGTAAGTTCAGGAAAACAATTTTCTATGTAAAAAATAAAAAGATTTTCTATTATTAGAAAAGGAATAAGAAGTTAATGGAAGCTAGTGCTACTCAAGGTGGAGCTAGACGTCGCAAATATGTAAAGCCTAAGACCGTTAAATCTCCAAGAAGCATGTCGCCAAGAAGTCGTGGAGGTTCTGAAGAGCAGGATATGGATGGTGGAGCTAGAAGTCGCAAAAATTCGAAGCCTAAGGCTGTTAAATCTCCAAGGAGCATGTCGCCAAGACGACGTGGAGGTTCTAAAGATGAAGATGAAGATGATGATATGGATATGGATGGTGGAGCAAAGAATAAGATTGTTAAGAAACGAAAACTCACCAAGTATCAATCTTTTGTCAAGACGCGTATGTGTGATATGAAGAAGACAAACCCTGAACTTCCTGTAGTGGAAAAAATGAGAAGGATTGCAATTGAATGGAAGGCTCGGTAATAAATAATATGTTTTTATTTTTTCATGTATCAAAATAGAAAAAATGATATATAGAATATTACATTGATATAATATAGAATGTTCCGCAATTATTCCTTTGACCCCAAGGATCCTGCCAACAACCATTCATTTGAAATACATAACGTCGATCTTGCCATTGTAAATGGTATCCGTCGTACTATTTTGACTGATATTCCTATTCCGGGTGTCATAGGTGAAGCACTGGATAACGAAGAACCCACAGTTAATATTCTTGCTAACACAGGGGCCTTGCATAATGAGATCATAACACATCGCATTGGCCTTATTCCACTATGTCTTACTGAAGATGAGATTGAGAACTACGAAGATGGGTCCATCAAGCTAGAGTTAAATGTCAAGAATGAGGGGAATAAAATAGAGAGCATAACAACGAAGAATTTGAAGGCTACTAGGAATGACAAGCCAATCTCAGACAAAGAATTGGCTACTATATTTCCTGCAAACAAGGTCTCCAAAGATCATATTCTTATAACTAGGCTGCGTACTAACGAGCATCTACATCTTAAGGCAGATGTTGTAAAGCGTACAGGTCGCCATAATGCATCATTTAATCCAGTATCCCTATGTAATTTCTCATACATCCAAGATCCTACAGAGGCCTCTAAAACTCAAAATGTCCTTGATAAAGAAAGGGCTTATTACAAAAATAAATATGGAGACCCTATTGCATTTAAATTTGAAATAGAACACATCAATCCCCATGCAAATCCTAGGTATCTTATGCCAAAATCATTGGATATTATTATTGCAAAATTGGCAAAGCTCAGAGAACAGCTTATTAACATAGATAATGCAGATGATGTTAAAATACAACAGTTCCAAGATATTGAAAATACCTTTGAGTTTATGATAGATAATGAAGATGACACATTGGGTAATATTATTCAATCATATATCCATAACAAATATGTGCGTGAGAACAATAAGTTTAATAGTACTATTGCTTGTCTCTATGTAGGATATATTTGCCCTCATCCGCTGAAAGCTCTTATGATTTTGAGAATAACATTAGAAGATGAGAACAACAAAGCAACATTCGTTTCTTTCTTGGAAGCCAACTGTAAATATATTTCTGAAGAGCTTACGAAAATCAAAGCAGAATGGAATAAGTTCATCAGTGCTTAAAATACTTTCCCATTGTTTTTGTAAAAAATATACTATATTTTCTTTTCTATATCAGTATTAAGAAGAAATGTCTGTAGCTGGCGACTTCATCATAGAAGATGAGGAATTGGATGAAATAGAATATCTTGAAATTCTCAGTCTAGATGAAATTATCAAAGAGAACCCTTTTTTTATAGCATTGTCAAGAGATGAGATATATAAGAACTTACATGATCTCTTCAAATATGAAAGAAAGGCTCGTGATTTGACTCAGCTTTTTTATGATGTTATAGATAATAATAATGAAAAACATGGCAAACTCAAGGACTATTCAAACTATATTTTTAAGACAGATGCTGAAAAGAAGGATTTTTCTGAACTGGATAAAGAAGATGATGCTAATGCGTTCAATGCTTTGGAAAAACTCAAGATAGAACAGAATAAGGCAGCCAAAAATCAATATTTTTTCTCTTTAAAATATGATGATTCATCTCAGAACCTCAAGTTAAAGCTCAACACAAATGATCCTTCTATTGTATTAGAATTGCCTTCAGGAACGAAAGACTACCCTATTTATTATCCAGTGTTTCCTGCAGATGATGTGAATGTGCCTATTTTGGCTGCATATTATAAGATACCTGTTGCTACTATAAATGACTATATCTATAATAAGATAGCGAGTCATTTATTCAATAGGCAAAATATAAATTATCAGCCTTCAGAACACTATACAGATGTAAATAAACTAGTGCAACATACGAGACCTTCTATAGAAGTTGTTATTCAACATCTGAAAGACAGTTTTGAACTAGATTATAGTCATCTAAATAATGCTCTGAAACGTTTTGGATACTCATTGGATTTTATTCGTGTAGATGATTTTGATAAATTATGTGACTTTATGAAATCTGTTACAAAAGACAAGGAACGTATATCTGTCAATAGACCTTCTAAAGGAAAAAGGCCAGATGTTTTGAATAAGAAGCTGGCGTTCTTTGACAAATTAAGCACGACTATGAAACTTCTGAAATTGTCAGAGAAGACAGTTGATATGTTAACAAATCTTAGAGCAACTATAGCAGACCAAACACTGAATAAAAAAGATGATGATTTTGAATTGCCCTCCTTTAATATTCATGATATCATAACGGAAATAAATACAGACAATATGACATTGGAACAGGTTATTGATAAGATAAGGGGTATCAAACAACAATTGAATATGGAGCATAGTGCAAAGACTATAAACCATTTCCTAGAGACACAGGAGAATATTGAAGAGATCCTAGAAGAATACGATAGTATTAAAAGCAATTTTGAATATGCTAGATATCACACATTTGATTATGACAAAGATGGAAAGAGTTTTATTACTTTTTATAAAGAATTGCATGAAATATTAGAAGGTAGTAATGAAGATAATTATGAAGGTATTCCTGAAATCCTGAAAAACAATGCATTCGAGGCTTTTGAGGATATGGATAATGTTGCAGCTGATATTGTAGAAGATGAAGAAGTCAATAGGAACAACAAAAATGATCTAGAAAAATATTGGCTCTCACTACAGTTTAAAGATGATATTGGCTTTGTGGAAATGCTGAAAGTACTGCTTCCTATGATTGCAAAGATTGAAAAACTTGCTGGATTGCCTATTGATTATAATTTACTATGCTCTGATCTCTTCAAAAATTACAGAGGGGTATCTACAAAATATAATGAGCTTCAAAAAGGATTCCAGGAGAAAGGGATAGTGATTGACACAAAAAGCCTTGCTGATATTGCTAAAGTTTCGCCATATGCATCCTTTTATGTTGATTTGAATATGGGTACAGAGATCAAGAATATAATTATTGAAGTCAACAAGGCTTATGTAAGACAATTGAACGAAATATTTTGTTTCAGTATTGCTTGGTGGGCTTTGGAACTACAACATAGCATATTAGAAAATACTCTATTTGTCAATGATAATGCATTGAATCCTGCATATATTGATACTTGGTATGTATACGGAATGCCTATACAACCGAAAGAAAAGAATGGTGTATTACCTTACTTGGCCCACATCATAGTTGATATATTGAAGGAAAGCAATGATTATGTTTTGTCAGAGAATATTCAGGTAGATGCTTTGAAGACTATTGAGAATGGTTTCAAAGATAGGATAGCAGAATTAAGGAAGAAACACGAGATACATAAAGAAAAAAAGAAAGTAGAACAAGGTATTATAGCACAGAGAATCATGATAGAGAATGTAAAGAACAAAAAATTTGACAGGATAGCTACTGATTTTATCAATGCACTTATATACATGCCTGGAGTAAATTATAAGAAGGTACATAAGTTTTTGTTGGGTTGTTGTTTACAGAAGATTGACAAAGATTTTAAAGCTGACAATGACCTTATTGCTGCAGCAAGAAAAGACCTTCTCGACATCAAGAAAAAGTTTGCTACTAGAAAAGAGACAAACAAGAAACGTTATATGCGTTATTATCCTGTTAACAAAAAGGAGGCAGACGAAGAAGAGAATGCTGACATAGCATATATCAAAACAGAACCCTATGTTTATAGCATCGCGAATGATAGCCAAATTGTTGATAAATGGCTTGATGGGATGTATGACAAGAGCCCTTTATTACCAAATATCATTATTGATGAAATAAAGAGCAATCCGCGAAAATTGACGGAACATATTGATAAACACCTTAAAATTATTCAAACGACATCTAGAAACAAAGATAATGAGCTAGCTAATATGTTTGTTGTAGGGAAAGTGAACTATAAAATTATGTTAAATATGTTGCTATGTATTTGTAAAATACTAAATACTACTAAAAATGATGATGAAAATGTCAAGAATCTGCTGAAGTTATCTATTAATAGTATCAAATCTATTATTCCTATGTTGAATAAATTGAATAGGGTATATAATAATGAAGTGCAACAAGATATTGAGAAGATAAATGCATATATTGTATCACGAGCCATGTGCTTACCTAGCAATCCCGAGCTAAATGTCAATAATTATCTTGTTGCCATGATGGATATGCCTGTTAACTTCATAGAAAATAATGCAAAGAACATATATGGTGAGATTGTTAATATATTGAGGTTTGCAAAGTTTCCTAATATGGCTGAAAATATAGAGTTTTTAAATAAAAAACGTGAAGAAAACAAACAGATGAAATTGAATATTTTGAATAATAAAACTGTTGAAGAAAATCAGCTAATAAGCAACTTAAAGAAGGCTGGTATCAAGCATGACTTAATGAAAATGGATTTAGATGATATTCAAGAAGAAAATAATAATATAAATGATATCTATCAGCGTGATGACAATGCTGACAATGGTGAACGCGATTTTAAGATGTCTCAAGACAATTACGATGATGATGACGATAATATGGTTGCAGAAGATATGGGATTTATATATAGCCGATGATAATGCTTTGTATATGCGTAATAGTTCTATGTAATATTAAAAAGAGCAGTGTAGCGCATAATTAAATTATTTTTATATTTTCAAAAAGTTTTTGTAAATTGTATTTTTAACATGATTATGCGCTACGCTGCTCTTTTTTAAGTATATGGTAATGTATTCATTAATGTCCTATAAATACTCTTAGCATTCCATGATACCCCTATTTAGATATTTTGAGACTGAAATGTATAAGCATAATAGTTCTATATAACATTATAAAAATAGTACATAATTAAAATAAAAATATAATTTACAAAAACTTTCTGAAAATCTAAAAATAATTCAATTATGTACTCTTTTTTAAGTCTATGGTAATGTATTCATTAACCCTTTAATAGATACTCTTAGCAGTTTATGATACCCCTATTCAGGCCTTTTGAGACTGTAAAGTATAAGCATAATAGTTCTATATAACATTATAAAAATAGCAGCGTAGCGCATAATTAAAATAAAAATATAATTTACAAAAACTTTTTGAAAATCAGAAAAAAACTAAATTATGCGCTACGCTGCTCTTTTTTAAGTATATGGTAATGTATTCATTAACCCTTTAATAGATACTCTTAGCATTCCATGATACCCCTATTTAGATATTTTGAGACTGAAATGTGTATATGCGTAATAGATTTGTTTTCGAAAATCTGAAAAAACTAAATTGTTTCCTAAAAATCAATGAACCCTTCTTTATGCATAAAATAATACGCAATCAAAAAGCCTCCAAAAATATTCAAATATGCGTGCGGTGTCATCATGCTGGACGATGGTTTGCTAATAAGCATGTATACATGACTTACAAATACAATGAAGATACCTAAATAATATGATACTAAATGGATATCCATTATCTAATATATACACACATAATATTTTCACGTATTCTAATAGGATATGGTTAAATTGCAGGCATATTGTGATAGAGTAATTTTTTG
>JACCDP011446450.1_pt1 | contig 14888 bp, 15 predicted proteins | sample 7445841 | NCBI WGS metagenome assembly JACCDP01 (sample SAMN15323441, study PRJNA562643) | freshwater metagenome | isolation source: river surface water | place: USA:Blue River Watershed | collected 2017-08-17 | reverse complement strand
TGATTGAAGATCGTCAAGGCATTAAGATATCTGCTCCTGAAGAAATAGCCTATCTTAATAAATGGATAAATAAAGAACAATTAATTAGTTCAGCAGCTCGCTATGGAAAATCTCCTTATGGTGAACACCTTAGACATATTTTTAAAGGAGAGATATTTCAATAATGGATATCTTGGAGACTCCTTTAAAGGATTTATTTATCCTTAAACCGAAAGTATTTTTAGATAATCGTGGATATTTTTTTGAATCCTATTCACAAATAAAAATGCCCCAATCTTATCAAAATATTTCCTTTATCCAAGATAATCAATCTTTATCTATGCAAAAAGGGACTCTTAGAGGTATTCATTTTCAAAATCTTCCGAAGGCACAAACCAAACTTGTTCGGTGTATTCAAGGGAGTATCTGGGACGTTGCAGTTGATCTTCGAGTTGGTTCCCCTACCTACCTAAAATGGTTTGGAATTGAATTAACTTCTGAAAACTATCTTCAATTGCTTGTTCCTAAAGGCTTTGGTCATGGGTTTATTACTTTAGCTGAAAATACGATAGTTTCATATAAAGTAGATCAATATTATTCAAAGGAACAAGATCGTAGTATAAGATTCGATGATAATAAACTTAAAATAGATTGGAAAGGTTTAACACCTATTCTATCTGAGAAGGATTTCAAAGCCCCTCTTCTCAAAGATAGTGATGTTAATTTTATGTATACATTATGAAAATACTTGTCACAGGTGGTGCTGGTTTCATAGGCGCTAATTTTATTTTTTTACAATTAAATAACCATCCTGAAGATCATATTATTTGTGTAGACAAACTTACCTATGCAGGTAACTTAGCTACGTTATCAAGTGTTTTAAACCAAAGTAACTTTAAATTTTATAAAGCAGATATATCCAATCGAAAAGAAATGGAAGAAGTTTTTAGCAAAGAGCTTCCCGATATTGTGGTTAATTTTGCCGCCGAATCTCATGTTGACCGTTCCATTCACAATCCTGAAATCTTCTTAGTTACCAATGTTTTAGGGACTCAAGTTTTATTGGATATGGCAAAAAAGTTTCAAATTAAAAGGTATCATCAGGTTTCTACAGATGAAGTTTATGGGGATTTACCATTAAATCGTAAAGATTTGTTTTTTACAGAATCTACCCCTATCCATACTTCTTCACCTTATTCTGCTTCAAAAGCTTCAGCTGATTTACTTGTTCAAGCATATTACCGCACATTTAAATTACCAATAACTATTTCTCGATGCTCAAATAATTATGGCCCGTATCATTTTCCTGAAAAACTAATTCCATTGGTTATAAGTCGTGCGTTAAATAATGAATCCATTCCTGTTTATGGTAAAGGGGAGAACGTAAGAGATTGGTTATATGTCGAAGACCATTGTGAAGCAATTGATCTAATTATTAGAGAAGGAAAAGTTGGAGAAGTTTATAATATAGGTGGTCACAATGAAAAAACTAACCTTGAGGTCGTTAAACTAATCATTAAACACTTACAAAAACCTGAAAGCCTAATATCATATGTAACCGATCGTGCCGGCCATGATTTACGATATGCGATAGATCCAACTAAAATTAACAAAGCATTAGGCTGGGCTCCAAAAACTAAATTTGAAGATGGAATAAAGATAACTATAGAATGGTATCTTAAGAATAAAGAGTGGACAGCATCTGTATTGTCGGGTGAGTACCAAAAATTCTTTGAGAAAAATTATGGACTTAAAAAATAAGAAAATTTTAGTAACTGGAGCTAATGGGCAATTGGGTTCTGCTATTGTGACTATTTTCAGGCAACACAATTTTGATGTAGTAGGGACTGATCGATCCGTGATGGACATTACTAATCAAAACCAAGTTTTTGAAGTTATTAACCACATTAAACCTCAAGTGATTATCCACTGCGCAGCCTATACTGCTGTGGATAAAGCTGAGGAAGATAAGATTAATTGCTATAAGGTGAACGTTGATGGTACAAGAAACCTTACGTTAGTAGCAAAAGAACTAAATATAGAATTTGTATATTTCAGCACCGATTATGTCTTTGATGGTACAAAACCAGATCCATACGAAGTGACTGATCTTCCAAATCCAATAAACTATTATGGATTAACTAAATATCTGGGAGAAGAAATCATCAAATCATTTCTTAGCAAATATTATGTTTTCAGAATTTCTTGGGTTTTCGGACCGAATGGAAAAAACTTTGTTAATACTTTATTAAGATTGGCAAAGGAAAAATCATCCATAAATGTAGTTAGCGATCAATTTGGTTCTCCCACTTACACAATTGATGTTGCAAACTTTCTATTATCTGACCCACAAATTTCTTATGGTTTTCATCACTTAACAAATGATGGTTATACCTCTTGGTTTGAATTTGCATTAAAAATTATTGAACTGTCTAAATTGAAAACTGAAGTTAAGCCTATATTAACTTACGAGTACAAAACTTTAGCTAAACGGGGTTTAAACTCTAGATTGTTGAAGAGTAAAAAAGAATTGATGAAGGCTTGGATTATTTCATTGCAGGAATTCTTAGATGAAAAACGCAATTAAATACTTCTTTGATTGGTTTCTTTCATTAATCGCAATTATCATATTATTACCCATTATTATTGTTCCAATCTCTATTTTGATTAAATTAACTTCCAAAGGCCCAGTTTTTTTCAAGCAAAAGAGGGTTGGTCAAAATAAGAAAATTTTTTACTTATTTAAGTTCAGAACAATGAGAATTGACGCACCCAAAGATACCCCTACCCATCAATTAAAGAATCCTGAACAATGGATCACTCCATTTGGTAAATTTCTACGAAAAACCTCTTTAGATGAACTACCACAATTACTTAATATTTTAAGAGGAGAAATGTCAATTATTGGTCCTCGCCCAGCATTGTGGAATCAGAATGATCTTATTACTGAAAGAGATAAGTATGGCGTTAACCATTTAAGACCTGGATTATCAGGATGGGCACAAATTAATGGAAGGGACACATTACCTATTTCAGTTAAAGCAAAACTTGATGGAGATTATCTTAAAAAACAGTCCTTTTGGTTTGATATTTATATAATTTTCCGAACTGCAATAAAAATTTTTAAAGATGATGATGTTATTGAAGGTGGTACCGGTAAAAAAGGAAATGTGCAATGAGAATACTTATAACAGGAAAGAATAGTTATATTGGGAAATCTGTAAGGTTGTGGCTTAATGAAAAAGAGCCAATGTATCAAGTGGACGAAATTTCCTTGAGAAATATCGATTTAAACATAGTTCCATTTAAAAATTATGATGTTGTTTTTCATGTAGCCGGTATTGCACACATTTCTTCAAATAAAAATCTTAAAACTGAGTACTTCAAAGTAAATAGAGACCTCGCTGTTGAAGTTGCAAAAAGAGCAAAAAGCGAAGGAGTAAAACATTTCATATTTACTAGTTCTATGGCAATTTATGGAGAAGATAGACCAATTGGTAATTTCAAATCAATCAACATACAACTTCCCTCTCCGACTAATTCGTATGGTCAGAGTAAATTGGAGGCCGATTTAGCAATTCAAAAACTAAGTGATAGTCATTTCATAGTCTCAATTTTAAGAATTCCAATGGTTTATGGAAAATCAGCAAAAGGAAATTTTATTAAGTTGGTTAATTTTTCAAAAAAATTATTTTTTTTGCCAAATATCAAAAATGTTCGAAGTGTTTTACATATCAAAAATCTTTCGGAATTTGTAAGAAATATTATTAATAATAAACTTTTCGGTGTGTTTTATCCCCAAGACAAAGAATATTTTAATACAAATGAATTTATCATTAAAATTAGAACTTCAAGATCTAAAATAACAATTGTTTTGCCATATCTTACTTTTTTTATTAAATTTCTTTCCTTTTTTACAAACCAAATAAATAAAATTTACGGAAATAAGTATTATTCTCAATCAGTTTCTAAAAACATAATGTTTGATTATCAAAGGTATTCAGTTGATGACTTTATAAATGAAATTAATTCTAATAATGTTTTACTTTAAGTCTTTATAATATAATGAATTATTAGATGGACCCTTAGCTCAATGGTTAGAGCTCCCGGCTCATAACCGGTCGGTTGCAGGTTCGAGTCCTGCAGGGTCCACCAATTTTTTAACATTGTAAATTATTTTTTTATAAATATACATTTTTACTTAAAAGTTATTAATTAAATGTATTTATTTTCTCTATTTCTATTTATAAATTAATTAGTTTTAAAAAGTAAAATAAACTCTAATGATTTAAAAATTAAGTATTTAATTTGTCATTTTTCTTAAAGACTAACAAAATAAGCTAATTATAAAACTTTTTTAATTTTAAATTCGTATTAATAATTTAACTAGTTTTAAAATTCTTTTCTAGTACATTTAGCTTAAAAAAAGTATAATAAAATAATGAATTTATTAAATAAAAAAATTTTGTTGATAGCGTTACCAAATTATTCTAAAGAGATAATTAAACATCTTGAATCAGTAGGATCAATTGTAAGTTATATACCTGATAAACCTAATGAAGGATTTATTTCAAAAACTTTAGGTAGACTTAATTTTTTACCATATATATACCTTCTTGACAATTATTATGAAAGACAACTTAATAAATTAAGTGGCTCTCATTTTGATTATATTTTAGTAATTAGAGGGGAATATACAACAAAACGCGCATTGTTAAAAATTAAGAACTTATTTAAAAACTCAAAATTGATTTTGTATATGTGGGATAGTATAAGACTTTACAAAAATATTAAATCAAAATGGATTTATTTTGATAAAGTTTGGACCTTTGATCGAATAGATTACCTTAATAATAAACAATTTATTAATTTTTTGCCTCTCTTTTATTTTAATTCTTTCACTAACCTTAATACATCAACAAACAAATATGACTTAGCATTTATCGGTACTGGTCATATTGATCGAGTAAAAATTATTAAACAAATACAATCCATTTCTAAATCTTTAAATTACAGTACTTACTTTTATATTTATTTACCACACAAATTTATTTTTTATTTAAATAAGTTATTTAATAAACACTATAAGGATGTTTCAATCAATGATATTAATTTTTCGAGATTATCAATAGAGGAAGTTTATTCTGTATATTCTAAATCTAAATGTGTAATTGATATTGAGAGTCCCTTCCAAAATGGATTAACAATGAGAACTATCGAAATTTTAGGTTTAAGGAAAAAAATTATCACAACAAACCGTGACATAATTAACTATGATTTTTACAATTCTGAAAACGTTTCAATTATTGATCGAAAAAATATAAAATTAGATCAAAATTTCATAAAAAGTGATTATAAAATTCTCTCAAATAAAATTTATAGTAAATATTCTTTGGTTAGTTGGCTTCACAGTATTTTTATTGTTTAAACTAAATGATTATGTATAAATTATTTTGGGGAATTAGAATGTTACTCATGTCAATCTTATTTGGTAAGGTTGGATTTAAGTCTTATTTAGGAAAACCAATTTACATAAGTGGCTTTAAATTCATTTTTTTTGGTAATAGAGTTAGGATTTTTCCTGGTTCAAGAATGGAAGCTTTATACGGCGGTAAGATAATTATATCAGATGATTGTTCAATTGGTCAAAATCTTCACATAATTTCATACAAAGAGGAATTAATAATAGGAAAAAAAGTTACTATTTCAAGTAATGTATTTATTTCGAATTGTGATCATACATTTGACTTATCTAATAAACATATAATGGATAGACCGCTTATTTCAAGAAAAACTTACATTGGTGATTTTTCATTTATTGGATATGGTGCGGTTATATTACCGGGTACAAATTTAGGCAAAAATAATGTTGTAGGTGCAAATTCAGTTGTGAGAGGTAATTTTCCTGATAATTGCGTAATTGCCGGAGTTCCAGCAAAAATCATAAAAATTTTATAAAATAATTATTTGAATTGAAATTAATATATAATTATCTCATGAAAATATCCGTCATTATTCCTGTTTACAATAGCGAAAAAACAATTATTAGGGCTTTGAATTCAGTTTTTAATCAAACTACCATAAATAATATCCTTGAAATTATTATTGTTAACGATGGTTCAAGAGATAGTTCTGTTTCTTTAATAAATGATTTTAAAAAAAAGAACTCTATAATACCAATTATACTAGTTAATCAAGAAAATTCTGGTGTATCATCTGCTAGAAACATAGGTATTAAAAAATCGTCAGGAGATTGGATTGCATTACTTGATTCTGATGATGAATGGTTAAATGATAAAATTGAGTATCAAACTAATGTTTTGAATAATAATCCCCACATTGACTTTTTGGGGGGGGCTCATTCCGATAAAGCTCTTACCATAATTTTTAAAAAAATAAATTTCTTGCATAAAGCAAAAGTTTATGAAATGTGTATTAAAAACTTTCCACAACCTTCAACTGTTTTGTTTAAAAAATCTATATTTTTAAAGATTGGTGGGTTTAACCAAAACCAAAGATATGCTGAAGACGGTAACTATTTTATTAAGATATGTCATTCATTCAATTTATACTTTGATCCTAAAGTCATGATCTTTTATGATGGTGGCAAACAAGAATTTGGAAAAAGGGGATTGTCTGCTAATTTGAAAATGATGTATTTAGGAAATATTAGTAATTTGAATGAATTTTTAAGCCTTAAACTTATATCTAAAAAATTCTACATATTGCTAAGAATTCTTTATTTTTTAAAGCATTTAAGGAGATTATTTATAATTAGCATTCAAAATAATTTTTTTGAAAAGATAAAATGATGAAAAAAATTTTAATTTACATTGATAGTATGCAACCAGCAGGTGGGATTGAAAGAGTAGTTTCTATTCTTGCTAATAACTGGGCGTTGAAATATAAAGTTAACATACTTGTTAAATCAGGAACTGAATCATTTTATTTTATTGACCATAGAGTAAATATAGAATCAATCAATGTGAAGTTTAACTTAAATATGAGTAGTAAAATTAGTAGGATAAAAAGCAAATTTTTATCAATTTTTATTTCATTTAATAAACTTAGACGCTACATCAAAAATTTTTCACCTGATTTTATTTATACTTCAAATCCAACAAATGCTATTGAAATCTGTATAGTTAATCTTTTTGTTAGCTTTAAACATATCATTAGTGAACATGGATCTAGATTTGGATATAATAAGTTTTATAAAATTCTAAAAAAAATATTCTATCCACTTGCATTTAAACTATCAGTTCCCACTAAATTAGATAATCAATTTTATTTGGTTGAAAAATTTCCGTCAGTTTACATTCCTCATCCCTCAACTTTTTTTCCAAATGTTAAATCAGATTTAAATTCAAAAAACATTATTTCAATTGGAAGATTAACTAGAGACAAAGGACATATCGATTTGCTTAAAATTTGGAATGATTTAATTAAAAATAATCTAGTAAATGAATGGAAGCTTACTATTGTTGGTAAAGGAGAAGAACGTAATAAATTAATTGAATTTATTAATAATAATTCGTTAAATGGAAGCGTTTCTATATTAGATCCGATTAAGGAAATAAATTCAATCTACTTAAAAGCTTCAATTTTTGCCTTTACTTCATACTTTGAGGGATTTGGTATGGTTCTTCTCGAAGCTATGTCGTTTGGAATTCCCTGCATCTCTTTTGATTGTCCGAGTGGACCAGCTGATATAATAAATGACTCGAAGAATGGATTTTTAATCAAAAATAGAAATACTCAAACCTACAAAGAAAAGCTCCTTCAATTAATCAAAAATGATAAATTAAGGTATGAATTTGGAAATAATGCTTTAAATAAGGCGAAAAATTGGCCAAATCAAAAGATATTTGATAGTTGGGATTCAATTTTTAATTTATAGTTTTCTTTTAAACTAAATTAATCATTTATTAATTATTTATTGAATTTTATTTTAAATATACTTTACTCAAGACTTTTTTGGTAAACTCTAATATATGAATACTATTTTAATAACTGGTGGAGCAGGTTTTATTGGTTCCAGGTTAGCAATAAAATTATTAGAAAATAATTATAGAGTTGTTATTTACGATAACCTTAATCCTCAAATTCATGGAATAGAATTTGAAAATTCCTATAACTATAAACTAATAAAAAATAAAGTTACATTTATTAAAGGCGATATTAACAATAAGACTTTATTAAAGTCTGCACTTAATAATGTTGATTTTCTTTATCATATGGTTTCGGAGACTGGAACTGGCCAGTCTATGTATAATATTTCAGATTATGTTAAAACCAATTTATCGGGAACTGCTACTTTATTGGAACTTTTGTTAAATGAAAAAAATAATATTAAGAAATTTTTCTTAACATCCTCACGAGCAATTTATGGTGAGGGAAAATATAAATGCTCAAATCATGGCATAATATATCCAAACTCAAGGGCTGATTTAGATTTAAAGCAAAACAAATTTGATTTATATTGTCCAAATTGTAATTCAAAGCTCATCTTAACACCGACTGATGAAGAGTGCCCTCATAAACCAACTTCTATATATGGATTAACAAAATCCAGTCAAGAACAATTAGTATCACTTACACTTAAAAACACTAATATCTTCTTTAACATATTTAGGTTTCAAAATGTCTATGGCCCAGGTCAGTCTTTATTAAATCCATATACAGGAATACTTTCTATTTTTTCTAATCTAATCTTGAATGGTAAAAATTTAGAAGTCTTTGAGGATGGATTCGAAAGTAGAGATTTTGTTTATATTGATGATATTGTTGATGCATTATTGCTACCACTTAAAATTAATAATAATAACTATTCAATTTACAATGTCGGATCTGGTGTAAACACAAATCTCATTACTATTGCCGAAAAATTAAGATATTTATTTAATTCAAAGGTAAATATTGGCATATCAGGAAGGTATCGTATTGGTGACATAAGACACAGTCTTTCAGATATTTCCAAAATTAAGAATGAACTTGGCTTCATTCCAAAGGTAAACATAGAAAAGGGTCTTAAATATTATGTTGATTGGGTTAAAACTCAAAGAATACCAGTTAATAATTTAGATTTATCACTTAATGAACTTAAAAGTAAGGGTTTATTGAAATAAATTTATTATGAATTATTTTCTCATTATCTTTATACCTTCTTTTTTGTACTTAGTTGATGATAAATTAAAAACCAAGACGAAATTTTTCTATAAAACTGCAATTTTTTTCTTGATTATTTTCACTGGCCTTAGATCAAACTTTGGGGCAGATTTTGCAACATATGAAAGTGCTTACTATAGGATAAGTGATGGTGTTTTTACAGATAACTTTGAGCTTGGATTCTTCGCAATAAATTACATATTTGCAGCGTTTAATTTACCTTTTAACTTTTTACTTATTTTTATTTCAATTTTAAATTATTCAATTCTTTTTTATGTTATTGATAGAAATAAATTTCCATATAAATTTTTGATAATTTTCCTTTATCTAATATATTTCGATTTATTTTTTTACAGCCTTTCAGCAATAAGGCAATCAATAGTTATTAGTTTATTTTTATTAGCATCGATTTTTATTGAAACTAAAAGTTTTATCAAATTCTTAAGTCTGATTTTACTTGGAACTCTCTTTCATTGGTCAGCTATTCTATTGTTACCTTTTTATAATTTTTATTTTATTTTGAAAAGAAAATCGTTCTTAAGATTAGCAATTTTTTATTTTTTTTCAATTATATTTTATTTAGTTTTATTAGAATTACTTGATATGTTTAAATTTATCTTTGATGATAGAATTTACTATTATCTCTTCATAATTGACCAGGAAACTTCTTATCCATTTTTTTACGTTTTCATAATCGTGTTAATTTCAATTATTTGGATTTCATTTTCTAAAATTAGTTATAGCATTTTCAACACTTCAAATTTGAAGTCAATTTCATTTCCTATATTTGCAATTATATTCTTTCTTATTCTTAAAAGTTTTCAGTTCATTCATTATTTTTCTATTATTCCTAGATTACAGCTATATTTTTATCCTTTCTATATTTTTGCTATTCCTGAATTGATTGGAAGATTGAAATTAAGGATAAAAGCTTATTCATACCCAATTATAATTATTTTTATGGTTGGTTTTTTTGTTTTTTCTTACTTTGAGATTATCTCATATGCTTATGAGTATTATAATAGTTTTAGATTAATTAATTTATTTTAATTTTATGGAAAAATATTTACTTTCAATTATTATACCTACTAGAAATAGACAATTTTATTTAATAAAAACTCTTGAACAAATTTTATCTTTAATAAATAATAAGGTTGAAGTAATTGTTCAAGATAATAGTGATGATAATTCTTTAAAAAACAATTTAATTTTTAGCAATTTAAATATTAAGTATTTTTATGACTCAAAAAGACTTTCTTTTGTCGATAATTTTTCAAGAGCTATTTCTAATGCTTCTGGAAAGTACCTTATTATAATTGGTGATGATGATGGAATACTACCTAATTTGTTACATTATTTAGAGTTTGCAAATAATAACAATATTGATGTTCTAGTTCCTAGAATCTCTATTGAATACTTTTATCCAAACTCAGTAAAAATAAAAAATAAAAGTAATGGTACATTAAGATTTATAGAAACTACAGGTAAAATCTCAAGAGTAAAAGGAAAAAATGAGATAGTTAAACTACTAAAGTATGGTTCTATTGATTACACTCAGTTAAAATTAGCAAAGTTGTACCATGGTTTAGTGAAAAAAAGTATTTTGGATAAAATAAATTTTATAAGTGGGAATTATGTTGGTGGATTGACTCCTGATATTTATCTTGCAGTTTCTTTATCCCTTTTATCAGATTCTCTATATTACATTGATTTACCATTAACAATTGCAGGGGTTTGTCCACAAAGTGGATCAGCATATTCAAGTAACAAATTGCATGTTGGTAAATATGAGGACGCTCCTCATTTATTTGGTAGAGTAAATTACAAATGGTCTAACTTAATTCCAAAATTTTACAGTGTTGAGACGATTTGGGCAGATTCTGCACTTGCAGCTATTAAAGATATATATTTCAGCAACTACATAAATTACTTTTCTACTTTTTTTTTGCATTTATTCTTATTTCTAAAATATAAAGCATTTAGAAAAATTATCTTCAATTCGTTTAAATTCAACACCAAGAATATTTCCGCATTACAATTCTCTTACATATTCTTAATAAGTTTATCTCAATATTTTAGTTATTATTTTTTTAAAATTTTTTTAAAGATTAAAAGATTAAAAAATAGAAAAGTTTTTTTAAATGGTATAGATGATATTAAAGACGCTACAATGTTATACTTAAGGTATCTTGAAAGGAAAAAATAAGCATGTTCAAGAATAAAATATTATTGATTACTGGTGGAACTGGTTCATTTGGTAATGCTGTACTAAAGAGGATGTTAAATTCTGACATAAATGAAATTAGAATTTTTAGTCGTGATGAAAAAAAACAAGATGACATGAGGAAAAAGTACAATAATCCTAAAATTAAGTTTTTTCTTGGTGATGTTAGAGATTCATCTAGTTTAGATAATGCTATGGTTAATGTAAATTTCTTGTTTCATGCTGCTGCATTAAAGCAAGTTCCTTCGTGTGAATTTTTTCCAATTGAGGCTGTAATGACTAATATCATTGGAACAAATAATGTCTTAAACTCCTCAATAAAGTTTGGTGTTGAAAAAGTAGTTTGTTTATCTACGGATAAAGCTGCATATCCAGTTAATGCTATGGGTATGTCCAAGGCATTAATGGAAAAAACTTTTATTGCAAGGGCGAGATCCGAAAATCCAAATAACACATTAATATGCGGTACTAGATATGGAAATGTTATGGCTTCAAGGGGTTCTGTAATACCTCTATTTATAGAACAGATTAAATCAGGTTTACCAATTACAGTTACCGATCCAAAAATGACTCGATTCATTATGAGTTTGGAGGAAGCTATAGATTTGGTTTTGTATGCTTTTAAAAATGCTAAATCAGGCGATATTATGGTTCAAAAATCCCATTCCTGTTACATAGGAGACCTTGCTGAGGCTTTAAAAGAAATTTTTAATTCAAATGTTAAAACCAATATTATTGGATTTAGACATGGTGAAAAGGAGTATGAAACTTTACTAACAAAGGAAGAAGCATCTAAAGCAATTGATGAAGGATCTTTCTTTAGGATTCCTGCAGACAATAGAAATTTAAATTATGAAAATTATTTAGATGAGGGTTCACCAAAAATTTCAAACTCAAAAGAATTTAATTCAAATAATTCGAAAATATTATCAAAAAATGAAATTATCAAAATTTTGTTGCAATTGGATATAGTTAAAGAAAACTTGATTTAAATTAATAATGAAAAAGTTTCTAATACTTGGAGCAAATGGTATGGTCGGTCACCTAATTTCAATTTATTTAATTGAATCTGGTTATGATGTTTCAACTTTAACTCGAAGACCATTTCCTTATGGAAAAAATATAGTTCTAGAAGCCTCAGATTTTATTTCTTTAAAAAGAATTATATTAAATAGTAATTTTGATTTCATTATTAATTCAATTGGTGTATTAAATGACAAAGCTGAAAAAAATAAATCACTAGCCGTTCAAATTAACTCTCTCCTTCCACTTTTTTTGATGGAAATTACGAGTAATACTAATACAAAAATAATCCATTTAAGTACAGATTGTGTTTTTTCTGGAAATAGCGAATATTATTTAGAGAATTCCATAAAAGATGGTCAATCTTTTTACGATAAAACAAAAGCCCTTGGTGAGATTATTAATAATAAAGATATTACTTTTAGAAATTCAATCGTTGGCCCAGACATTTCCGAAAATGGAATTGGGTTGCTAAATTGGTTTCTTAAGCAAACGGATCCTATTTTTGGATACTCAAACGTATTATGGAATGGAGTTACGTCCTTAGAACTATCTAAAGCTATTGTACATTTCTCAGAGAATAACTATTCCGGAATTTATCATTTAGTTAATAATGAACCTATTTCAAAATTAAATCTATTGCGGCTATTTAATAAATATTTTAGAAATAATGAAGTAACTATTATTGATAGTCCTAATAAAATAAGTAATAAAGTTCTCAAAAACACCAGAACTGATGTTGACTACAATGTACCTGATTATGACAGAATGATATACGAACTTAGTTTGTGGTTCAAAAATCACAATATTTATGGCAAAATTTACTAATGATTAATTATTTTCTTAAGAATAACTTTAAGTATTTTTTAAAATATACATTATCAAAAAGCAATAATTTGTCTTCACTCCTTAATTTTCTAATCAAATTAATATCTTTATTTTTATCAATTTTGAGTATTTCAATTTACAATAATTTCTTTGATAATGTGACGTTACTTGGTTTTTGGTTTACTATTAATTCCTTGTTAAATTGGATTTTTTCCTTTGATTTTGGAATTAGTAATACTTTAAGAAATAGGCTCGTTGTCTCTATAGTGAATTCAGATAATTTATCAAGTAAAAGAGATATTCGTTCTTCTTTTAGAGCATTATTTTATATTTCACTTGTATTTTTAATTGTAGGAACTGCACTCATATTTTTATTAGATATAAATTATATTTTTAAAGTTAATACTTTTGACATATCTTCATTACATTTAAAAATTTCGATCTTTATACTTTATTTTTCATTTATTTCACAATTAGTATTTAGATTGATTTATTCAATTTTATATGCACTTCAAAAAAGCATCCTTCCAAATTTAATTCACTTAATTTCTACCTTAGTCATACTTCTTTTCGCAGTCTTGCTAAATATGTTTAATTTAATAGTCCAAGACAAATTATTTATTTTATCTCTGTTAAATCTTGTTACATTTAATTTTCCTTTAATTTTACTAACTACAGTAATATTAAAAAAATATTTTAATGGTGTTTTTAGTCCTCTATTAGGAATTTCCTCTTATTCTGTAATAAAAATTATTCATCAAAGTGGATTATTTTTCTTCGCACAATTACTCTTTATTTTATTCATATCTAGCAACGAAATATTAATTCTATTATTTTTTGGTAATAAGTTTGTTGTTGATTTTACCTTCTATAATCGTTTTTACTCATTAATTCCTACTTTTATAACTATCTTTTTAACCCCATATTGGTCGCAAATTACAAGAGAAAAAATTAATAAAAACTTCAAGTGGTTGAGAAAAACATTAAATTTTTTCTCTTTTATACTTGTTATCTCAGTGTTTTTTAGTTTATTGGTCTCAGCGTTTATGCCTTTAATACAAAATATATTTCTCAATATGAATTTTGATACTACTTTAATGAACAACGAATCGTATTTCATTTTTTTAATTTATAATATTTCTCTAAGTTCTCATATTCTTTATTCCACTTTTGCTTGCGGCCTTAATAGACTTAGTTCACAAATTTATACTTATTTAATTGGCTTTTTAATAAAAGTCCCAGTAATTTTACTTAGTAAATTAATTTTTGATTCTTGGTTAATTATTCTGATTGTAAGTATAGTATTTATGATTTTATACAGTATCATAGAATACATTAAAATACGCAGTTTTATATTGAAACAGTATTAAATTTTCTAATTATTGAATTTTATCGATAAATAAGTAATAATATTTTTATGGATCAGTGGTGTAGCGGTTAACATGCCTCCCTGTCACGGAGGAGATCGCGGGTTCGATCCCCGTCTGATCCGCCAGTAGAATATGATAGATACTCAGCAGTGAGTATCTTTTATTTTATAAGGTTAAAAGACCCTTATTTTATCTTGATAAACAAGTCCTAATCGTGTAAAGTTATAAAAGCGTTGGCCCGATAGCTCAGTCGGTAGAGCAACGGACTGAAAATCCGTGTGTCGCCGGTTCGATCC
>JACCDP010227956.1_pt1 | contig 14894 bp, 27 predicted proteins | sample 7445841 | NCBI WGS metagenome assembly JACCDP01 (sample SAMN15323441, study PRJNA562643) | freshwater metagenome | isolation source: river surface water | place: USA:Blue River Watershed | collected 2017-08-17 | reverse complement strand
GGCCCGCCGCCAGACCCGCACCGAGCAGCAGCAGGCCCGTCGGGAGGCCCCGGTGCTGGTGGTCAACGACTGGCCGGCCGACGTCATCGACCGCCGCCTCGAGGCGCTGGCCCGTCGGCGCAAGGAGACGCGCAGCTGGCTGCGGATTGACGACCCGTGGGCACAGAAGCCGGGAAGCGAACTCCACAAGAACGTCGCCATGGACACGTACGACATCAACGCGGGAGCGATGCTGTGACTCTGACCGACAAGCTCGAGCGGTTCTTTCAGGAACATCCGAACACTTGGCTGGACGGGAAAGACCTTGCCGGCCTCGCTGGGGCCTACGCTTGGCGTTCCCGCGTCTCCGACGTCCGCAAGCGGTTCCGCCAGCGCGGGTGGGACATCGAGAACCGCCAGATCCGCATCTGGGTGGACGACGACAAGGTGTACACCCGCAGCGACTACCGGGCGGTGATCCAGTGAAGGTGCTGCTCCTCATCTGGCTGGCCGTCGTCCTGGCGGTCTGCGGGTTGGTGGTCGTGGTGGGGCCGTTCCTGCCCGAGATTCCTGAAGAGGATGAGCGGGAGCCGTGAGTCAGTCGCGGGTGTGGAGCCTCCTCGAGGCCAACGCCAACGTGGTGGTCGGGTTCGCCATCAACTGGGTGGCGAACCTCATCATCCTCCCACTGTACGGGTTCCCCGTGACCAAGGGGCAAGCCTTCAGCATGGGCTTGGCGTACACGGGCATCAGCCTGGGGCGGCAGTACGCGATACGGCGGTGGTTCAACGGGCTGGGGAAGTAGCGTAGACTCGACCTGCTAATCCCCTGCTTCTCTGGGTGTCACCGGATCGCGGTTTTGCTTAGGGAAATCACGTGGAGCCGACGGCCGGACTTGAACCGGCGACCTGCTGATTACGAAGTACACCGGGCGAATCAGCGCGTTTGCGCCAGAAAACAGGGGGTAACACAGGAGCGACCTGATGCTACCCAAATTCGACGCCTTCCTGAAGGAGGGCCGCTACCTCCGCAACTGGAGCGAGAAAACCGTCCGCGTCTACCAGCAAGCGGCGGACTCGTTCTGCTCCACGGGCCAGCCCTTCACTGCCGAGGGGCTGGCGGCGTGGATCATCGCCAAGCGCCAGGCGGGCATGGCCCCCGGCGCCATCAACGCCTACATCCGGGCGCTGAACTCCTACTTCACGTTCCTCGGTGCGAGCGCCCCGCCACGGCTGCGCCAGATGCGCGAACCGCAGCGCCCGCCACGCACCATCCTGCCCGCCAAGGTCGCCAAGATGCTGAAGGCCAAACCGCGGCTGTACGCGGAGTGGCGGATGCACGCCCTGGTCACGCTGCTGCTCGACACCGGCATTCGGATTGACGAGGCGCTGACACTGCGCCTTGGGGACGTGGACTTCGACAACCTGCTGGTCACCGTGCGGGGCAAGGGGAGCAAGACCCGCATCGTCCCGTGCAGCCGGGAGGCGCGACGGGTGCTGTATTCGTTCGTCCAGCAGCGGGAGGCGGCAGACGTGCCGGGGGAGATGTTCCTGGCGTCACGGCCGGGAACGGCGTGGGAGTATCAGAACTGCCGGCGGGATCTCGTGCGCGAGTACGGCGTGACGCCCCACATGTGCCGCCACACGTTCGCCTCGACGTTTGTGGCGCGGGGCGGCGACCCGTTCCAGCTCCAGCGCATCCTCGGCCACAGTGACCTCAAGACGACGCTGCGCTACGTCCACCTCCAGACGGCGGACCTTCAGCGGGCGCACGCGGCGTTTGGTGGGGTGCGGCAGTACAAGGGCTAGCGCCTCGCCCACTCCTCGTTCAGAGTCTTCGCCTCGGCCTCATGCTCTGGCGTCAACGCAATCCAGAACGGCTCCTGTCTCTGAAAGCATTGCAGCAGCCCTGGCCTGGTCTGCCCGATCAGCATCCCGTAGCTGCGAAGCTGCTGGACGAGGATCTCCTGAAGGTCGGGGGTGAGTTCGGCCACTCGCAAGGAGTCTGACCTGATGATGGACTCGAACACTTCCTTGGCGGTCTTCATCGCACCCCCACCCGCTCCCACATCTTGCTCGTCACCGCCACCTGGCGCTCAGGAATCGCCTGCGCGTACCGTCGCGTCGTGTTCAGGTTGCGGTGGCCGAGCGCATCCGCAATGTCGTCCAGCCCTGCCCCCGAGCGCCGCAGCTGCATGGCGTACGTGTGGCGGAGGGCGTACGGGCTGATCAGCACCTTGCGCCGCCCCCCAGGATGGCGTTCGCCACGGTCCACTGTCAGCCCCACCCGCACCGCCGCCCGCTGCATGTCGCGGAACAGGTTGGTCTGATGCTGCCACCCACGGAGCCGCAGGAAGTCCTTGGCGTACTGGACGCCCATCTCCGGCAGCGGCACCATCCGCCCCTTGCCCCCTTTGGCGGCCTTGATGGAGACGTACGGCACGGCCTCGTCCAGGTGGAACGCATCCTCGCGCAGCCACGTCAGCTCGATGGGGCGGCACCCGGTGACGAACATCAGCCCCAGCCGCGCCCGGTTCGGCGTATCGCCCATGGCGTTGAGGATGCGGAGAATGTCCTCGGGCCGCATCTCACGGGCCTCGCCCTTCGGCTCCTCGAACACCGGCACATCCAGACACGGGCACTCATGCCGGCGCCCGTCGTGGTAGCGCCACACGTTGATGGCGTACGTCCGCAGCTTGTTCTTGCTGGACGCCGAGAACGGCTGCCCGTCCTTGGTGGTGACGAACTGGAAGAACGCCTGTACCTGCCCCAGCGCGATGTCCGCCCGCCGCTCGTGCCCATACCACTGCCGCCAGTAGGACAGCCACTGGGTGGCGCGGTCCTTCCGCTCGTCCACCAGCGACTCGAGGTAGGCGTCAATATCCTGCGCGAAGCTCGTCCCAACTTGAGACGAACGCTTGTCCTTACCCAGCCGCATCTGTTCCAGCATCTGATGCTGCCACGCGAGCCGCTCGATGAGGGGCGTGTCGAGCGGGAACCGCTTGGAGATGCGGCGCCCACGCCAGGTGGCGCACACCTCGATGTCGCCGTAGATGCCGTCCTTGACGCGCATCCCACGGGCCAGGTCGATGTCGCCGTACCGACGGATGACGAGCGGGCGCTGCTGCTGCTGGCGAGGCATTACTGTCGTCCCTTCAGGAGGAACTGCTTGGCAAACAACAACGAGGCCACCGCACTGTCGATATCCTGCACCGGCTGCTGGGCCATCGCTTCAGAGAGGGTAGGCGCGGGGGCCTGCGCCTGCATCCAGGGCGTGAGGAGCTTGACCTCTTCGTCATAGCCCGCCATCACCAGCACCTCGAGCGGATGATCGTTGGTCAGCGCCGCCAGTTTCAGGCAGGACGACAGCGAGGGACGCCCCCCTTCCGCCCGCCGCCAATCGCTCACGCGCGTCCCGCTGGTGAAGCCCAGATGCTCCCCCAAGTTGTGGTTCGTGCCCACCAAGCTGACGCAGTGGTCAATATACGCGGCGAAGTTGGCGTACTTCCCACTTGGCGAGGGCGTACTCACGAGGTGCGGTGTCGGGTGTCGCATAGCAGGCATCCTTGGGTGTGTTCGGTTTGCCACTGTCGTTCGTTAGTGGTAGAGTACCCTGTGTGGTGTTGACAGGCACATCATACATGAACGCTGACACGCACGCAACCGCACACCCTCCGGTCCCCCTATCTGAGGTGTTGACAAGTCAAGTGGGCTTGTGTAGAGTGTCAATCGCAGGTTCGACCACACCCCAGAGGAGGAGCATCCATGCCGAGCGTCAAGGACCGCCTGCACGAGGCGGTCGCCACTCTCAAAGCCAGCCTGACCCAGGAACAGATCGACCTGGTCATCAACCTCATCACGATCTTCATCGAGGCCGACCGACGCGGCGCGTTGGTATCAGATCCACACGACGAGGGTGGTGAGTAAATGTCCTACCTCGTACTGGACATCGAAACCGCCCCCATCGAGGACGTGGACCAGTACCTCGGCCACATTCAGGCTCCGGCCAACTACACCAAGGCCGAGTCCATCGCCCGGTACATGGAGGAGAAGACCGCCGAGGAGCGGGACAAGGCGGCGCTGGACCCGGACCTCTGCCGGGTGGTCTGCCTGGCGTTCCAGCTGCAGGGCACGCCCGAGGTCAAGGGGATGGTGGCCAAGACCGAGGCCGACGAGAAGGTGCTGCTCGAGCGGTTCTGGGGCGTCGTGCGGAACCACAACGCGGGCGCCCCGAAGCTGACGTACGCCGGCTTCAACATCGCCGGGTTCGATCTGCCTGTGCTGCTGCGGCGCTCCCAGTTTCTGGGAGTGCCCGCCCCGCACATCCGCCTCGGGCGGTACGGGTATCAGATGCCCGACGTGTTCGACCTCCAGAACTACCTGACCCTCGACCGCCACGAGAAGTTCCGCCTGCGGTCGAAGGACTGGTGGGTCCGCCGCCTCAAGCTGGCCGGGGCGGACGACCCGGAGACGGGCAAGAACGTGCCCATGCTGGTGGCCACCGGGGCCTGGGATGCCGTCCTGCATCACTGCAAGCAGGACGTCGTCAAAGAAGTCCAGATGATGGAGTGGGCGGGCCACTGGTCGTAGCGTGTTGTGTGTGCTGCTGAGACAACTCTCGATCCAAGGAGACAAGCCAGATGTTCGACCTGAATCAGTTCGCGGGGGGCGGCAAGCGCCTCAACGGGGAGTTCCTGAAGACGCTGCCCAACATGGCGCTCAAGGCCACCATCCGTGGCGGCGGCGTGAAGTCCTTCGATGACCCGGTCAAGGGCAAGCAGGACGTGCCGTACCTCACGCTCACCTCGAGCGCCTTCGACGGCGAGAAGGAACTGTCGCTCAACGCCACCAACCGCAACATCCTGGGTGCGGTGTACGGCAAGCAGGCGGGCGCGTGGATCGGCAAGGAGATCGGCGTCTACTTCGACCCGGCGGTGACGTTCGGCGGCAAGGCGGTGGGCGGGGTCAAGGTCAAGGCGTTCACGCCCGATCCGTTCGCCAGCAGCACGCCCACCCCCAGCGCGGCGCCGGCCGAGGAAGCGATGCCGTTCTGATGGCCCGCGGCGAGAAGGTCACCAAGCACGAGTACGTCCTCACGCTGACGCCCGATGACGCAGGGCTGCTGTCCCGCGCCCTGTTCCACATCGGCATCAGCGACAAGGACTTCGGCACCGGCAGTGACGCCGAAGAGGCGTACGACGCGCTGTCCGATCACCTGTCGCACATCTACGAGGCGCTGCAGGGTCTGTGCCCGCCGACCGGCAAGTACGACGAACTGCGCTTCGAGATCGTGGACTAGCGATGATGATCGACCACGCACTCCGGTTGCGGGCGCAGGGGTACTCGGTGATCCCGGTGCAGGGGAAGATCCCCTGCCTGCCGTGGCTCGAGTATCAGTCGCGCCACGCCACCGCCGACGAGATCCAGGCGTGGTATCTGCAGTGGCCCGAGGCGGGCGTGGGCGTGGTGACGGGGACGATCAGCCAGCTGGTCGTCCTCGACATCGACGTCAAGGGAACGGGGCGCACCATTAGTGACGCGGTGGGGTGGGTGTATAGCCACTCCCTGCCCGCCACCATGGCCGTACAGACCGCCTCTGGCGGACTCCACCTGTACTACGCGCATCCGGGTGGGCGGGTGCCAAACCAGGCACGTTGCGCCACCATCGATGGCTTCCCGGTGGACGTGCGGGGGGATGGCGGCTTCGTCGTCGCTCCGCCGTCTCCGGGGTACCGCCTCCTGCCGCACTGGCACGGGGTGGTGCCGTGGCCGGGGGTGCCTGGCCAGCGCCCGGTGGCCACCCTTGAGGGGCTGGACGCCATCTCGGTGGGGACGGCCGACGACCTGTTCGCCCCCGCCCCCGAGGGGCAGCGCAATCATGCCGCCGCGAAGTTGGCGGGCTACCTCCTGAAGGTGTCCGACGAGCAGGCCGCATGGGTGCAGCTGCGCCAGTGGAACGCCCGCAACGTGCCCCCACTGGACGAGCGGGAGTTGGAGCGCACGTTCCAGTCCATCGCGCGGCGTGAGGCGATGAAGCCGTCTGATGGCAGCGCCCGTGAGGTGCTGATGCAGGGGCCGGCGTTCGACGTTCGCGAATCAGGAACGCCCAAGCCCTCGCTGGACATCCTCAACGGGGCGGCGTGGGCCGATGCCGTGGAGTTCGCCCCGGAGCGGGATGGGCTGCGGCTCCAGACGCTGCCGCTGGCGGACTCGTTCAAGGGCTTCTGCCCCGGCGACCTCGCGCTGCTGGCGGCACGCCCTGGCACGGGCAAGTCCACGCTGGTGTGGGGCATGGCGTGGGAACTGGCGGCGGAGCAGGGCATCCCGACGCTGCTCTGCTCCGGCGAAATGTCGCCCGCCGATGTCGCCCGCTGGATGACGCACTTTCGGACGGGCCTCGGGTACATCACGCCCGACACCTGGCGGGAGACGCTGGACCTCCTGCGGAAGGCCCCTATCGCCATCCTCAATCGCGGCATCTTCACGCCGTCGATGGTGGTGGAGGCGATGGATCAGACCAGCCCGCAGTTTGTGGTGATCGATCACATCCAGCGGATGCGTCTCGCCAAGTCCGAGAGCCGCAATCAAGAACTCGAGCAATGCGCCGCCGAGTTGAAGGGCATCGCCATGCAGCGCAGCGCAGTGGTGTTTGCGCTGTGTCAGTTGAACCGCATGGCGGACAACATCGAGCATCCCACCATCGCGCATCTGCGGGATAGCGGGGGCCTCGAGCAAGAAGCCGACACCGTCCTGGGCTTGTCCCATGTGGGCGACCGCCTGCAGCAAGACCCGATGAAAGCCACCGTGCGACTCGCCACGCTCAAGAGTCGGCACGGTCCCGAGAACGTGGAGCAGATTGCGTGGTTCCACAAGACCACCAAACGCTTCGAGTGGTTGTCCAATGACGTGGACTGGAGACGAGTGCAGTGATCGCTACCCGCACATACGTAGACAGGAAAAACTCTGACGTGTACGACCACGTCCGCTGGGAAGTGCGAAAGCTGGAAACGGAAGTCGAGGTGTTGCGCCAGCAGTTGAAGTCGTTGGCCCACGAGCTGGGCTACCGCGTGACCATTCTGAGGGCCACCGACAGTAAGGGCGTGGCGATAAAGAGGGAAGCCAAGTGACCGACCCCAAGACGCAGCAGACGGAGGAGCAGTGGTGGGAAGTGACGACGACAGCTGGCTTGATGCTGGTGCTGCCCGCGCCATCGCTGAGTACCGACGTCGCCACCCTGTTGAACGGCGGGCGGACGTACGTCACGAGCCGCAGCGAGATCACCGGGCGGACGTACACCCTGAACTTGTCGCACGTCCTGATGATCAAGGAGTACCCGATGAAGGCGGACCTGAACCGCCACGAGCGGTCGGTGGCGAGACTCTTGGGGATCTCCTCGGGGTCTGCCTCCGACGATGGCCAGGATCTCGCGTCACCGTCGGGCACGACGGCGAACCCTGGTGGTCCGTCCACTGGCGGGCCTACCAAGCGGCGCATCCTCCACTAAACCCGCACCGGAGAACACGACGTGTCCCTGACCCTGAGCCAGTCCCCGTGCTCGCCCCCCGTGTGCGACGACGCGATCTCTTCACCGATGACGACAACGCCCGCTGACATGGTGGCCCGGTCTTACCAGGGCAACCAGATCAAGCGGGCGCGAAACCAGGCGGCGATGTCGCCAGCCGAACGGAGGGCGTACCGGAAGGGCTACCTCGCAGCAGCCCAGCATGTCAGTCGTCTGCGGGCGCTGCTGCGATCAGCCGCGCAAAATCTCCAGCCCTGAGCAGGACGAGCGAGTCCTCGAACTTGGCGCCCTTGGGGTGCCACACCACCACCCCCGTCTTACCCACGGGGGTGTTTTTGCAGATGCCCTCGAGCCAGCCCCGCAGGTAGGTGGGGAAGCTGTACCCGTGCTTGATCTGGATCGCCAGCGTGTCCGTCTCGGCGTCGGGGGCGTTGTCGCCACGGTCGGCCCGCTGACCGAACACCGCAGGCGGGATGCGCTTGGTCCCGAACAGCGCCGCCACGGCACGCTCACACGCCTTCCACGTCTTGTCCGCCATCAGGACTCCAGGTGGTCCTTGTTGATGGCGTCAATGCGCCGCTGGATGCGGGCCACACTGGCGTCCCAGGTGGAGCCGACGTTGTGGGTCGGAGGCAACAGCGACCCCCGTTCGCCCCACTTGCTGACGGTGCTGCCGCTCCACACCACCTCCACCTCGGGGTTCTTGGGGAGGGGGATGCGGGGCTTACCAGTTCCAGAGGGCGCGTTCTTCATCGGTCAGGGTCTTCATCTTCTGGAGGCGCATCATCGGGGTCCACTCGAGATACCAGCGGTAGGTGGGGGTGCCGGCCTTCTCGTGCGCCCCTAGCCCCCTGTTGCACGCGCCGCAGAGCAGGCCGCGTGGTTCCCCGGAGCCATGGCAGTGATCAACTTCTAGCCGTGCGCCCAAGTCTTCTTGGCTGACCTGGCAGATGGCGCATCGGCCCTTCTGCATGTCGAACAGTTCTCGGTAGGTCTGCGCTGAGAGGCCGTACTGATACTTGATGCGGTTGAAGTACACCCGGTCTGAGTTCTTCACATTCCACTCACGCGCCCGGTTGACGTGTCGCGCTTGGTCGGCGTAGTACTTGGCCCGCCACTTCGCCAGCTTCTTGGCGTAGAACTCGGGATTGAGGCGCTGGGTGTGGTATCGGTAACAGGGGCCGCACACGTCGCGCGTGTGGTATTCACTGGGCTGGCCACACCGGCAGGATGGCGACACGCCCCTGGCAAGCAGGTCAGGGTTCCGCTTGCCCATCCATCTCCTCAAACCAGATCAACATCGCCGCGTTGCACCGAATCGCGGCGAGGTGATCGTCACTCCGGTCCCCGTTGATCCACTTGTTCAGGTGTTCCACTAGGTGGTTCAGCCGGTCGCGCCGGAACGCCGTGTCATGGCGCCCCCGCTGCCAATTATTTTCCCCATGGAAGGCCGCGCCCTGCTGCCACCGCAGGGCCTCGCGCCGCTGCGCCACGTACGGGATGAGGTCGTACCGCGGCTGCTCCTCGCTACTCTTTGCGCCGCTGTCGAACACGCGCGGGGACGACGCGGTAGAGCCATCCTTCGGCGTCTCGGTGGCCGAGGTATTCGGAGGGGGTCCAGATCGTGGCGTCTGACGGATCACAAAGGGTTCCGCGGTAGATGTAGACGAGATGTGCGGAGTGTGTAAACTCCACCCAAAGCAATCCGGTGGTGTCCTGGTCGTCAAGGTCAGCGTCCGGCGTGGAGAGGAAGCGCACCCCGAGCTTGCGGCCCAGGGCGTGGAGTGCCCGCACCCGGAGTCCTTCGGCCAGCGTCTTGGCCGGCGCATGGCGGGCCACGTCCTCGTAGGGCAGGCCCGTAGCCATCGCCACGGCACGGAGGGCGCAGTCGGCGCGTGTCAGTTGCTCACGCACCGCCACGCAAGGTGGGGGTAGGCTCATTCTGCCAGCCCCACTCATAGGTGTCCAGTCGTGTCAACATCTTTCTTTGTGAGGGCATCCACGCCCTTGTCCAGTGCCGCCTGCCCCAGTGCCTCGAGCAGGAAGGTGAGCAGTCGCTTCCACATGGTCAGCCCCTATTTCAGAACGCCCATCAGGAGGAACTTCTTGGTGCGCTCCGCCGTGCTGTCAGTCAGCCCGAGCAGGACGGAGAGCGTGGCGGGCAACGTGGCGACCGCCACACTGGCGACCGTCGCATTGACCGTACGGACGACACGGACGGTGGCGTCGGTGGTGGTGAGGGAAACAGCGGCAATCGACGCCGCCAGCGCCCGTGCGGCCCGCAGGGTGGCGGAGGTGCCACTCAGGGTGACCGCCTGCACGACCGCCGCAATGGCGTACAGCCGGCGCACCACCGCGCTCGAGGCCGACAGCGTGACCGCTGCCGTCTGGGCGCTGACGGTACGGACGGTGCGGACGGTGGCGGCAGACGCACTGACCGCCACACTGGCGCTGGTCGCCGTCACGCGCCTGGCGGCACGCACGGTGGCGCTCGTCCCGGTGACCGCCACACTGCCGGCGGTGGCCGTCACCTGGCGGACCACCCGGGCGACCGCACTCTGGCCGGTGACGGTGACCGTCCCTGACAGCGCGGTCAGGGTGGACGTCCCGGTGTCGGCGCTGGGTCGCTCTGCGTCGAACCAGCCGTCGGCTTCCGCGGTGGCGTCGAACCACCGCAGCGCGACGAGTTCGGGATCGAACGCGCTCACTACAGGTTCAGGGCTTCAGCCGTCGCCTGCACAATCGTCCACACACCGGACGCGCCAGGGTTGACGCTGATGCCCACCCCCGTCACGGTGGTGGTGTCGAAGGCGGACGAGGTGTTCTGGATGATGGAGTGCGCCACGTTGGCAAAGCCGGTGGCCGACAGCGCGTGATCGAGCTTGAGTACGGCGTGTGTCACACCACTGGCACCGACCGAGCGGACGATCACTTGGACGTCCACATAGGCCGTATCCGCTGCCGCCGTCTGCGCCACGCCGGTCAGGGTATGGCGGGCGGTGTCGCCAATCACGCCACTGCCGAAGCGGATCGACCAGATGGGCGTGGCCGTACCCGCCGCCGTCTTGGTGGCGGCGAACCGCCAGCGCAGGAGCGTGCCGGCCTTCAGCGTCACGCCCGTCGGCAGGGCAATCACCGACCCCGTGATGTAGGTGTCCGCCGCATTGGCGGTCTGGTCGGCGGTGCTGTAGTTGGGGGCGGGGGGCGAGCCGCCGGTCAGCAGCACCCAGCCAGCCCCCTCGGTGTAGGCGTACGTCTCCCCAGGGCGCAACGTCTTGTCCACGAAGTCGTAGACCGTCGCGTTCTGGTTGAACAGCAGCGAGACGGTATTGGCCGTCGTCGTGGAGCAGTTGTGGAGCAGCAACTCCTTGACGTTGCGCGTGGTGGACGCCCCCGGTGACGCCACGATGTCAGTCGTCGTGGCGCTCGAGATGGACGTGTTCTGCCGCCCCGGCGTGACCGTCGTCCCGTTGAGGTCCATGTACGAGGCATGGACGTCCACCTGGGCGGCGCTGCTGGTCACCAGCTGGAACTTGTCGGTGGTCGCCGTCAGCAACAGCACGGCTAGGCTCCCGTCAGCAGGGTGGCGGCGAAGTCGAGGACGAAGCTGTCGCCATCGGCCAGCGTGATGGCGGTGCCGTAGTCGTAGAACCCCACCAGCGGGTCGGCTGGCGAGGTCGGCGTGTCGTTGAAGACGACGGCATAGCGGAACGGGCCGACGCTGCCACCGCTGGCGGTGATGGTCTTGTCGGTGACGGCGATACTCACCGTCCCGCCACTGCGCGTGCCGATGTTGTCCACCGCGACCGCCCCGGTGTAGCCGCTGCCCGTGGCGATCTCCGCGATGTCCGCCTTGACACCATGCGTGGCGGCGTTCGGCGTGGCGTTGGTGAGGTAGAACCGTAGCACGTCAGCCGTGCTACCGCCCGTCCCGAACAGGTCGTGGACCTTGTTGAACAGGTCTTCCGAGAACTTCTCGAACTTGGTGAAGCTGCTACTGGGCATGGACCCTCACGACAGGACGGGCAGGAGGAGCAGCGCCCACCACAGGGAGCGGACGCCGAGGAGCATGAAGTTGCCGCCGCCCGTGGGTTCGGGGAGCGGGCCACCAGACTCGGTGACGTGGACCTCGCCGCCAAAAGGGGCAGCGCCAAAGGGGGCTGAACCGTACATGGCGATCTCCTAGAGGATGACGATGGCGCGGTTGTGGCGCAGGCCCGAGGGAGCGCCAGCGGCGACCTGGTTGATCCAGAAGGAGCGGCTGGGCGGGGTGTAAATGTTCCAGCGGCTTTCCGGCTCATAGAGCGCCCGCAGGTACCCGGATGACACGCGCCCAGGGAACTGCCAGTAGGTAGCGATCTTGCCGTTGAAGCCCCCGACGCCGTCAACGCGCGTCCCGAGGCGCACGGTCGTGCCGGTTGTGGTGAACGTGCCCGACGCATCATCCACCCATTCACTGCCGTCGATGGAGACGCTGCGCGACGACCCGCTGGAAAACACGGACACCAAGTGCCAGCGTCCCGTGACAATCGACCCACTGGGCGTGGCGCTCCACCACCCTGCCGCGCCCGAGTACTGGTTCACGCGCTGGTTGCCCAGCGAGATGATCATGTAGTGCCCACCCGAATAGATGTTCAGCAGGCTTTGGTCGTTGACTCCGGCCCCCGCACTGTCCGAGCGCACCCAAAACACGCGCGTGAAGCCAGTGCCATCATAGGACGCGGCTGGCGACGGATCTATATAGCCACCGCTGTTGGGGGATAGGACGGGGCCAAATAAGTCATCGTGTTCAATGGTGGCCCCGCCCGTGAGTGCGAACACATCAGAGCGCCCACCGAGCACCTGGCCCATGCCCCCCGTCCCCACCGCTTGGACTGCCAGCGACGGCGGTAACTGGCCCGCCACCGGGAGGGCGGGCGGCAGGAGGGCAGGGCGGACGAGCGAAACGCGCGGAAGGATGATCGACACGGCTTAGGCCACCGTCGCGTACACACCCTTGTACGTGACCTGATTGCCCGTCGTCTCGAGCGTCGTGCCCGTGGACTGCGTGACGAACACGACGAACTTGGCGGGGCAGATGCCGCCGAACAGCGAGGCCACCGAGAACGGTTTGCAGTAGTAGACCTGCGAGGCCGTCGTGTCCGTGGTCAAGACCGCGCCCAGCGCCGCGCCCGCGGCCGTGCCGTTGGCGTCATCCAGCGGCGTGGTTTCAGTGGAGGCCGTCCCGTCAAACCCACCGGGGTACGTGCTGTCATCCAGGCGCGGGACGATCCACACCCGAATCTCACCCGCCGACAACCCTGCGCTCTCGGTCGTGAACTTTCCCGACACGAGGTAGTCAAGGTAGCCGTCTGCGGTGTTGTCCACCTCAGCCGACTCCCAGCCGGTAACGTGAGTGCTGGACGCGGCGAGGCCGTCCAGGGCCGTCACCGTGAAGTTCGCGGAAGCTGCGTATGCCAGCTTGACAGATGCCATCGTGTGTCCTTTGCGACGAGGTTAAACGGTGCGAACACCGAACACTTGCACGATGGGTGCGGTCCCACCGCTGCGGTGATTGAAATGAAGGATCTGATCGAACACGGGGGGCCACATCGCCTGCGCGACTAGCTAGGGAGCTGGAACACATGGATGCGGGGGTAAATCTCGTAGCCGACCGGCCCTTCACGGGGATGCACCCAGATCAACTGATTCGCGGTCGTGTCGTGGGCAAACCCTTCATGCATGCTTACCCACGCCGTGTTCCCAGGGCGGGCGATCTGCGTCCACAGCGTGTCCCAGCTTTCGGAGATGACTTGGGGAATCATCGCGTCGGCATGCGCCGCGCGTGTGCCCGCCGCGCGCTCAGCAAGATGGTCGTGCTTCAGGATCCACGCCGTGGGGCGGTGTTCCTCCGCGAAGTACCCCCAACTCCCCTGATTAACCAACAAGGGGTCGGGGCCGATGGGTGTGCCGTTGGATAGCTGGTCTTCAAAGCCATACCAGACATCTCCGTGCGTGAGCTTGCCAATGGCAAGGAGGCCGCGCTTCCCGCCGCCAAGCCAGCACGCGGGGTGCGCCATGTCCGTCGTCATTTGCCAATAGCCCCGACCATTCGACACCGCAAGGTTCCCTCCGTCGATATAGCTGGTGTAGTCGGTGTCCCGACGGCAGTGATACTGGAACGCACTCAGCCCACTTGTGGGCGAGTAGTTCGCGATCTCAATGCCCTCCTCAATGGGGTCACTGGACCCAAGGTCGGGGAGATGCACGGCGACCCCACCAGGCCCCCAATTGACCTCGCCTCCACCGCTCGCGCCAATCGGGCCACCAAAGAGCGCCACCTTGCGCCCGCCGAAGGCGGACTGGAGGGAGGCGGGAATCGGCTTGATGTTCTGGCACACCCGTCGGAACCCAGACGCCGTGGAATTGCTCTTGTACTTCCACGGGCCGTACTTGGTGACGCTGCCGTCGTCGTTCAGGCGTGACGCCGCGAGGATCGGCATGTTGTACGTCGCGCTGCCCAGGTACTCGGGCCACATCGTGTACCAGAGCACCCCCTGGTCTTCGTCCCAGTACATCCCTGACCCGACGTGCCAGCCGTTGGCCAACTCCGTCAGGTCGGTGCCGGTGAAGTCGTGGCGCCAGTTGGCCCATGACCGCACGACAGTGATATTGGTGGACGAGGAGGCATTGGCAAGGGTCGGGAGCGTGGCTTCCACGAGATCCCCCTGCGGGCTTCCGCCCGTGCCACTGTTTGTCCACTTGGACAGCAGCAGACGCCGCTGCCCACTGACATACCGGACGGCCACTTGGCCGGTCATGTACGAGAACCCGCTGATCTCGGCCCGCGCCTGGCCGAGGTAGGTCAGGTCCGTCAGCGCGAGGTCGCCCGCATCGCGCCCCAGCGACCCACCCACACGCGCCAACGATCCTCCGACACGCAGAATGCTCATGGTTCCTTTACGGCAGCTGGAAACCGAGGGTGATGATGATGCCCTTCTGCTTGGTCGTGGACAGCGTGTCCACGTCGATGGCGAGAAGGTCGTTGGTGGCGACGTCGTCGTTGGCGGTGTCGATCACGGCGCTGGTCACCGTGCCCGCCGTGGTGGCCCCCGACTCAAATGTGATCTTGGTGGTCAGCATGTCCGCGGCCTGCGTGACGTTGCGGACCTGCACGGTGGCGGTGCCCGTCGTGCCGGCCGTCACGCACTTGCCCTGCACGTACACCAGATTCGTCCCGTTGAACGCGGCCGGGATGACGAAGTACGCGGCTCCATCGCCCACCGCCGCATCGCTGGTGTAGTCGCTGCCGGCCAGCAGTTCCACGAGACGGATGCCAAGGTTGCTGCCCGCCAGCGCGTCGTGGGTAATGGCGAGGCTGGTGGACGTGCTTGTGTTCACATCGGACGCCACCG
>JACCDP010990110.1_pt1 | contig 14900 bp, 24 predicted proteins | sample 7445841 | NCBI WGS metagenome assembly JACCDP01 (sample SAMN15323441, study PRJNA562643) | freshwater metagenome | isolation source: river surface water | place: USA:Blue River Watershed | collected 2017-08-17 | reverse complement strand
CAGGTGGTAGCAGTTACCGCCTAGAATTCGGGAGAAATTCAAAATGGTTCTTGATCTATTAGACCCTGCAACACTAGGGCGTTTGGTCGGCATAGTCATTCTCATGGTTCTTGCAGCTGCTGCGGGTTACGCAAAAGGCTTCAAAGACGGCAAGCGTGAAGGCATTGCACGACGTAAGGCAATGGTTCGCCACATGGCAAACAAGGCGGTGAAGTAATGGACAAAGATTTATTTTTTGATAAATTTTTAAAATTCAGAGATGAATTTCGTTGTGAAATTCATCATGCACGTCAAGCGAATTGCGAGTTTTGCACCATTCAAAAAGCATTCACATACATTTATCAAGAAGCCATCACAGAAAATTGGGGTGAATAATGGCTGGCTTTCTAGACAATTACGAGGACGTTGCAGCGCGTATCAAACGCCTATGGGAAACACACCCTTCAGCACGCGTGCAAAACAACATCATTGAATTCAACGCTGAAAAGGGTTTTGTCTTGGTTCAAACTGAGATTTTCAAGGAGTACGAGGACGAGAAGCCTTCAGCCGTTGACTATGCATTTGGCAACGTTGCAACCTATAACGTGCAAATGAAAAAATTCTTTGTAGAGGACACGGTCACGTCTAGCATTGGGCGGTGCATTGGGTTGTTGTTGGGTACGGACAAACGCCCAACCCGTCAAGACATGGAAAAGGTGGAGACGCTCAGCGCAAAGGTAGCCAAATCAACCGCTGACGACTATGACCCGTGGGCAACCAAGCACGGCGAAATTCCAAGTTACAAAACTGCAGCTGAAGCCGAAATGTCAGGCACACCGTCATTTGGGTCAAGTGAGGACGGCGTGACCTTACGTGACGCCATTGCTGAGATTGACGGGCAACTGGGCGGTCAGATCGTTGAGGAAGCACCAAAGTGCGAGCATGGGCACAGACTTTGGAAAACTGGCAAAAAGAAAAACGGTGATGACTGGGCTGGGTATTTCTGCCCTGAGCGCGAGAAGTCAAACCAATGTCAACCTCAATGGTACATCTTTGGTTCAAATGGGAAATGGCGTGCACAATGAGCATTGACAAAATTTCATTCATTGCATTGGTTATCAGCCAATTGACGCTGCTCGGTTTGTACGTATTGCTTGCGCGTTCTATTGCCGAATTGAGGCACGAAGCACATCACCACACATTTTTCTATAATAAAAAAGGCGAAAAAGTTGACGAATTCATTTCAGTTCATAAGTATGGGGGCATAATCAATGAGTGACTATTGCGAATTGATCAACCCGCAGACCATGACGGCAACCTTGCTGAAAAACGGTGAAGTGGTCACTCAATACAAAATTGAACGTTGTGACAACTGCGAGACATTGCAACGACTTGATGAGTTTGGCTATCAAAAGCATTTGTCAGGTATCAAAATTTTGTGGTTTTGTGGTGCATGCAGGTGAAAATGACACTTACGCATGACGACGAAGTCACCTGCGTCAAGGCTGCATTGGTACGCATTGAGCGCACCGACGAACGCCCTGACGGTGCAAAGCGTTATGACACGCAGCTGAATTTTCCTGAGTACGTTGCACAATACGCCGAAACAATTGCCAGTGAGTGGGTTGTGGCGCGTTACTTTGGCGTTGACTATGACCCATTTGAGTCAAAATACAAAGACCGGGCAGACGTTGGTGCAGGCATTGAGGTCAAATACACACCCTACGTTCAGGGGCAACTCATAATTCACGAGTACGACAGACCAACAGACATTGCGGTGTTGGTGACGGGCAAGTCACCTCACTACTTCATTGCTGGCTGGATACCCGTTGCAATGGCTCAAAAGCCACGTTACCGCCATTCAAAGCAACCAAACTGGTGGGTGACTCAGATCAACCTTCAACCTATTGAGAATTTAAGGAAATCAACCTATGGAACAACTGCAATTTGAGTGCCGCGTATGCAAAAAGAAAACAACTCAGACAATTGTCAGGGTGACAGACTTATTGCCGCCAGGTACGGAAACAATCCAATGCAACGCGTGCAGCTGCATGACGGTTGCCTTAGTCGGGAGTTCAAATGCCAATCTATGAATTTGAATGCAAGGTGTGTCAAATCCGTGTTGAGGTGGATAAATCAATCCACGAGGAACGGCAACCAATCTGCTGCGGGTCAAACATGAGTCGGATCTACTCAACCTTTGGCATTTCGTTCAAGGGTACGGGTTGGGGTCACCAATGATCACGGTCTTAATGGGTGCACCAGGGGCTGGGAAATCAACCTGGGTGCGTAACAACAAAACAGGCAGTGAGCACATCTACAACATTGACGCCATACGGGCAAACAAAGACTTGGACGTGAACGCATACACGCTGCACATGCGCACAAAGGCGATCATGGCGGCTGAGCAGGGGTACGACATCATTGCTGACGCCACGCACGTGCTGAAGCCTCACAGGCTCATTTGGTTGAAAGTAGCTGCGCGGTTGGGTGTGCAAACACGTTTGATCATGTTCGACATCACCCGCGAGCAGTTGTTACAGGCTCAGACAACGCGGGAGTTCCCAGTCAAAAACAGTGTGGTCATTGATCAGCATAGAAAAATGCAATTGGCTAAGCGGGAAGTCTATCGTGAAGGGTGGGACGACATTGCAACCTTTGTCAGACCGTATTTATAACAAAATGTTATCAAATCGTTATAAAGTTGTTATGAAACCAGCGGTGTTGCGTGAGCGTGTAGCCCTTGCGTGGGGGGTGTACGCTGGACGCATACAACAACACCAGGGTTTGAAGTTCTTGAAACAGAATGAAGTTCTTTCAATCTTGAATGTAAAAGATAAAAAGACAAATAAAAAAATGTTCTTGGTGTTGATCGCTTCAGCCTTAATCGCACCGCAAGGGGCTAATTCTGCCGTAGCTGCTAATTACTCAAAAGACCATTTGAAGTTGTATGCACACTCACGAATTCTCAACTACAAGGAATTCCAGTGCTTCAATGCGATCATCACAAAGGAGTCAAGGTGGTCGTACGTAGCCCGTAACGGGTCGCACTTTGGGCTTGGTCAAATGCGGTCAGAGCACTATCGTGACCTTGACCCATTCAGACAGATTGACGCAACAATCAAATACATAACAAAACGTTATAATTCAAACTGCAACGCTTGGGCGTTCCACGTGAAACATGGGTATTACTGATGACAAGTGCACTCAAAGGCAATGGCTCAACCAGCCAATGGCGTCGTATTCGTGAGCGTATTTTGCAGCGTGACGGGTACACGTGCCAGGCGTGTGGTGCTGACGGCAACTCAATTGATCACATAGTTCCACGCATTGCTGGGGGCAGTGACGAGGAATGGAATTTACAGACCCTTTGCGGTTCGTGTAACAGTGCTAAGGGTGGACGTAACGTGATAAATGAGCCAATCAAGCCAAAGGGTGGGTTTTTTAATGGGCAAGGGACACCCCTGACTCTTTCGTGTTTGAGACCCCCCCAAAACGACTCAAAGAGCCACGAAAATGACTAGCAAGGTCACAGAAGGTCACATACTGACCGAAGTAGCCTCAAAACGGCTTGAAACGGTTTTGGGTAGAGATACAGACCGCGTTTATGGCATTGCAGAGCCTAGAATTCACACACCGCTGAACGATCTGCCTTCAAAAGGCTTTGATCTGATTGATTTAGCAGCTGACATTGGTGTTGACCTCATGCCGTGGCAGAAATTCGCGCTGGAACACACTCACAAAGTCAAGCCTGACGGTAGGTGGGCAACGCCGATCAACTGCATTGTGGTGGCACGCCAAAACGGAAAGTCATTTCTGCAGCAGATTAGAATTCTTGGCGGGTTGTTTATTTGGGACGAGCCTTTGCAAATTGGGTCGGCTCACAGACTTGCGACCTCGCTGGAACAGTTCAGGCAGTTGGTCTCAATTATTGAAGGGTCTGACTCACTGGCAAAACAGGTCAAGCGGATACGTTGGGCGCATGGTGCTGAGGAAATAGAGACGCTCAAAGGCACGCGGTTCATTGTAAAGGCGGGCGGTTCAGCTGCTCGTGGTGTTTCCCGCCCTTCAACCATTCACCTGGACGAGTTACGCGAGATGAAGGACATGGAAAGTTTTGCGTCCTTGCGCTATACGCTCATGGCTGCACCTAACCCTTTAGTAATGAGTTACACCAACGCAGGCGATAGTTCAAGCCTGGTGCTCAATTCCTTTCGCGAGCGCGCTTTGGCGAAAATCGCAGGTGCTGATGATGAAATTGGCTATTTTGAATGGTCTGCACCAACTGACGAGATCAGCATTGAAAATGCCCGACACTCAAACCCTGCAATGGGTATCACTATCCATGAGGACAACGTACGAAGCGTTTTGAAAGACCCGCCTGACGTGGTCATGACTGAGGTGTTGTGCCGTTGGGTTGTGGCAATCAACTCAGCCGTGGACGCAGCTAGTTGGGGCAACTGCCTTGACAAGTCGGTTGACCTGGACACAGAAAAACTCACCTGGCTTGCGATTGATCTTTCACCTGATAGAAAACACGCCTCATTGTGCGCAGCGCAGAAATTGGGCAATGAAACCTTTGTGGTCAAGTTGCTTCACACCTGGGCAAATGACCTGCAATTAGATGACAAGGCAATTGCCAACGATTTGGCTGAGTACGCCCGCAAATACCCAACTGAGTACGTTCTTTACAGTCGCCGCACCAGTGGCGCAGTTGCTGCACGGCTTGCGCCCGCTGGAATTCCAATCTACGACATGGACGCGAGTTATCCACAGGCATGCGACGAAATGCTGAGCGCGATCAACTCAGGGCGTTTGAAACACCGCGGTCAATCCCAACTCAGTGAGGAAATGTTGGCTGCGGTGCAATTGCGTCGTGGCGACGGCGGTTGGGTTATTGGACGGCGCGCGTCAAATGCCGTCGTGTGCAGCGCAGTGGCGGTCAGCCTTTTGTCACACTTTGCGACACGCCCAGAGAATGATCTTGACATCATGGTGGGTTGATCGTATAAGCCTGACACAATTTGGACATGGGTTTCTTTGATCTCTTTGCACCGCCAAAGGTGACTGCTGCCGTTCCAGCTGCAACCAATGACGTTGAGGCTTCACTAGCACCTTATTTCAGCGAAAACCAAAATTTCTATTTCTTTGGTATTCAAACTGCAAACCGTGCTGAAGCAATGAGTGTTCCGACGATTGCACGTGCATTGTCAATCATTCAAACAATCTCGTCACTGCCTATGCACACCCGCAATGAAGCAACTGGTGAAAAAGTAACCCAACCTCGTGTGATCAACCAACCTGACCCACGTATCCCTGGCTCAACATTTTGGTCATGGATAATTTCAGATTTGTTTTTTCACAACAATGCTTATGCCTGGGTAATGGAACGTTACGCAGACACTGGCAAAATCCGTGCAATGGAACGTGTTGCACCTGAGCGCGTTTCAATCACGACAAATGCCAATGGCACAGAAATTGACTCATACGAAATTGACGGCACACCCGTTGACCCTACAAACCTGGTTGTTTTCCCAAATACCCAAGAAGGTTTGTTAGCGCGTGCAGGTCGCACAATCAAAGCCGCGGTTGCCCTTGAAAAGGCTTCAATGAATTTTGCAGTTGAGCCAATTCCTCAAATGGTGTTGAAGTCAAACGGCACTTCGTTGCCGCCTGATCGCGTTGCAAAGTTGTTGAACGCTTGGCGTACTGCTCGCAGCAACAAGTCAACTGCATTTCTCAATGCTGACGTAACACTTGAAACTTTAGGCTATGACCCAAAGAATTTGCAGCTAAATGAAGCGCGCAACTATGTAGCCCTTGAATTGTCACGTGCTTGCGGTTTGCCTGCGTATTTCACTGACTCACAACAATCATCATTCACATACGCGAACGCACTTGATAAGCGTCGCGACCTAGTTGACTTTGCGTTTCGCAATTACATGTCAATAATTGAGCAGCGTTTATCATTCCAAGATTTCACACCAGCGGGCAACCGTGTTTCATTTGATCTTGACGACTTCCTACGCGGTAACCCTTACGAGCGCGCGCAAGTGTACGAAATTCTTAACCGCATTGGTGCAATGTCGGTTCAGGAAATAAGAGAAGAAGAGGACATGTTGCTATGAGCAAAAAAGTGATCACACCAATGACAATCACCGCGGCGGACTCAAACAGTCGCACAATCACCGGGCGCATTGTCACATTTGAGGAAACAGGAAACGCCTCAATTGGTAAAGTGCAATTTGCGAAAGGTTCAATTGAGCCAACTGCAGTTTTGCTCAACCTTGAACATGACCGCACACGTCGCATTGGCAAAACACTTTCAATTGAGTCAAGCGACGCAGGAATTGACGCAACTTTCAAAATTGCAAACACAACTGCAGGCACTGACGCACTAGTTGAAGCAGCTGAAGGTTTGCGCGACGGTTTCAGCGTTGAAGTTTATTTTGACGAGTACGACACACTAAAAGACGGCACAGTGCGCATTTTGAAGGGTGAGTTGACTGGCGTCGCATTGACGTCAGAGCCTGCCATTCGATCAGCGCGCGTTGCTGAAGTCGCTGCAACAGAAGGCGACGAAAACGAAGTTTCTGACTCAACAGTTGAGCAGGAAGTAACACCAACAACAGAAGGAGACGAAGTGGAAAACACCGTCACAGACGCTTCAGCCGTAGAGACGGTAGAAGCCGCACAGTCAATCACTGCAACTGCAAAACCTGCAGTTGGTGGTTCATTCACCCGCCCACGCTTAGAGTTCACCGCTGCTAAGTACCTAGAAAACACAATCCGCGCTTCAATGGGTGACGAGTCTGCTCGTCAGTACGTTGCAGCTGCAGATGACACAACAGACAACGCAGGCTTAGTGCCTACACGTCAGTTGACTGAAGTCATCAATGGACTAGCAAACACAACACGTTCAAACATTGACGCGATTTCTCGCGGTGTATTGCCTGACGCTGGAATGTCTTTTGAAATTCCAAAGATCACAACAATGCCAACAGTGGCTGCAACATCAGAGGCAGGCACACCTTCAGAGACTGACCAGGCTGCAGCATTTGTGACAGTTAACGTTGCAAAGTATGCAGGACAACAGACATTCTCAGTTGAATTGCTTGACCGCACTTCACCGCTATTCTTTAACGAATTGCTTTCAAACATGGCTGCTGCTTACGCAAAGGCAACTGACACTGCAGTGAATGCAGCGTTGATTTCAGGTGCAACCGCTGACGGTACAACAATCACAACATACCCAACTGCTGCTGAGTTGCTTGGGTTCGTTTCACGTGGTGCTGCTTCAGTTTATGCAGGAACACAGGGCTTTGCTCGCAACTTGATCGTCAACACATCACAGTGGGCAAACCTCATGACACTGAACGACTCAGGTCGTCCAATTTACAACGCTTCACAGCCTTCAAACGCTGGCGGTGTTGTACGTCCTGACTCAATCCGCGGAAACGTTGCAGGTCTTGACCTTTACGTTACTGCAAACACTGCTGCAGGAACAGACACAGACGGCTCAATGCTCGTTGTCAACCCAGCTGCTTACACATGGTATGAGTCACCAACCTACCGACTACGCGCAGACGTAATCGCTTCAGGTCAGGTCTCAGTCATGGTGTACGGATACGGCGCAATTGCAACCAAGATTGGTGCAGGCGCGTTCAAGTTCAACAAGGCTTAATAGCCAAATAGTCATGCGCTGCGGTCACTCCCGAACGTAGCGCAGCAGTCGAAAGGAACGGACATGCCAAACATTGTAACCGCGAGTCAATTGCGCACGGTGCTTGGCGTGTCCGTTTCCTTATACAGTGACAGTTATTTGGACGAAATAATCAACACTAGTGAAGCCGTGATTTTGCCAATGCTGGTTTCAAACTCATCAGCGGTTCAGGCTTACAAATTAGAGTCAAACGTGGCGACGTTTTACACAGTACGCATGCACCATTTTGTTGAAGGTCAATCAGTCATTGTTGCGGGCTTGCCTTCACCTTTCAGCGCAACACACACAGTCACAAAGGTGACGCCTTACTCATTCGACGCTGCACTGACTTCATCAAACGTCACCGTGCGCGACATTGTGCCAAATGGCAGTGCAACACTTTCAGGTTATTCAGCAGCTGATTTGTACGCCAACTCAGCACCAATTGAGTCTGCAATTCTTGCCGTATCAGTTGAGGTCTTTCAATCACGCGTTGCCGCGGGTGGTCAGATCGAAGGCGTTGACTTTGCAAGTTCGCCGTACCGTATGGGACGCAGTTTGACCAACAGAGTTTCAACTTTGCTCATGCCTTACTTGGACGTTGAAACAGTTGTCCAATGACCGCTTCAACAATTTCTGATACACGCGCCGCACTTGCCAATGCGTTTTCATCACTAGCTGCAAACGTGTACGGCTCAGTTCCTGAGTCACCGATACCGCCTGCAATTGTGGTCGTGCCAAATTCGCCATACATGGAAGTGACTTTGATTGGTAAGACTCAGGTCAAGGTTCAACTCAATTTTGCGATTACTGCAATTGTTGCTTCAAATAGCAACGCGGGTTCGCTGGATAACCTAGAAAAACTCATCATGGGAATTCTCGCGGCAATGCCCGCGGGGTACGTTGTTGGTCAGGTTGAAAAGCCTACAGTGCTGGAAATTGGTGCTTCACCAATGCTGGTTGCTGACATCAACGTTTCAACACAATACACTCAAACAACCTAAGGAGTACCAGTGGCAACGACAATCATCACGGGTCGCGATCTCACTTTGACGATTGCGTCCACAAACTACGACGCACAGGCTTCATCAGCCGTGCTCACAAACTCACCAACAGTTGAGACATACCAAACACTAGACGGCAAGGCATACAAGCACATTGACGATCAATGGACATTTGACGTTTCAATGCTTGCTGACTGGGGTGCTTCAGGTTCATTGTGCGAGGCACTTTGGACTGCATGCGAGTCTGCACCAAACACAACTTTGGCAGTTTCATTGACTGCAGTCACAGGCGCAGTCTTTGCGTTCAACGTCATGCCAGTGTTCCCAGCAGTTGGTGGCACTGCACCTGACGCGCAGACCGTTGACCTATCATTTGTTGTGGTTGGAACACCAACCGAAACATTCAGTTAAAATCTAACAATCGGGAGTAAAAATGAAATTACCAATCACAATTGAATACAACAACGGCGAGCAGGCGACTTATACGGCTGCACCGCCTGAGTGGGTAAAGTGGGAAAAGCACACAGGCAACACCATTTCACAGGCTCAGGAAAAAATCGGAATTTCAGACTTGGTTTTCCTTGCTTATCACGCAATGAAGCGTGAAGCAGCTGGCAAGCCAGTCAAGCCGATTGAAGCCTGGACAGAGACCATTGCTGAAGTGATTGTTGGTGAGGCAAACCCAAAAGTTATCCAGTCGGAAGCCTAAACAGAATTGTTTGGGAGTTGGCTATCGCGACCAACTTGCCCAAAGAACAATTTGAAACGGCTGAGGACATTTTGACAGTGCTAGAAATACTGGAAGGGCGGGCAAATGGCAAGTGACTCAATCACCTACGACAAGGCTGAGTTGCGCGCCATAACCCGCTCTTTCAAGGCAATGGACGAGGAAGCAACCAACCAGGCGAAAAAGATTTCGTCAGAGTTAGCCGATTACGTCAAATCAAAAGTTATTGACGCCGCTGCGCTTCGTTCAACAAATCAGGCTTCAGCCGTACGCATTGCAACAGGTGCGAAAGTTTCCAAGTCGTCCAAAATTGGTGAGATCAAATACGGTTTTGCTGCTCAAAGATTTTCGGGTGGCGGTACGACGCAACAACTTTGGGGCGGTAACGAATTCGGCTCAAATAAGAAAAAGCAGTTTCCAGTGTGGTCAGGTCGCGAAGGTCGCGGGTCACGCGGTTGGTTTATCTATCCGACATTGAGAAGCATTCAGCCTGAGATCGTCAAGCGTTGGGAAAACGCATTTATCACAGTTGTGAAGGAGTTTGACTAATGGCTGGCAGTCGTACGCTCAAACTTTCCATTCTCGGTGACGTTGACAATCTCAACAAATCGCTCAAAACTGCCACAAAGGACGTTGAAACCTTTGGCGACAAAATGGGCAAGGTCGGCAAAATGGTCGGTGCTGCATTTGTTGCAGCCGCTGCAGCTGCTGGCGCGTATGCCGTCAAAATTGGCATTGAAGGCGTCAAAGCCGCCATTGAGGACGAGAAGGCACAAACCCAACTAGCCCTGGCACTTGAAAACGCCACAGGGGCAACAAAGGCTCAAATCGCTGCAACTGAGCAATCAATTCTGCAAATGTCTTTGGCGTCGGGTGTTGCTGACGATCAACTGCGCCCAGCACTGGGTCGCTTGGTTCGTTCGACTGGTGACATCACAAAAGCGCAAGACCTATTGACGACCGCCCTTGACATTTCAACTGCCACAGGCAAACCACTGGAAACAGTCGCCAACGCGCTAGGTAAGGCGTACGACGGCAACACCGCAGCACTAGGCAAACTAGGCATTGGTCTTTCATCAGCCGAATTGAAAACAATGTCATTCACTGACGTTCAGGGCAAACTCACAGACTTATTTGGTGGCGCAGCTGCTCGCAACGCTGACACCTACGCGGGACGAATTGCACGCATGCAAGTGGCGTTTAACGAAGCCAAAGAGACAATTGGTTTTGCGTTGTTGCCTATCTTGGAAAAGGTCATCAACTTCATAAATCAAAACGCGTTGCCAGTCATCAACGCATTTTCAGGCGCGTTCAGCCTTAACGGCAACGGCTTGGGTGGAGTCATCACGACTTTGGGCAACATCATTGTCAACACATTCACGCCAGTCATCAACGGTCTGCTCAAAGCCTTTGGTTACATCAAAGACGCAATTGGTGATAATCTCAGCACATTCAAAGAATTTGGCGGTTACATTTCGACCTATCTCGCGCCAATCATTGGCACGGTGTTGGGTGGGGCATTGCAGGTTGCTGGCAAGATCGCAGGCGGTGTCATTGACGTCATTGCTGGCGTGGTCAAGATTTTGAACGGTCTCATTTCAGGTGCGGTTGCAGGTATCAACGCCCTAATTTCTGCGTATAACGCAATTCCATTTTTGCCCAACGTTGGCAAGATAACAACGCCAACCGTAAGCGTGCCGTCAATTAAGACACCAACGGTCACAACCTCAGTGCCTTCAATTCCTAGCATTTCAGCACCTTCAGGCGGTGGCACAACAGTTTCAGGCAGTGGTGGCGTTTCAACGGCTGCAAAGGCGGCAACGGTTGCAGCTGCAGCAAGTAGCAACGTGGTCTCATCAAACTTCAATCCTGGTCGTTTCCGCGAAGCCGAAGCGGCAACAAGTGGCACGACAATCAACCTGACCGTAACGGGTGCGTTTGACCGCGAAGGAACTGCCCGCACCATTGTTGAGACTTTGAACAATTCCTACTATCGCGGCACAGGTGGCGCAACTAACCTGCAAATAGCATGACGCAATGGTCACCCATTTGGCGGGTTGAAATTGACGGTACTGCCTACACCAACGCTGTTTTGGCTAACCTTTCAATTCGTACTGGTCGAACAAACATTTATGAGCAGGCGCAGGCGGGATACTGCAACATTCAGGTCATTGACCTTGATCAGGCAACAATTCCCGTTTCAATCAATAGCAGCATTTCAATTGAGGTTCAGAACACTTCAGGGACATACGTCCCAATTTTTGGTGGCAGTGTGGTTGACATTGCAATTGAAGTGCGCGACGTAGGCTCAACGACTTTCACTCAGACTTACTCAATCACTGCCCTGGGCGCATTGTCACGGCTTCAAAAGGCGTTGACCAATGGCGTATTGTCAAAAGATTTTGATGGCGATCAAATTTTGTCATTGCTCACTGACTTGTTGGTGAACAGTTGGAACGAAGTGCCCGCAGCACTTACCTGGGCAGACTATGACCCAACCGTTACTTGGGCAACGGCTGAAAACACTGGCTTGGGAACAATTGACACGCCCGGGGAATACGAATTGCAAGCACGTTCATCAGAGCGAACAAACGTTTATTCACTGGTTTCAGCGTTGGCAACTTCAGGGCTTGGTTACATTTATGAGGACGCCTACGGGCGCATTTCCTACGCTGACGCAGTGCACCGCAGTCAGTATCTATCAGCAAACGGTTATGTTGACCTTACTGCCAACCAGGCACGTGCAGCTGGTTTGCGCGTTGAAACCCGTGCAGGTGACGTGCGCAATGAAATAACCATTCAATACAAAAACGGACAGGAAGCAAGCGCAACCGACGCAACTTCAATTTCAACATACGGCAATCTTGGTCAGATCATTTCAACAACGCTTGAAAACACGGTGGACGCTGAGTATCAGGCTGATTTTTATTTAACCCTGAGAAAAGACCCACAGGCTATTTTCAGCGAAATCACGTTTGACTTGACCAACCCTGAAGTGGACGACTCAGACCGTGACAACCTGCTCAATGTTTTCATGGGGTTGCCCGTTGCGATCAATGACCTACCCGCGAACATGGGTTCAATCTTTCAAGGCTTTGTTGAAGGCTGGTCATTTCAGGCTGGTTACAACACCCTTTCAATCACACTGACGGTTTCACCAACCGCTTACTCATTGCAGGCATTGTCGTGGGACGAAGTCGCAAACACATTCACATGGTCAAGCGTGTCGCCGACACTTGACTGGGCACGTGCAACAATTATCACCTAAGAAGGAGACAACCTATGAGCAACCCGACTAGTTCGTTTGGCTGGCAAATGCCGACGGCGAGTGACCTCGTCACGGACTTACCTGCAGACTTTGAAACATTTGGTCAAGCCGTTGACACAACACTTGCAGACCTCAAAGGTGGCACAACTGGTCAGGTGTTATCTAAAGCGTCAAATACTGACATGGACTTTACTTGGGTTGCACAAGATGACTCAAATGCTATTCAAAACGCAATTGTTGACGCAAAGGGTGATCTCATTGCAGCAAGTGCAGCTGATACACCTGCACGTCTAGCCGTTGGAACAAACGGTCAGGTTTTGACCGCTGATTCAACTGCTGCAACTGGTTTGGCATACACCAACAAAGGTTGGACTTTAATCAGCACAACAAGCCTTTCAGGTGCGAGCGTAACGCTTTCATCAATTCCGCAGACTTACCAATCATTGAAATTAGTAGTTTTCGGAATGACTAATGCAACTGCTGACGGCTACTTTTTAATGTCACCAAATAACACAGCAACGACCTACATAGCAATGCAAGAAAATGCGACCAATAGCACTTGGGCGGGTGCTGCATGGCAGACAAGCAATGTCCTTATGCGAACAAATGGTGACAATAGTTTTGTTTTTACATTTGATAACTATTATTTGACGGTTATTCCTGAAAAAACTATTGCTTCGCAACATTTTTATGTGAACCCTAGCGCAACAAACATTGCTGGCATGACTGGTGGAATGTCTTATCATGTCGGCACTGGAATAACATCAATCAAATTATCTAATAGCGGTGGAAACTTTAATACTGGTACGGCTTATTTATACGGGGTGGCATAAATGACAAATCCAATCGGACGTTTTCACAATGTTGAAACTGGCGAAATAATTGACAGAGAATTAACAAATGAGGAATTGGAAGAATTAACCAATCCAAAGCCAGTGAAAATGCCGTGGGAACAATGAGTTTTCCACAAGGCACATCAGCTGCATTGATCGAAGTTGCAAAGGCTGAAATCGGAACAATTGAGGAAGGCGACAACCTCACAAAGTACGGCAAATTTACAAAGGCAGACGGTTTGCCGTGGTGCGGTTCATTTGTCAATTGGTGCGCTGCTCAGGCAGGCGTCAAACTTCATTCAGTCGTTTCAACGGCAGCTGGTGCACACCGTTTCAAGGAAATGCAACGTTGGTCAAACATGCCGCAGTTGGGATACTTGGCATTCATGGATTTTCCACATGACGGCGTTGACCGCATTTCACACATTGGCATTGTTGTCGGTTTGATTGACTCAAAGACTTGCGTGACCATTGAAGGCAACACCTCAGGCACTGGTGATCAGCGCAACGGTGGCATGGTCATGGTCAAGGTTCGCTCATACGGCGAAGGCAAAGAAATCGTTGGTTTTGGAATTCCAAAGTTTGTCCCATACAAGGGCGAATTCCCAACGGTTGAAATACCAACTTCGGGAGACAAACCAAAGAAGGAGACCAAAAAATGGACAAAGGCAAAGCCTTAGTAGCATCATGGGCGCGGTCGTTCATGGCTGCAGCATTGGCGTTGTATCTTGCAGGAGTGACAGACCCAAAGACTTTAGCAATGGGCGGCGTCGCAGCCGTTGCACCAGTCATTTTGCGTTGGCTCAATCCCAACGATAAGAGTTTCGGGTTAACGGGGAAATAGCCCGAAAGACCGCGGCGGTAGCCCTTTTTTTGGGGCTGATTTTGGGGCTATCCGCTTGCGGTTATCAGGGTTGGGTGCGCTATGAATGCCAAGAATTCGGCAACTGGACGAACGCGGAATGTCAAGAGCCGCAATGTATCCCTACTGGAACATGCACTGCAGACATCATTGGAGAAGTCTTTACACCGCCCAGCGCGACGCCGTAGCCCTGAGGAAGTTCACGCGCAGCTGATTTTGATCATTGGCACAACCCTGGCAATGGTGTTTTTGATCGTGACAATTGGCATAACTTACGCGCTGATTTTTGTCACTCAACCAATTGGGGCACAAGCACCCAATGACGCAGCATTTATTGATTTACTTAAAACACTTGCCATTGTCCTGACTGGTTCACTAGGTGGCGGACTTGCTGGCAATGGGCTGAAATCAAAGCCAAAGCCAGGTGACACGCCGACAAACACGCCTAATAGTTGACGGCGCGCCTTTAATGCGTCACCCTGAGTTCAGGTGGTAGCAGTTACCGCCTAGAATTCGGGAGAAATT
>JACCDP010657926.1_pt1 | contig 14901 bp, 16 predicted proteins | sample 7445841 | NCBI WGS metagenome assembly JACCDP01 (sample SAMN15323441, study PRJNA562643) | freshwater metagenome | isolation source: river surface water | place: USA:Blue River Watershed | collected 2017-08-17 | reverse complement strand
GCGTTTTACCAGACGCACAGATTCTGCAAACCGAAGAAAGGCTCCGTCGCGGTCGCCAATCCGAGCTCAGTTTTCATTGGTCCGCTGCTTACCAAAAACGATGGAACCTGGGCCTGACCATGGGGATCCGTACTCTTCGTTATCGTTGGAATTCCTTGTACCGCGAGGAAGACATCTTCAATAAAACCCCGGATTTCGAAAGCTTTGATTACAGGCGACAGCTGGATGTTTCGGGCAGTGGTATTTTCTGGCGTTTGGGCCTTCAAGGTCAGCCCTTGCCCTGGCTCCGAATCGGTATGGCCTACAGTGGAAGGGAGCGTTCTCAACTCGAGGAAGATTACCGAACCGGGGTGGTGGCACGTTGGGTCAACCCCACCGAAGAAATCAAGGCCTATTCACCGAATCCGGACACCATGTTACCTTTTGTTTGGCATTACCGGGGGAGCAACCGGACCACCTTGTCGGCGGCTGTTTTTTGGGGCAAAAAGGGCTTGCTTAGTTTGGATTACGATTGGATCGGCTACCGTAACATGGGGGTTTATCAGCCCTGGGGCGGTGGCCCCGGCGTGGGGGATTTTTGGGGCGGACTGCCGGACTGGGCGGTGGAACTCAATCGCGAAGCCCAAAACATGTTGAGGGTAGGTCAACAACTGCGCGTGGGCACCGAATGGATCGCGGGATTAACCGCTTTTCGGATGGGGTACCAATGGTCATCAAGCCCTTTTGTTAGAGGTTTGGTTGATCCGGCATCGGACCAGCGACAGCGCCGATTCACCTTGGGGGCGGGGCGACGCAACGGCCCCTGGGTCCTGGACGTGGCTGCCTACCTGGAAACCAGCTCCTTCTCGGAGGAGCTCTACCCGCTGACCCCCTCCGAAACCGGACCGGTCATGCGGAGTACCCTGACCCGTCTGGGTTTCATGACGGGTATTCAATACCGCTTTGGGCTTTGATGCCTATTTTTGTTCCAGCCTGCGCCTTGTCCAACCCGGTCGGCCTGGGTTCACAACCCCTTTTCTGCTATGAACATATTGGTTTGCCTGAGCCAGGTACCTGATACCACCACCAAAATCGCCTTTAGCGCCGATAACAAATCCCTGAACAAAACAGGTGTCCAGTATATTATCAACCCCTACGATGAGTTGGCTTTGACCAAAGCATTGGAGTTGAACGAAGCCACCGGCGGAGGTACCGTGACCGTCATTCATGTCGGCGGCGCCGACGCCGAACCGGTGCTGCGCAAAGCCTTGGCCATTGGGGCCGATCAAGCCGTCCGCGTTGACGCTGAACCTCTGGATTCCAGGCAAGTCGCCGCCGAATTGGCCACCTATATTCAGGGCCAGTCCTACGATTTGGTTTTGACTGGGAGAGAGTCCATCGACTACAACAGCGGATTGGTGGGTGGAATGTTATCACAATACCTTGATTGGCCCTTGGTCAATGTGGCCACTTCCATCGATCCAGCTGGCCAAGCGGGGGTTCTGGCGGTCAGCAGGGACATGGACGGTGGACGCGAAAAAGTCGAAGTCTCGTTGCCGGCGGTGATTACCTGCCAAAAAGAATTAACCGAACCCCGCATTCCCAACATGAGGGGCATCATGGCTGCTCGCTCAAAACCATTGCAAGTTGTTAGTCCACAGGGTATTGGTCCCGACCTATCCTTGTTGAGCCATGCCTTGCCCCCGGCTCGACAAGCCTGTCGTTACTTTACAGCCGATCAGATGGACGCGCTCGTTGAGGCTCTGCGCCAGCAGGCCAAAGTTCTTTAAGACTCCAAAAATATTCCTTTTATGAAAGTATTGATTTACGCCGAACAGCAGGATGGCCAACTCAAGAAGAGCGCTTTTGAAGCCGTTTCTTTTGCCGTGCAGACCTGGGCACCTCAAGGGGTGCAGGATTTTACCGTTGTTTTGGGCGGTCGTGTTTCGGAGCAGGACGCAGCCGGTTTGGGAAATTACGGAGCGACCCTGGTCTTGATGCCGGACGATGCGGTCATGGATGCCTTTGAGCCCCATGTTCATTCGGCGGTTTTGTTGGATGCCCTCCAAAAGTCCGGGGCGAACCTTTTGGTGATGGCCCATACCTATGCCGGAAAATCCTTGGCTCCCCGCCTGGCCGTGAGTTGGCAGGCGACCCTGGCGGCCGCTGTAAATCATCCACCGGAAATACAGCCGGATGGAACTTGGACCGTGCAACGGACGGTGTATTCGAACAAGGGTTTGGCCACCTACCAGGTCTCCGGGGAACGTCGCCTCTTGTCCTTCACCCCCAACGCCCTCAAGCCGGTTCTTCAGGGTTCTCCTTGCCCCGTTCAGCCCCTTAGCACCCAGGCCGGAGCCGGTGCAAGTCGTACCCATCGCTTGGAGGTCCAAAAGGTACAGGGCAAAATCCCCCTGACCGAGGCCGAGCGGGTGATTTCCGGAGGGCGTGGTCTCAAAGGTCCCGAAAACTGGCATTTGATCGAAGGATTGGCCGACGCCTGCGCTGCCGCCACCGCCTGCTCCAAACCCGTATCGGACATGCATTGGCGTTCCCATGATGAGCATGTGGGTCAGACCGGTATCACCATCAAGCCCGATCTGTACATCGCGGTGGGCATCTCTGGTGCTATTCAACACTTAGCCGGCGTTAGCAGCAGCAAAACCATCGTGGCCATTAACACCGATCCGGAGGCTCCCTTCTTCAAAGTGGCCGACTACGGCGTGGTGGGCGATGCCATGGAGGTTTTGCCTCGCTTGACCGATGCCATTCGGCGCTCGGCGGGTTCGTAAACCAAAGGCGACCGAACAGGTTTTTTTGGGAAACTTGTTCGTATTTTCGGAGGATGAAAAAAGTAGAGCTGGAACTCTTGGCTCTTTCCGAAAGCAACGCTTCCGTTCATTCCTATGCGGTGGTTCTGGGGGAAAAGGGGGGTCGTCGCAAACTTCCCATTATCATTGGTTCTTTCGAGGCCCAGGCTATTGCTATCGAGCTCGAAAAGATGAAACCAGCACGGCCTTTGACGCATGATTTGTTATTGAATTTTGCCAGAGCCTTTGAGCTTGACCTCAAGGAAGTTCTCATTACTGACTTGCGCGAAGGGGTTTACTTTGCAAATCTCCTTTGGATTAATCACAACGAGCCGGGGCGGGAGTGGATTCTGGATGCCCGAACCAGCGATGCCATTGCGCTCGCTGTGCGCTTTGCTTGTCCCATCTACACCCTCGAAAGCGTTTTGGAGCAGGGTGCAGTCGATTCCGCCCAGGCCGATCTTTTTGAATCAGGTTCTATGACGGAGGAACCCGATTTAACCCTTTCCTCCGCTTCAGTCCCTGCCCAGGTTTCCTCCTATCACCAGCATTCTCTCAAGGACTTGGAGCAAGAACTCAAAGAAGCCTTGAACGACGAGGATTACGAAAAAGCTGCCCAAATCCGGGATCTCATCCAAAATCGCCGTAAATCCGGGGAAGTCTAAGGCGTTCCTCTTCCCCTGTACCAACTCTTACTAATTTCAAGACATGAATCTGGATCATTTTCGCGGTGTATTGGGCATCGTTTTTTTGATAGGCATTCTCTATCTTTTTTCGGAAAAGCGCAAGGCCATCCGATGGAAGACGGTAGGAATCGCTTTGGCCTTGCAAGCCGGTTTGGCGGTGATGGTACATCGTGTGGATTGGTTTCGGGAGATCTTCTCTTGGATTTCAAGCTTTTTCGTGGTGGTCTTGGGCTTTACCAAGGCGGGTTCGTTGTTCTTGTTTGGGTCGCTGGTCGAACGGGTGGACAGTTTTGGTTTCATCTTTGTTTTTCAGGTTCTTCCTAACATTGTATTCTTTGCGGCGTTGAGTTCCTTGTTTTATTATTTGGGTCTCTTGCAAAAAATCGTTTGGCTCTTTGCTTGGATCATGCGCAAGGGATTGCAGATCTCGGGGGCGGAGAGTTTGTCGGCTTCGGCCAATATTTTTTTAGGTCAAACCGAAGCGCCGCTCCTGGTTCGGCCCTATATCATGGGGATGACCCGTTCCGAATTGTTGGCCTTGATGGTAGGAGGAATGGCTACCATCGCAGGATCGGTTTTGGCAGCGTATGTGGGTTTCCTGGGTGGTTCCGATCCCGAACAACAGCAACTCTTTGCAACTCATTTGTTATGCGCCTCCATGATGGCGGCCCCTGCAGGCATTCTCGCGGCCAAAATTTTGGTACCCGAGACCGAAGCGGTCAACGAACGTTTGGAACTGAACCGGGAACAAACCGGGAGCAATGTTCTGGAGGCCATCGCCAACGGCACCACGGATGGGCTGCGCTTGGCAGTCAATGTCGGGGCGATGCTCTTGGTATTTACGGCCTTCATGGCCATGGCCAACTATCTGTTGCAGTACGGGATTGGGGAATGGACCGGATGGAACCAGCGTATTGCCTTGGAAACGGGCGGTCGTCAAACCGGGTTAACGATGCAGTACCTCCTGGGGGTGGTATTTGCGCCTCTGGCCTGGCTGCTGGGAATCGCTTCCAAAGACATTGTTCTAGTCGGGCAATTGCTGGGTGAAAAGGCCATTCTCAACGAATTTTTTGCCTACACAACGCTGACGCAATTCAAAATCAGCGGGGCCCTGCAAGATCCCCGGTCGGTGATTGTCGCGACCTATGCTCTTTGTGGCTTTGCTAATTTTGCTTCCATCGGAATTCAGATTGGAGGGATTGGCGCCTTGGCCCCGGAGCGGCGGGGAATGTTATCTCAGTTGGGGCTCAAGGCCTTGTTGGGTGGTACCGTGGCATCGCTACTCAATGCAGCGATGGCGGGGATGTTGTTCTAAGGCCCGATGCTAGTCCTTGTCGTGGGTTGGCTATTTGTTCAATGTTAAATAATCCAAAAATGACGAGTTCTTTTTTTCGTATTCTTCTGTTGATGGTAGGTGCAGTCCAAGGGCTGCAGGCTCAGGACGGCCCGGGTATGCCCTTGCAGCCAGCGGTTTCAATCATGAAGGTGGGCGCAGCCCGCGAATTGCCATCTCGTATGGACTTTTATACCATCCAGAACCCGCCCTACAGCCGACAAGTCCAATCCAAATCGGCCGAATCCACTTGGCAGGGCCTTGAAGCGGACCTGGCCGCTGCCTTTGTGGAATGGATGCGTACCGTGCGCGGTATTCAAATCGCGTACGATCCACTTTTTTTCAGAGATGCAGCCGAACTCAAGACGGCTATGATGGCGGATCCAGCTCAGGCTGTGGGTGTTATGGTGATTGAAGAGGGCGTTGAACCCCTGATGGATAGCGCATGGTCCAAACCATTGCCTTGGCTACGTTCCAAGATGGGTGTCCTGGTTCCCCTTTCCAATACCGCGAACTGGAATGATTGGAAAACGGCACTCAAAAGCGCCGAAGGCGCTCGCTGGGTGGTGCACCGTAGCCCGATGAGCTTGGCCTGGATGCGGGCCTGGTCCGTTCAGGTTTCGTCCAAAGGAACGTTGGAGGATACGGACGACGAAGTAGCCTGGTGGAAGGTCTTGGGCAAAAGTAAAATGCCCGTTGTGGGGGTGGCCGATTTGGGCACCCTGGCGTATGCGATGCGACAAGAAGGAGCCTATGCTTGGAAGGTCAAGGTACCCGAAGGCCAAAAGTCATCCATTCGTTTTTTGGTCTTCCCCCGACAAAGCCTGTTAGCCCCTTATTGGGAGGAATTTCTATGGAGTGGCTGGGGTTGGACTTCATCCAAAGAATTCAAAGGTCTCTTGGAAAAGCATTTTGACCAAGCGACCCCCGAACATATTCAGCCGGTTCGGCCCTAGGGAGGGGAGGCTTAGCTCCGCAGCAGGTCGGCCATGGTCTGACCAATATGAGCGGGAGACGCGACCACGTGAATGCCGCATTCGGACATGATCCGCATTTTGGCTTCGGCCGTATCGTCCTTGCCACCCACAATGGCACCGGCATGACCCATGCGGCGACCGGGAGGGGCGGTTTGGCCGGCGATAAAACCAACCACGGGCTTGGGATTTCCGGCATCGCGAAGCCAGCGGGCGGCCTCGGCTTCCATGCCTCCTCCAATTTCTCCAATCATAATCACGCCGTCGGTCTCTGGATCCTGCATGAACAATTCCAAAGCCTGCCGGGTCGAGGTGCCAATGACGGGATCGCCTCCAATACCGATGGCGGTGGAAATGCCGAGGCCGGCTTTGACCACTTGGTCAGCGGCTTCGTAGGTGAGGGTCCCTGATTTGGAGACAATCCCAATTCGACCGGTTTTGAAAACAAAACCGGGCATAATACCAACCTTGGCTTCACCGGGTGTGATGATGCCGGGGCAATTGGGTCCGATCAATCGGGAACCCCGGCGTTGGACCATGGCAGCGGCCTTGACCATATCCGAGGTGGGAATGCCTTCGGTAATGCAAACAATGAGTGCCACGCCCGCATCGGCGGCTTCCATAATGGCATCGCCCGCAAAGGCCGGTGGCACAAAAATGATGGAAACATTGGCCGATGTAGCGGCCACAGCGCTACGCATATCGTCAAAAACCGGTAGGCCCAGGTGCTCGGTGCCTCCCTTACCGGGCGTCACACCGCCAACCACGCAGGTTCCGTACTCGATCATTTGGCTGGCATGGAAGGTGCCTTCGGAACCGGTAAAGCCTTGGACCAGAACGCGCGATGATGAATTGACAAGTATGCTCATAGAAAACGGTTTTTGATAGACCGGGCCCAAAAATAGCCCCAAGGCTCGGCCTTACCAAACAAGTTGGCGTTCAAGAAGCCTTATCCCGGAATTGCTGCAAATGCCGGGTAGCGTAAACGAGCTCGTTCAGGTCTTCGTTGTCGCTTTTGAGGATTTGTTGACGGTCCCCCTCCCAGGTTTTGCGTCCCTTGTGCAAAAAAATGATATGATCCGCGCATTCCAAGACCGAGTTCATATCGTGGGTGTTCACCACGGTGGTGATGTTGAATTCTTGGGTCAGGTCCCGAATCAGGTGGTCAATTCGAAGAGAGGTTTTGGGGTCCAGTCCTGAATTCGGCTCATCGCAAAACAAATAACGGGGTTCCAAGACAATGGCCCTGGCAATACCCACCCGCTTTTTCATGCCCCCGCTCAATTCAGAGGGAAACAAAGGTCCTTTGCCGGCCAGCCCTACTTTCTCCAGGCAATAGGCGACCCTTTCCAGCATCTGGGCCCGGGGTGCCGGTTTGAACATCCGAAGTGGAAAAAGCAGGTTGTCCTCCACACTTAGTGAATCAAAAAGGGCTGCGTTCTGAAAAAGCATGCCAATGTTTTGACGCAGGATTTGTTTCTCAATCCGGTCCATGGTCCCCAGCGAGGCATTTTCATAAAAAAGGTCCCCTTGGTCCGGGATGACCAAGCCCACCATGATTTTCATCAAGACGGACTTGCCGCTACCGCTGGCTCCAATGACCATATTGATCCGACCTGGGCCGAAGAAAGCGTGGATATCTTGGAGGACTTGCTGTTCCCCAAATCGTTTGCCGATGCCTTGCAATTGGATCATAACAACAATTCAGCCAGGATATAATCCCCCGACAAAATGAGGATGCAGCAATAAACCACCGCTTTGGTGGAAGCACGGCCGACTTCGAGCGCACCGCCTTGGACGTGGTACCCGTGGTAGGCCGAAACCGAGGAAATGAAAAAGGCAAAGGTGAAGGCCTTGCACATCGCAAAGAAGACATCGTAGGCCAGAAAAGAGGATCGGGCTCCTTCGATAAACTGATCGTAGGTGATCAACCCGGTCAGTTGACAAATCACCATGCCACCGGCGATGGCCGTGGAAATCGAAACCACCACCAGCAGGGGGATCATCGTTAGGCAGGCCAGGACCTTGGGACCTACAAGGTAGGCGACTGGGTTCACGCCCATGATTTCGAGGGCGTCAATTTGTTCAGAACTGCGCATATAGCCCAATTCCGATGCAATGTTGGAACCAATTTTGCCGGCCAAAACCAAGGAAGTGACCGAGGGTCCCAGTTCCAGAATGCTGGAATTGGTGACAATGGACCCCACGACGGTGAGGGAGATGTAGGGTGCAACCAATTGGTAAACGGTTTGAACCGCCGAAACGCCCCCCATAAAGACCGCTACAAAGGCCACGATACCGACCGAGCCCAAACCGATGGAGGCCATTTGACGCACGGTCTCCTCCCAATACATGCGTCCATTCTCGGGCTTGGATAGCATTTGGCGCAGCATGAGCAGATATCGCCCAAAGTGGAAGAAAAATTTCATTTCGCTCAAAATTACATGAAAGTAACCAGCTTCGGCGGGCGGGATGCCCCCTTCCAAGCAAGGATGCCCTTACTTTTGGGTATGTCTACAACCATCAACGATCCAAATTCAGCCAAACCTGGTCCACGCCGCGTGGCCGTTGTTACCGGGGTCAGCCGGGGCATCGGCCGAGAAATCGCCGGTCAATTGCTGGCCCAGGGCTGGGTGGTTTATGGATGCGCTCGGCGTTCCCCCCAGGATTTGGAATGGTCGGATGATACGGGTCGCCTGCATTATGCCTCGGCGGATTTATCCACCGAAGCGGGTTGCCAAGGATGGATCGACTTTGTGACCCAACACTGCGATCGGGTGGATATGCTGGTCCACAACGCGGGGTCCTTTGTGGCGGATACCCTGATGAATGCTCCGGCCGGTCAATTGGAAGGGCAGATGTCCCTGCATGTTTACAGCGCTTACCGCCTCAGCAGGGCCTTGCATCCGTTGTTGAAAAAGTCCGACCGACCCTATGTGTTCACGCTTTGTTCGGTGGCCTCTTTGAGGGCCTATCTCGGAGGGGCCTCCTATTGCATCAGCAAATTTGCCTTGCTGGGATTCACCAAAATGTTACGCCAGGAATGGATCCAAGAAGGCATCGCTGTTTCGGCCATCTTACCCGGTGCTGTTTATACGGATTCTTGGTCCGCAAGTCCTTGGCCCCAGGAACGTTTGATGCCCCCCGCCGATGTGGCTGCGGCCATCTTGCATGCCTATTCGTCCTCGCCCCGGACGGTTTTTGAAGAAATTCTCCTTCGCCCCTTCCAAGGCGATTTGTAATCGTTGTTGAACGCAAGGTTCGAGCGGACCGCATGACCGGCATGCCCCCATCCAAAAAAGCACCCATCCAAGGATATGTCCCACCCATCGAGGGTGAAGCGGGATGCGACGAGGCCGGCAGGGGCTGCTTGGCCGGTCCGGTGGTCGCGGCCGCTGTGATCCTGGACCCCCACACGGATTGGTCGATGTTACGGGATTCCAAAAAACTATCCGAGGCACAGCGCGAACAATACGCTCAGCGCATCCGCGAGCAGGCCCTAGGCTGGGCAGTTGGGATTTGCAGCCCGGCCGAAATCGATCAAATGAACATCCTGCAGGCCAGTATTTTGGCGATGCATCGGGCCTTGGAACAACTCGACTTGGCCCCTCGGTTGATTCTGGTGGACGGTAACCGATTCAAGGCCTGGGGGGAGGTGCCCCATCGTTGCGAAATCCGAGGGGATGGGCGTTTTTGCAGCATCGCTGCGGCTGGTATCTTGGCCAAAACCCACCGGGATGCCCTCATGATGGAAGCGCATAGTGGATTTCCAACCTATGGATGGGATCGTAACAAAGGCTACCCAACGGCGGAACACCGCAACGCTGTTCAAACGCTGGGCCCCACGCCTTTGCATCGCCTGACCTTCCGGATTCGCTGACCTTCCGGCGGAACGTTTAGGGCTCCAGGAGCCGACGCAATCCGATGGTTTCGCGGTGCACATCGCGCACATCCCGGGCCGGCGTTCCAAAATACGTTTTTCCTCCGGGGATGGATTTGGTAACCCCCGATTGCCCCAGCACATTCGCGCCTTCCCCAATATCGATGTCTTTTTGAACGCCCACTTGGCCCCAAAGACAAACCCCGTCGGCAATTCTGGTTTTGCCGCCGACCCCAACCTGCGCGGCGATCAGGCAGTTTTTGCCCACAACTACCCCGTGACCCAGGTGGACCTGGTTATCCAATTTGGTCCCTTCACCCAAAATGGTATCGCCAGAAACCCCTTTGTCGATGGTACAGGCCGCTCCAATTTCGACTCCGTCGTGGATGATGACCCGACCGCAACTTAACAAGCGATCGTAGGAACCGTTGGGTCGCTTTTTGTAATAAAAAGCATCGGCCCCCAAAATGGAGCCGGCATGAATAATCACCCGGTCTCCGATGATGGTATCGGGGTAGATCACCACATGGGGATGGATAACACAAGAGCGTCCAATGCGCACCCGGTCTCCTAACACAACGCCCTGCATAATCACGCTGTCTTCACCAATTTCGACGTCCTGGCCGGCATGGTATTGGTGGCCCATCGGGTTGCTAAAAGGTCGGTAACGACGAACCAAGCTGTTGTAAACATCAAAAGGGGAGTCACAGACCAGCAGGCACTTTCCGGGGGGGCATTCCATTCGGTTGTTAATCAAAACAACGCTGGCAGGGGAGGACAATGCTTTGGGGTAGTATTTGGGATGGTCGCAATAGGTGAGATCGCCGGGGACCACCTTGTGAATTTCGTTGATTCCGGTAACCAGCAGGGAAGGGTCGCCGATGATTTCGAGGCCGAGTTCAGCGGCCAGAATGGGCAGGTGCAGGGGATCGCGCAGTTGCATGAGGGTCGTGGTTTTGAATCCAAAGATAAGTCCGGTCCGGAGCGTACTTTTGGGGGGTTCGACCCCTCCAATTTTCCACCGAATCGATCAACCCCCTCACCGAACCGATCAACGCCCTCACCGAACCGACCAACCCCCATCGAAATCCCTACCCAACCCATGGATTCTACCACTATACACACCACGCCCCTGCATTCAACTCATCGGGCCCTTCAGGCCAAAATGGTTCCCTTCGCCGGCTTTGATATGCCGGTTAGTTACAGCGGTATCAAAGCCGAACACCTGGCGGTGCGTTCCGCCTGCGGTCTCTTTGACGTATCGCACATGGGGGAATTTAGGGTCAGCGGTCCCGGAGCCCTGGAATTTCTAGAAAAGGTGACCTCCAACCACGTGGCTTCGCTTTTTCCTGGCCGGGTTCAGTATTCCTGCATGCCCAACGGTCGAGGTGGTTTGGTGGACGATTTGTTGGTTTACAACCTGGCCCCTGAATCCTATTTGTTGGTGGTCAATGCGGGGAACCTGCGCAAAGACTGGGAATGGCTCAACAGCCATCGACCAACCGACGGCCGTGTGGTGATGGAGGATGTGTCGGATGCCACCGCCTTGTTGGCCTTGCAAGGACCTCGTGCCTTGGAGATCCTGCAGCCCCTCTGCGATGTTGATTTGTCCGGCTTGGCTTACTATCATTTTACCCATGCCACGGTGGCCGGAATTGGTTCGGTCCTGGTCTCGGCGACCGGCTACACCGGAGCAGGGGGTTTTGAGCTCTATGTTCCCTCCGAGCAGGCCACCAATCTTTGGGATGCCCTCATGGCGGGTGGAGCAGCTCACGGTCTCTTGCCTTGTGGGTTGGGTTGCCGCGATACCCTCCGGCTCGAAATGGGTTTCTGCTTGTACGGCAATGACATTGACGAAGAGACATCTCCCATTGAGGCAGGGCTTTCCTGGATCACCTCTTTCAAAAAGGATTTTATTGACAAAGATCTTTTGTTGGAACAAAAGAAAAACGGAACATCGCGACGCCTGGTGGGATTTGTTATGGAAGACAAAGGCATTCCTCGTCACGATTATCGCCTCTGCAATGCCGCCGGTTTGGAAATCGGTAGGGTGACCTCCGGATCTGAATCCATTTCGACGGGTCGATACATTGGGATGGGGTATGTGACAACCGAATATGCCGCGCCCGGCAGTGTTGTTTATGTCGAGAACAGGGACCGCCTCCTGCGTGCTGTTACCGTTCGTCCGCCCTTTATTCCCACCAAAGGATAAGAACCGCTTCCGAATGGCAAAGCAGGGTCTTTTGTTGCAAGTGGCCTTTACCCCCGAGGAACTGGGGACGACCGCGGTCCAAAACGCACGGGTGGTCGTTCTGGATGTCTTGCGCGCTACCTCTGCCATTTGTGCGGGTCTTCATACTGGGATTCGTGCATTTCGCCCCGTCCTTACCACCGAACAAAGCTTGGCCCTGGCAGGGGAGGGGTATATCCCGGCAGCCGAACGCGATGGACTGGTAGCCCCTGGCTTTGAGGTCGGGAATTCCCCCTTGGTTTTTTGTGAGTCCCGCTTTCAGGGCACCCAAGTAGCCCTGACCACGACCAACGGAACGCGGGCTTTGCATGCCGCCAGGGATGCAGGGGCCGGCGAAATTTTGGTGGGTGCGTTTTTGGGTTTGGAGGCCTTGCTAGAGGAGCTCAGTCAAAATCCACGGCCCACCCTTCTTTTGGGTTCGGGTTGGCAGGGCAAATTCAGCTTCGAGGATACCTTGTTGGCCGGGGCCCTGGCCGAGGGACTTTTGACGCGTTCCCTTGGGTACCATGCCAAAGATGACCGTGTTCAGGCCGCACTTTCCTTGTGGCAAAACCATCGCCACGATCTACGTGCGGCTATTCGATTGTCATCGCATTTTGCCCGACTGGCCTCTGCCGGGCTGGAGGAGGACATCGATTTTTGCATGGAACTCAACGCCTGCCCCATGTTTGGAAGGCTGGTGGGCGAGGACCTGGTTCCCGGGCTGGTCTAGCCTTGCCGTTTGGGGCTGGTCTAGGCTTGCAGTTTGGGGTTGGCGTGGTGCCGATTTTGATCGCGGGCTGTTTTCTTTTCCAGGCTGAGCCGAAGTTCCTTTTCGAGGTCGATGCCGCATTGGTTGGCTAGGCAAAGCAGAACCCATAACACATCGGCCATTTCGGGACCCAACAGCTCGGCGGATTCACCTGCCTTGAAGGATTGTTCCCCGTAGGTGCGGGCCATAATGCGGGCCATTTCGCCCACTTCTTCCATGAGGACGGCGTTGTTGGTCAAAGGGTCAAAGTACCGAACGCCGTAGGTCTGTATCCAGGCATGGACCTGGTTTTGGGCGATTTGAATTCCTTCGGGGTTTTCAAAAAGGGGAAGATTATTTTTTTCCATGGCGGGGCAGGGGGTTGACCGGGTTAAGTTTATCGGGAGCGATCCCGGCTGTCCATCCAGATGGTGACCGGTCCGTCGTTGAGCAGGGTGATTTGCATATCGGCGCCAAAGACCCCTGATTGGATTCGATCGGGCCAGGCTTCACGGCAAATTTCAAGAAACTGCTGGAACAAAGGTTCCGCAATGGCCGGGGCTGCAGCCCTGCTATAGCCGGGTCGATTTCCTTTGGCGGTATCGGCCATCAGGGTGAACTGGGAAACGACGAGGCATTCGCCTTGGATGTCTTGGACCGAGCGATTCATGCGCCCTTCCTCGTCCCCAAAAATGCGTAGCCGCAACATTTTGCCGGCCAGGTAGACCAAATCTTCGGGGGTATCGTCGGGTTCGATGCCCACCAGCGCCAGCAGTCCTGGACCAATCCGAGCATGGATTTGGCCGGCGATGCTAAGCTCGGCATGGGCCACTCTTTGTAACAACAAACGCATCTAGACTAATTGTATTGATCGTCGTTGGCCAAAATACTTAAGTACGACACGAATCGTTCGCTGTGAATACGCCCCTCCTTCACCGCCTCTTGGACGGCGCAAGATGGCTCGTGGGAATGGCTGCAATTGGGAAAGCGACAGCCCGGTGCATAGGCCCGAATCTCACGAAAATGGTAAGCGATTTCGTAGGGTTGCAGATCGAGGATCCCCCATTCTTTGATCCCCGGACTGTCGATGACGGCGGTTCCGGGACCTGTTTCGTAGAGGGTGGCGGTGGTGGTGGTGTGGGTCCCTTTGCCGCTGTGGGCGCTAATCGCCCCGGTCGCTGCTTGCAATCCCGGAAACAAGGCGTTGATTAGGCTGCTTTTGCCAGCGCCTGAATAGCCGGTCAATAATTGAGTTCCTTGGTTCATGGCTTCGGCCAATTCGGGAATGCCATCCCCGTTCAGGGCCGAGCAAAACCAAACTTGGATTCCGGCCTCTGCGTAGACCTCTTGCCAATGCTGGGCGAGAGCACTATCATCGGCCGTCCAACGGTCGGATTTATTCAAAACCAGGTGACAGGGGATTCCAAAGGCCGCGGCTGTCAAAGCGATTCGGTCCGCAAATCCACCCGAAAAGCGGGGTTCAAACAAGGAACAAACAATCCAAACCCGGTCGAGATTGGCGGCCAAGGCATGGGTTTGCTTGGAGAGGTTGGTGGCCTTGCGGACCATGTGGTTGCGACGGTCTTCGACCGATTCCACCGTCCAATCCCCGGTTCCTTGGTTATAACACAATTCAACGAAATCTCCGCAACAAACGGGGTTGGTGGATTTGAGCTTCTGCAAACGAATTTTGCCCCGAAGAGTAGCCTGAATAACGGAGCCTTCTTCGTTCAGGATGCGGGCCAGAACCCGATGCCCGTGGGATTCGAGAACCAGCCCCTTCACCTAGACCTTGGTGCGGTTGTTGTAGTACAGGGAATAATCCTTGCGATGGGGGATGGTCTCTTTGAGCAGGGCCAGGGAAATCACCTCCTCCATGCGGTCCACATAGTGGAAGGTCATGTCCGATAGGTAGGTCTGCTTGATTTCCTCCACATCCTTTCGGTTTCCTTTGCAGAGGATGATTTCGGAGATCCCCGCCCGCTTGGCAGCCAATATCTTTTCTTTGATGCCTCCGACAGGAAGCACCTTGCCTCGGAGGGTGATTTCTCCGGTCATGGCCAATTTCTTGCGGATTTTGCGCTGGGTGTAGGTGGACAGCAAGGAGGTGAGCATGGTGATGCCGGCAGAAGGGCCGTCCTTGGGCGTCGCGCCTTCGGGGACATGGATATGAATATCCGAATGCTCAAAAAGCTCCGGGTTGATATTCCAATCAGCGGCATGCGAACGGATATAGGCCATGGCAATGCTGGCCGATT
>JACCDP010248931.1_pt1 | contig 14902 bp, 10 predicted proteins | sample 7445841 | NCBI WGS metagenome assembly JACCDP01 (sample SAMN15323441, study PRJNA562643) | freshwater metagenome | isolation source: river surface water | place: USA:Blue River Watershed | collected 2017-08-17 | reverse complement strand
GCAGCAACGCGATTAATGTCAATGCAGGATAAATCCTGCAACTAGCCTTCATCCCTTGTCTAAAGCACAGATGTAGCTGACTTAGGAAGCTACATCTTCAAGGGTTTTCGGCATTTCCCTTATAAGGCTTTTCCTCCTGCCTCATGCTATAACAATTACACCAAGTTTGCACAACCCGGCCTGTAATTTCCTGTCCAAACCAAGGTGTATTGTGGGAAAGTGTTTGCAGAGTGGCTTTATTGACATTCCAGATTTGCTGAGGATCAAATAATGTTAATTCAGCTTTTGCACCCGGTTGAATGGCTGGAATTTCTTGATGTAAACAAGCTGCCGGCTGATGACACAAACTGCGCCATAATTCTAAAGCTGTAAACTCTCCAGTGGCTACAAGATGTTGCCAGAGTAGGGGTAATGCTAATTCTAAACCAATTGCTCCCGGTGGGGATTCGGCAAAGGCTTGAACTTTTTCCTCGTAGGTGTAGGCTGCATGATCAATAGCGATAGCATCTATCACCCCAGTTTTTACACCATTCCGCAAGGATAGCATATCTTGATGATTTCCCAAGGGTGGATCTAAATGTAAGGATGTGTGATAACTCTTAATAGATGTTGTATCTAGTAATAGGTGCATCCAGGTGGTACTAGCAGTAATGGGTAAACCCTGGGCTTTAGCTTGGGCAACTAATTTTACACTGCGAGCCGTGGAAACACGCATGATATGAACTGGAGTCCCTATATCGGCGACTAATTCTAACAATGCGGCAATGGCAGTTGTTTCTGCACTCACGGAAATGGGTGGTAAACCAATTCGCAAGGCTTCTGCACCTTCTCGCATTTTACCATAGCCTGTTAAGTGGCGATCGCATGGCCAAAAAGCCACAGGTTTACCCAAGGGTTGCAAATACTCCAAAACCCGCCGCACTATGGCCAGATTTTCCCACGGTTTACCATCTGTAAAACCCACAACTCCCGCAGAGGCTAAATCTGCTACCTCTGTTAATTGCTTACCTGCCACATCTACAGTAATTGCTCCCCAAATGTGCAGATGGGGAGAGGGTTTTTGCCGATCTCTTTGTTGCTGTAACTGTGTGACTAAAGCAGGCTGATCAATTGTTGGTGATGTATCTGGTAAAACACCAATTCTGGTAAAACCTCCAGCAATGGCAGCTTGTAACAAAGAACTCAGCGTTTCTCGTTCTTCAAATCCTGGTTCACCGGAATGACTATATAAATCAACTAATCCAGCCCCAAGTACCAAGCCGTGACAATCACAAATGGCAGTATCGGAACTAAAATCCGTGATTTGCGGGGCGATGGTTTGAATATAACCGTCAATAATTAATACATCTGCTAATTCGTCGGTTTGTTGGACGGGATCAATTACTCTTACTTGTTTTAATAGTTCTTTGGTCATGGGAAATATTACTTATCAATACTGTTTAGCTGTTCTCTAGTTTACAGTTTGACTATCAAATTGGCTATTTTATAGCGGTATGCACTTGAATGAGATACAGAATTTACTTACTAGCCTTCATCTCCTGTCTAAAGCCCAGATGTGGCTTCCTGAGTCAGCCGCACCTTCAAGGGTTTTCGGCATTTTCCCTATAATCTTTTCAAAAACGGGTACGACAGGACTCGAACCTGTGACCGTCCGCTTAGAAGGCGGATGCTCTATCCAACTGAGCTACGTACCCATTAAAATATGAAGCCTTGTCCATTATATTCCATAATTATCGTAATATGCAAGAGGAAATTAAAAATATCCTAATTTTCTTTTCCGTAATACAGTTCAAGTAATTGGTGAGTCGAGGTACACTAAGAAACAAAATAGATACGATAGTGAGCTATATTGTGATGTTAATGAGTAACTACCCATGAATGTGGATACATACCTGAAATGCTACCTCAGACCAGTATCCAACCAGTTACCAATGATCTTTTACCACGTAATTAAGTAATTATACTCTATGGTAATGCTACGAAAAACCATTACATATTCTTCACCCAAACAGCCCCTATGAGGAGTTATTTGCTAGTGCTATGTTTATTCTCAAACGGCAGGATGTTGGAATTTCGATGATTCAGCACCCAAAAAAAGAAGATCAGCAATTGCCGATCCTCAATTATCAGGGGCAGACTTTTCGATTGATTACGGTTTTCAAAGCTAGTGAAGAAGAAGAAGCTAAGAGTTTTTGGCGATCGCTAACTGATAACCGCCGCAAAGTTTGTGTGTTATTAGAAGAGCCAGAACGTTATACTATCTGGGGCAAGGTAAAGCTAGATCACATAGGGACTGACAGTGGCAGTCATAGTAAAACTGATGTTTTAACATTAGGTGCTATCACCCTATTACAAGCTGTTTATCTGGATATTGAAGATTTATTAGGAAATCGTCAAGCTAGTCTATTTACCAAGGACATCACCGGGATCTTGCAACAAAAACAATTTCCCGATATATCTTCCGCAGATACAGTAAAATCTTTTCTTGCGGAGGATTTGTCCCATTTGGGTAAAATACCAGGTTGGCAAGAAACTCATATCATTCTTCTTTTAGAAGAACTGTACAAATTAGGAAAAACATATTTTGGTGATACCAACTTTGCCCATCAACTAGACGAGCGACTACAAGATATGCCAGAAGAAGAGCGAGAACTATTTATCAGTTGGTTAAAAAAATCTCCACTCAACAAGCTTTGGCATTAGGGTGGACATTCATCTGTCAAAAAAAACTGTCTATTGGCAATTCTGTGACAAAAGTGCAAAAAATATTACATTCAGAGCATTTACCTAGCCAATCCCTATGAGTAGATATTACAACAATTCGGCTCCTACTAAGTCCCTATTAACTACTCAAAACCTGGTCTTAGCCTGTTTTAGCTGGTCCATATTAGCATTGTTATTCTTTTTGTTGTTTAGTGCCAAAATCCCTGTCAATGGTGAAGAAGTTCGCCCTCAATGGTATGTCATTGGCACAAATACTTTTGAAGCAGTAGCCTATTTGGGTGCTAGTCTTTTGTGTTGGCGTAACTGGCGTAGTACCCAAATGGTTAGTAGTCGCAAAGTTTGGCTCTCCATCGGTTTGGGAATGTTTGCCTATTTTATTGGCGGATTAATTTTTGGCTACATAGAAATAGTCTTAAACCAAAAACCGGAAGTATCTATTGCCGATGTGTTTTTTGTCCTTACCTATATATATCTGGGTACAGGTATGGCTTTAGCTTTGTTTTCTAGAAAAATCAACCTAGAAGTATGGCAATGGCTTATAGTAGTAGGAATTGGGGGTTTAGGTAGTTTTCTAGCCTGGCTGGTTTTCCAACAAAGTCAAGCTGCTACTACTGAACCAGATCAAATTATAAAGCAAGTAAAATTCATCCTAGACTTGTTTTATATTGTCAGTGACGTATTACTGCTAATTATTGCCACAATGATGCTCCTGGCTTTTTGGGGAGGAAAAGTTTCTCTCTCCTGGCGGATGATTGCAGCGGCGGCATTTTCCCTCTACATTGCAGATATGTGGTTTAAATATGCCACTAACTATCTTACCAATTACAAAAGTGGAGACATACTAGAAGTATTCTGGGTCTTTAGCGGAGTTTTATTCGGTATGGGCGCTGTTTTAGAATATGACGCATCATTGAATCTTAAACGCCGTGATCGTGGACGCAAACGAACTTAACCAAATTTGGTGTCTACTGTGAGAAAATTAACTGAGCCTGACAAACAAGAAATTCTCAAGTTATATCGAGAAACTGCTGAAACAACCTCGACTTTAGCAGAACGCTATGGTGTGAGCAACTCGACAATTAGCCGACTGCTCAAAAGCACTTTACCTGAAGAAGAGTATGAATTTCTCGTCTCTTTGAAACGTGCTGCCAGAACCCCTGAGGGCAGAGCGCAGGTAAGTTATGATCAATTACCTCTACTCCATCAACCATCTCTAACGGAAGACATTCCTGCTCCCGTTGACAGTAAGGAGGAATTATCACCACCAGAACCTGCGAAAATAGAGATAGCAGCAGCCGATAAAGAACCTGATTTTGATTTAAACCTTCCTGCCAACAGACGGGTGAAAACACGCTCCTCAGCAGTGGAAACCCCCAAGCAGCCAATTGTCAAAGAACCTCCAGTGGTGAAAGAACTGGAAATTGTCAGACACAAACCAACAGAAACCCCAATTATTCCCAAACCAAAACCAGAAATAGAAACCCGGGATTTGCAACCGAGTTTGTTTGCGGAAATATTGGATGAAGATTTGTTGGATGAACCTGATGATTTAGATGATGACGATTTAGATGATGATTTATATGAAGATGAGGAAGACTTTGAAGATGATGAGTATGAAGAACCAAAACCGCTAGTTACTAGACGGCGCAATGGGGAAACATCTGTTCAAGTTTTACCATTATCATTGGCTCATTTACCCAAAACCTGCTATTTGGTGATAGACCGATCAGCCGAACTAATTACCCGGCCACTCAAGGATTTTGGTGATTTAGGTCAAATTCCCAGTCTGGAAAATCAACAGAAAACTTTGCCGATATTTGATAATCATCGCGTCGCTAAACGCTTTTCTACCAAGCGCGATCGCGTGATCAAAGTTCCCGATAGTCAAATGCTCCATAAGGCTAGTAACCATTTACAAGCCAAAGGCATTACCAGACTATTAATTGATGGTCAAGTTTACTCTTTATCTTTAGTTTAAAGATCATGCAGGTACTTAATGGTTAGAGTAGTTATCTACTCTAACTTCTGCTTGATAAGCTGTTGTGCCTTTAACTTGAAAAATTAATACAAGCAAGATGCTTGTGCTACCGTAACTTCAGGTTTTTTGATTGTACGGTTTAGCTGCACATCAGCTTACAACTGCGGCAAAACGACTAGATAAATTAATAATGTCTTGTTGGCGGGCAATTTGTTCTACCCATTCCGGGGGAATATTTTCCAACCCGTAATAAATTCCTGCTAATCCACCTGTTACCGCAGCAGTAGTATCTGTATCCCCGCCCAAATTAACAGCCTTAATCACCGATTCAGCGTAAGATGAGCTATTTAATAAACACCAAATAGATGCTTCCAGGGTGTCAATGACATAACCTCCAGAATTAATTTCTTCTATGGGTAATGCAGCAATTTTACCGCTAAATACTCGTTGAAAATGGGATTTTTCCCCTATATATTGACTAGAAGTATAAATCTCTTGAATTTTCTGCAACCCTTGTACATAAGCTGTTGCTAAGTCAGCCCCTTGCAATAATTCTATAGCGATACTAATATAAATCCCACAAGCCATTTGAGAACGGAGATGGCCATGGGTAATACAAGAAACTTCATGTACTTTTGTCAGCAACTCAGGGAAAGTCAAGGTTTCATGTAAATAGGCCATTGGTAAAATTCGCATTAATGAACCATTTCCATTGCTACTTTCGCCAGTACCACCTGCTTGTAACGGTGGAATACCTTTTTCTAAGTTGATGATAGCTGCATATGTGGTATTACCAATATCAAATACCTTACCATGAGCAGTCCAGTAATTTTCTCTGTACCAGCGACAAAAGGATTTGCCTATATCATCCACATCATAGCCACTACATAAAGAATCTGCTAAACATAACATCAACGAACTATCATCAGACCAAGTTCCAGGAGGTTGGTTCCATGTTCCATAACCTAACATCTTTGTGACTGGTGACTTGATGCGTTCAGCGCGAGGAGAAAATTCCACAGGTACACCCAAGGCATCACCCACACACACACCCATGAAACCAGATAGTATTTTAGTGGTATCTAGCATAATTTTAGATATTAATTTCAGTATCAACTAAAATGATAAGCTACATCATCAATCAAGCTGGCCTCTCACTATGTTAAAATTAAAATATTATTCATAATTCCGACCGATTTTTCGGGGTTTGTATCTGTCTCTTACCCCCTTTTACCTGCTTCAACCTACGCCTTATTTTTTGACACAAGTATCTACTGTAATGGTTAACTCTGCTGCTTCTCCTGTAACTAATCGTAAGCCTTCTAAAGTCGAAGGTATCAAAGAAAATAGTAACTTTTTGCGTGAACCTGTGGCGACGGAAATCCTCCAAGACACCACCCACTTTACTGAAGACGCAATTCAGATCCTCAAGTTTCATGGTTCTTATCAACAAGATAACCGTGATAACCGCGTTAAGGGTCAGGAAAAAGATTACCAAATGATGCTGCGGACAAAAAATCCCGGTGGGTTAGTACCCCCTGAGCTATATTTGGCTTTAGATAAACTGGCTGATGAATATGGTAATCATACTTTAAGAGCTACTACCCGCCAAGGCTTTCAACTACATGGTATCCTGAAAAAGAACCTGAAGGCAGCGATCGCCACCATTGTCCAACATCTCGGTTCAACCTTGGGCGCTTGTGGTGACATTAACCGCAACGTCATGGCTCCGCCAGCCCCCTTTAAAAATCGCTCAGAATATCAGTATGCTTGGGAATATGCCCAAAATATCGCTGATTTACTTTCTCCCCAAACCGGTGCTTATTACGAAATTTGGTTAGACGGGGAAAAAGCCGTCAGTGCCGAAGAACATCCAGATGTTAAAGCAGCCCGACATAGCAATGGTAATGGTACTATTGTTCATGATTCCGTAGAACCTATCTATGGAACTCACTATATGCCCCGCAAATTTAAAATTTGCGTCACAGTTCCGGGAGATAATTCTGTAGATTTATATTCCCAAGATTTGACTTTGGTAGTGATTACCAATAAAAAAGGCGCGTTAGCAGGATTTAATATTTTTGCCGGGGGTGGTTTGGGTAGAACTCATAATAAGGAAGAAACCTTTGCCAGAACCGCTGACCCCATTGGCTATGTAGCCAAAGCTGATGTATATAATCTTGTAAAAGCTATAGTTGCGACACAACGAGATTATGGCGATCGCGCCGACAGACGGCACGCGAGATTAAAATACTTAATTAATGATTGGGGTGTAGATAAATTCCGTACTCAAGTAGAACAATACCTTGGTAAGAAAATCGAACCTTTTAAACCCCTAATCCAGTTTAAATATAAAGATTTCCTGGGTTGGAACGAACAAGGAGACGGTAAACTTTTCTTAGGTATTTCCATTGATAACGGACGTGTCAAAGATGACGAAACTATACAACTAAAAACCGCCCTGCGGACAATTGTTGAACAATTTAACCTGCCAATTCGCCTCACAGGTAATCAAAACCTACTATTTTACGATATTGCGCCTGAAGATAAAGTAGCCATTCAACAGATTCTGGATAACTGCGGCGTTGTTGCTGACCCTGAGCAAATAGCAGCATTAACTCGCTATGCTATGGCTTGTCCGGCTTTGCCTACCTGCGGTTTAGCTATTACAGAATCAGAAAGAGCCATTCCCGGAATTTTAGCCAGAATTCGGGCTTTATTAGATAAATTGGGTTTACAAAATCAACATTTTGTGGTCAGAATGACAGGCTGCCCTAACGGTTGCGCTCGTCCATATATGGCAGAATTAGGTTTTGTGGGGAGTGCGCCAGAATCTTATCAAGTCTGGTTGGGTGGTTCACCACATCAAACCCGGTTAGCGCAGCCTTTTGTGGAAAAACTGCACCATAATGAGATTGAAAGTTTCCTAGAACCGATTTTTGTGTTCTTTAAAAAGTCACGCACACCTAAAGAAAGTTTTGGCGACTTTTGCGACCGACTAGGTTTTGATGCCATTCGGGAATTTATCGCTAACTACACACCGGGAGAACCTACCAGCAGCGGTAAATCTCGCCATCGTGTCAGTCTGCGGGATGATTTTTATGAACAACTCAAGGAAACCGCAGCGCAACAAAATCGGCCTATGACTGATTTAGTACATGAGGCTTTGGAGAAATACTTCCAAACTCTGTAAGCGGATATTTCTCCATACTAGGTTGGGTAAAACAAAGTGAAACCCAACAAAAACCATATTAGGTAATAGTAGGTAGGGTTGCTGAATAAAGCTAAAACTGTTTATTTATAAGGGTTTTGCGGATTTTCCGAACAAAAAAGTGCCAGGTTTTGGCAAATGGAGTCTCAAAACGGTTGCATTTTTCCTTGTCGGATATGGGAAATTGAGGATATCCAGATAGCTGAAACTATTTCCTGTTCCCTGTCAACTGTTCCCTCCCCTCACAGGCAACTTTTTCAGCACACCCTATCATAAGTGATCTTGCAAATGCTTCGCCCCTACAACGCCCCTATTGGGGGTATTCATGGGAAACGAAGGGAATAGAAACTATTTCTCCTGCTGTTTCTCCCACTTGCACTTGTAAACCTACACCACCGGCTTTACTTTTGATGTAACCGAGTCCAAAATGGCCATCTGGTGTTTGTGTATAGCTGGTGAGTTTACCTACTTTTTCTTCCCCAATGGTGATAACTGTACCAGATTCGGCTACACCACTGAGACTGATTCCCCAAAGATATTGTTTTATACCTTTATATGTATTTAATCTGGCAATGGTTTCTTGTCCGATATAACAACCTTTATCAAAAGAAACTGTTTGCCATAAACCCACTTCTAAGGGATTGTAATCATCTGTAAGTTCTAAATCGGGAGCAGGACGACCTTGTAATATGCGTAACACCTCCCAGGCGCGATCGCTCAATTCTAAGACCCCAGCAGCTAATATTTTATCCGACCATCTTTGTTTGTCCGCCATCGGTAAAATTAGGGTATATCCGGGTAATGCTAAACCGCTACCCACAGCAACTATCGCCCCATCTAGTAAAATGTGATTACTATTTGGTTGACCAATTAAATCTCCAGCCCCCAATTTTTCGACAATACCATGACTTTGGGGACCGATGAGGCTAAAAGTTGCCGTTTCCTCAGTGACATCAGTTAATTTCACCTTATCTGCAAAGAAGATATAACGATCTAACCATGCCATGAGTTGCTGACGGCGGTTAGGCGAAACTAACAATAAAACGGCATCATCTAAGACATAGCTGGTCACTAAATCTATTGTCCGGGCAGTAGATGTCACCATGACAGTATCACAGCCCTGACCAGGTTTAAGAACTTGAAAATTATTTGTGCTTTGATTGTGTAAAAAACGCAAACGATCATCATCGGAAATACGGATGCGTCCCCAATGAGAGCGATCGCTCATTACTACTGCTACCTGAGCTAATTCGATAGCATTTATGTCCTGACTATTAATTGCAGATGTTAACATAGTGATACACAATGATCTTAATTTAAATAACAATTATACATTAGACATTTTCATAAAAGAATGTAGAGACGATAATCCCTACCCATGAATTATTCCTAGGCTAATTTTCGGACATATCTATTATCATGCTATACTGAAGGTACACTAAAAGATAAAATAAAAATATTACCGTAGTTTCAATCAATATATGAATAAGATTTTAATTATTGAGGATGAATCTCAAATCAGAAACAATATTCAAGAAATACTGGAATTATCAAACTTTGATATATTAGTTGCTGAGAATGGGTTACAGGGTTTACAGTTGGCTAAAGAGAAACATCCGGATTTGATAATTTGTGATTTGATGATGCCCGAGTTAGATGGCTATGGCGTGTTAAGCCAACTGCGTCAACATCTTGATACTGCAACAATTCCTATAATTTTCTTAACCGCTAAGTCGGAATGGTCAGATTTACGTCGAGGGATGGAACTGGGTGCTGATGATTATTTAATTAAGCCTTTTCAGCCTGATCAATTATTACAAGCGATCGCTACTAGATTGGATAAACAAGCAATAGTTGACCAGAAAAGTCAGAAAAAATTGGATGATTTACGCAGTTCTATTAATCACTCACTACCCCACGAAATTAATACTCCTCTGAATCATATTCTGGCAATGTCACAATTATTAATTCAAGAATATGGAGAATTTCCACATGAAGAAAAGTTAGAACTTTTAACATCAATTTATAAGGCTGGTCAACGTTTACATAGACTAACTATTAATTTTCTCATGTATGCAGACCTGGAATTATTAGCATCTAGTCCTGAAAAAGTAGAGGCTTTGAGAAATAGTGGGATCAAAACTTTTATCAAATCAATAATTGAACATATTGCTGTAGATATTGCCAAAAATGTGAATAGAGAAGCAGATTTAATTATTGATATATCAGACGCAATCGTGAAAATTTCGGCTAACAAACTAGCAAAAATTGCTGAAGAAATAATTAATAATGCTTTTAAATTTTCCCAACCTAATACACCTGTAAAAATTATAGGGCAGAGCAAGGATGATGGCTTTCATTTGTATGTGACAGATTATGGACGTGGCATGACTGGGGAACAAATTACTAATGTTGGGGCTTATGTCCAGTTTGAACGCAAAATGTATGAACAACAAGGTTCTGGTTTAGGATTATTAATTGCGAAAAGATTGGTACAACTACACGGAGGAAAGTTCTCAATTGAGAGTATCTACAAGCAGCAAACTATGATCAAAATTGTCCTTCCTCAGTAAATCCCCAACTTCTGGGAAGGGAGAATTTTTGAGTGCTATTCCTATATAGCAGGTGACAGAGTTGAAAGATATGATGGTGTATAGTTTTTTAGGTAAATTCTGTATCTCATTCAAGTGCATACCGCTATAGCTACGGTATATCCATAAATAATTTTGCTTCTAATCCTCATATTCAGTATTTTTACTAACTCTAATTCTTATAGCCAGAATTGTTCTTCGTGGTTTTCACTTATATGCTACAAGCTGATTTAGAGCTATAATTACTTGTGGTTCAAAAAAATAACGATATATCAATCCTAAGCGATTTGCAATTCAATATCACTATAGCGGTATGCACTTGAGTGAGATACAGTCTATAAATTGCAAAACTTATACGGGCAGCTTTCCCTACCCTCGATTGTATTGCATTCAACAGATAACCGCTATCAGATCCAAATTACTAACTGTTAACATCAGGTTATTTATATCATCAAAAAAGAAGTCAAGTATTTTTGAAAAAGGCACAATTTAAAAATGTTTTTATTGCCCTAAATGTGTTTCATTAACACAAAATTTGTCATTTATTTGTTATTGATCATCAAGACAATTTGACCGGAATATTCACCCAAACCAAAGTCCTTTATTCCCCTAATCTAATAAAGATGTATGAAACTCCAAATTTGTTGCAGAATAAAGTTTATCAATTAGTATCGGAAAAAGTTGAGATACTATAAATGCAAAATACAAAATTAGAAATAGAAGTTCAAAAACACACATCAAAATTAATAGCACAGGTCGAAAAATTAGAAGATCGTGTAGATAAATGTACCGCAGAATTACAGCAAATTAAACATGAATTATTACTAGAAATTGAAAGAGGCACACAAGCAGAACAAACACTAAAAAAACAATTAACAGCCATTGAATCAACCATTGAATCAACCATTGATGGTATCGCCATAGTTCATGAGAATCAATTTACATATTTAAACACAGCCCATATCCAGATGTTTGGATATGATACAGCCGAAGAATTAATTGGTCAACCTTGGACTAAACTATATACCCCAGAGGAAATAGCACGTTTTGAACGGGAAGTTTTTCCTATTTTGAGTGCAACAGGAAATTGGCGTGGGGAAGCAATAGCCAAACGACGTGATGGCAGTACCTTTAAAGAAGAAGTATCTCTAACCCTCATTCAAAATGGCGAATTAATTTGTGTTTGTCGAGATATTACTGAAAATAAAAAAGCAAAAGCTAAACTAGAAAAATCACTGCTGGAATTATCACAATTCAAATATGCTTTAGATCAATCTGCCGTTGTTGCCATTACAGATACCCAAGGTAAAATTATCTATGCCAATGATAACTTCTGTCAAATCTCCCAATATTCCAGAGAAGAATTAATTGGTAATACCCATAAAATAGTTAATTCTGGTTATCACTCACGGGAATTTTTTCAAAACCTTTGGGCTACTATTTCTAATGGTCAAGTTTGGCGAGGAGAAATCAGAAATCAGGCTAAAGATAGAAGTTATTATTGGGTAGATACCACAATTATTCCTTTTCTCGATCATGATGGCAAACCTTGGCAATATTTAGCCATTCGCAATGATATTACTAATCGCAAACTAGCAGAATCTGCCCTCCAAGAAAGTGAACAAAAATTCCGCCAACTAGCAGAAAATCTCCATCAAATTTTCTGGATTTCTGACCCAGAAATCTCAGAAATAATCTATATCAGCCCGGCTTATACAGAAATTTGGGGTCATTCTTGTGCAAGTCTGTATGAAAATCCTAAATCTTTTCTGGATGCTATCTATCCTGATGATATTGAGCGATTTATGATGGCAGTAAAGAATAAAAAAACCGGTTTTGATATTGAATATCGCATTAAAAGACCCGATGGATCAATGCGTTGGATTCATGATCGAGGTTTTCCCTTGAAAAATACAACTGGAGAAGTTTATCAAGTAGTTAGTATTGCTGAAGATATTACACAACGCAAACAAGTTGAAGAGGAAATTAGTAAAGCCTTAGAACGAGAAAAAGAACTTGGTGAACTCAAATCCCGGTTTCTTTCCATAACTTCCCATGAATTTCGTACTCCCTTATCCGTAATTTATTCCTCTGCTGGAATTTTAAGAGATTTCGGTCATAAACTCGATGAAGAGAAAAAGAAAAAACATTTAGATTGTATTCAAACCTACGTCCAACACACAATAAAACTATTAGATGATATTTTATTATTTAATAAAGCCGAAACAGGAAATTTAGCTTTTGAAGCTGTTCCTTTAGATGTATTATCTTTCTGTCAACAACTGATAGAGGAAATACAACTAAGTATGTCAAATCATACAATTGTTTTTACTACTAATTCTCCAGATGGTGTAATTGGTAATTTTGATAAAAAAATACTCCGACAAATTCTGATCAATTTGCTATCCAATGCTATGAAATATTCACCCAATACTACTATAGTTAACTTTAATCTGGATGTAATAGAAGCACAGGTGATTTTTACTATTCAAGACCAAGGTATTGGCATTCCCGAAGCTGATCAAGTTAAACTATTTGAATCTTTTCATCGTGCTAAAAATGTAGGTAATATTCCCGGTACAGGTTTAGGATTATCCATTGTTGCTAAATGCGTTGATTTACATAAAGGAACAATCGCTGTGAATAGTCAATTAGGAATAGGGACAACATTTATTATTAATATTCCCTTAAATACATCAAATCAGACTGATATATAGGAATAATATAGCGGTATACACTTGAATGAGATACAGAATTTACCTAAAAAAAATGCTTGATTTATCTAACAATAGTTTATCCAATGCCATCAAAATTATAGAAGATTGGCAACCCCAAGATGTAAAACAAGCTGCTAGGACATTTCCCCAAGAAATGTACACCTCCTCGGCAATTTATCGCTGGGAACAGGAACGCATTTTTGGTAGAGCTTGGTACTATGTCGGCCATCTTAGTCAACTCAATGGCGCTGGTTCTTTCTTCACTGTTAATATTGCCGAACAACCTCTGGTTATCCTACTAAATAAAGTTGGTGAATTGCGAGCTTTTTTTAATATTTGTCCTCATCGTGCTGCCCCTGTAGCCTTGGGAAGTGGTGAATGTCACAAATTAACCTGTATATATCATGCCTGGACATTTGATTTAGATGGTAACTTAAAAGGCGCTCCAGAAATGGAGGATGTCCCAGAATTTAACTTTGATGAACATAGGCTAATTAGCGTTAAAGTTTCCAGATGGGGACAATTTATTTTTGTGAATCTTGATCCCAATTGTCAACCATTAGAAGTACAATTGGGCGAGTTACCAGCATTATTTAAAAACTATCGGTTAGAGGATTGGGTATTAGTTCATAGTCAAGATTATTGGACTCCCAGTAATTGGAAATTCTTTGTAGAAAATAACGCTGAAAGTTATCACGAACCCATAGTACATCCCATCATTGCCAAATATTATCAGCATATTCAAGTCGAAGCTCGCCACCATTACTACTTACAATATACACCTTATCTTAATGATGAAGAAAACTTACTCAATTTGAAAATATCTACTTATCTAGAAGGACTAAATGCTAGAGAAATTGACGGTTGTTCTATCATGTCCTTTTTTCCTAATTTTGCCTGGGTTTTAGGTCCCAGTTATGCCGTTATTTATCTCATAGATCCCCAAGGAAAATCCCAAACCCGCATTCAGATGGCATGGTTAGTTCCTAATATAGAATCACTTAAATCTCCCGCAAATGTTCAACATCTTGTCACTATATTTGAAAACATACTCCAAGAAGATTTCCATATTTTGTCCTATTTACAAAAAAATGTTGAATCTTTAGGGTATCGTCAGGGTCGTCTTACTCCATATCGAGAAATGGGTACTCATTTATTCCAACAATTAATCATGCAATATCTGAAACATGAAAACTCTGGCGTTGGTGATTTGATGTATAAAAACGATTTTTGATGATATATAAACTGTTGTAGAGACATTCCGTCGGAACGTCTTTACACCTAAATTCATACTTGGTTTCAGCAACGCCATTTTTCGTTAGTCCACGCCCCATCTTAACTTTGTTTGTGTAGTAGCGATTTATCCCACCTTCCGCACCCTAAACTGTCACACAACGAAAAATGGTCATTTGGGGATTTGAGATTGGCGATTGCCACCTAAGATTTTGACGATTTTGTATCAAAATTATCATTGAAGGTATTCAAAAATCCGATAGCGGAGCGTGGCGTTAGCCATAATTACCGATTGTGACACTGGGGGGTGCGGAATGTAGGATTTAAAAACAGATGAACATGATCCGGCATAATCTCCATAGCAATAATTTTCCACCTGTTTTCTACAACCAACTCACAAATAATTTGCTGTAACCTCTCTGCAATAGCACCTACCAGGACTTTTTTC
>JACCDP010343728.1_pt1 | contig 14903 bp, 12 predicted proteins | sample 7445841 | NCBI WGS metagenome assembly JACCDP01 (sample SAMN15323441, study PRJNA562643) | freshwater metagenome | isolation source: river surface water | place: USA:Blue River Watershed | collected 2017-08-17 | reverse complement strand
GTTGGAGCCAGGATGGTGCCACCGGCAGGGGTATCTATTCTGAGAATCTATGTGACCCTAGTTGTGCTGAGGGTAAGAGAGTTACCGCACCAGTAATTCTAAGACTTTCTAATCTGACTGAACATAAGGGAAAGTTCTACCTCCGAACTCTGGACATAAGCACCCGAGATGGAAAAGACTTTCCCTGGGGGCGAGCCAACGGCTTTCGATGGGATGTCATGGAGTTTGTAGAGATGATGGACAGCGATGGTTGATAACCTGCGCAGACAGCTCAAAGAGTACTGCAGCGACTTGAGAAAAATACTCGACTTTAAGTGGGAGAAATTGAAATGAAACGAATTGCTCAGCCTGATTTAACAAGTGAGTCCCAAATTCACTCAACTGGAATTGCACTTATAAATTTGTTTGCACAAGACCTCCTTGCTTTCATCGATGAGGGGCTCAGTAAGGAAAAAGGCAATAAGTGGCTCACCGAATTGCAAATGCTAAAAATGAATATCTCGGAATCAAATTACAAAGATCCTTCAGTCCTTCTTAAGGAGATAGTCAATGTAGGAAGTAGTCCCTTACGAGGACCAATTAGTGCTCTTGTTCCCAAGGCACAGTGGAAAGATTTTTACAATCGGCTATCTGAAGTATTAGGTAGCCGTCATCTTTGGGTACACAATGAAATTCGAACAACAGCAGATGAGCTGAAATCACTTTGCATCTTGTTGCGAAAAGTTTCGTGGATTCTTGAGCTCCAAGTCTCTGAGGAGTGTGGTGAGCTATTGTCCATGTTGGAGCCGGAAGAGGGTTCAACTCAAGAAGAGGTGCAAGCTCCTCTGAAGTCTCCATCTGAAATCGTCAGTACTTTTAAGCCTTTAACAGAGAACGAAGATGTGCAGGTTGGATTCCCCTTAGCTGGCCCATTCATTTCATATTCGTACACTTTGCATCTGAACGGGAGCATTCGCGATCGGGGGACGGAGAGCCTCCTTGAAGACCTGAAGGCCGAGGCGGGAACTTTGGGCGCACTATTGATTGCTCGCAAACCCTCTGGTGGGCGGTTACGGATTACCGAAGACGGGCTAATTGCAGCCTATTTTGGAGATCATTGGGGGTACCTAGCCCACGTAGGGGCAAATAATTGGTTCCCGGGGCATTTAAGCTCCTAAAGGGTATGTGTCAAGAAATTAATAGGGCTTTAATTTCTTGACAAGGATTTAAAATTTAGTTACTCTCCGTAACATATTAAAGAGACAAAGTGACTAGGAGTAAGAAATGTCCCAAATCAATCTCGGCACCCAAATGCTAACCGGCTATCAAAAAGAAGACACATTTATTGCCAGTCGAAAATACATGGGTGGGCGACCTGTTTTCCATATGGATATGTCGATAGCGCAGCTAGTAGTTGGGATAGAAGCACCGCCGATAGCTGTGGCTCAGGACGACAACAGAATTGTTGACGAAAATCGAGGCAAACTTTTTCGGGATTATGTGAATGACACTGAAGAGTGGGCAAGTCCTAGTTTACTACTCTGGTGCCCACGAGGAGTCCTTGAGTTTGACCCCCTTACAGAGATCAATAATGTTGTAGACGAAGCGGTTTCAGTCTTTGGCGTTCTTCGAGTACCTAGAAACGCAAGACAATCAATAAGAATCCTCGATGGTCAGCACAGAATTCTTGGATTTCATATGTGGATTGCAAAACTGAATAAGGAATTAGTTGATTCAAAGCTTCACTTATCTGAATCACAACGAGCAGGAAATTCAAAGGTAATTGAAAAAGCCAAGGAGAGAGTTGAAGCTGCAGAGAGCAATCTCGAACGTAGTAATCGAGAGTCCATCGGTATCGATATCCTTATATGTGAATCTGCTCGCGAGGCGCGTCAAATATTTGCTGATATTGCCAATAATGCAAAAGGAATGGTTAAAGCCTTATCCATTGGATTTGATCAGTCTAAAATCGTGAATAGAGTAACGAGCACAATTGCATTAGATAACCCACATCCGTTATTGCAAGACAAAGTGGATTTCAATAAAGATCGTGTGGCTGGTGCAAGTCCATACCTAATTTCAGCAAAAACTTTGGCCGACTCTATTCGCGCACTATCGGTAGGAATCACTGGAAGAGTTAGTCGGGCCCAAGAACTAGCAAGACAAGATGGTGAATTTGAAAGAAGAGCGCGCCACTTCTTTGACGTGATGCAACATGCATTTGATGCGGACTTCAATCTAGACCCTAAGGATTTAAGGCAAAAGAGCCTGCTAGGTAGCGGAACAATTCTTCGGGTACTAGCAGCTGTGTGGTTTGAACTCACAAGTAATATTGACTCGAACGGTAAATCCATTAAGCCAAGAATGTCAGCAGAAGATGCTGCTAAGTTTTTCAAGAAGCTAGCGCCGCATATGTCGATCCCGATCGCAAATGGCAATGGTTGGCTAACTACAGGGGTATTCCCAAGTCCTAGTAAAGGAGTTGCCGTGACTGCTCCTGGGTCCAGAAACCAAGAACTCAAAGCACTAACTGTCGAAATCACCAATTGGGCGGTAGATCCGAAGTCTTGGCCTTTCGGGTAGTTACCAAGAATTATCGGATCAGGGAATCGAGGTAGAGCATGATCGGATCAGGGGATGTCTTTCACAACTCCTACTTAGTATGGCCGCACCAACTACTCGCGGAAATTTCCTTGACTGATGTACTTCTCATCGGTGATCCCACTCAAGAAATAGTTGCAAAAGCTCTAGAGAGCGGACTCGAAGTTCGGCATTCTGAACCTTCTCGAGGTAATAACTTACCGAGAGGGACAACGATTTTTCGAGGCAAAGGTGATTGGCACCTTGTAATTTCTACTGTAGGAACTTTACGTGAAGACACGATTTCCAATGAGCGTCAGCAATTCATTGAAGACGATTCTGACCCGCTCATTTACCTAATTGAGCGATTTGGCGGACTATGGAGTGACGCATCAAGAATTGGAGACTCTGCCAAATTTTCGCTTGGAACTTCAGTTCAGTTATTGGCTGATAGAACTGTTGGAAAGGTCGAGCGAGTCCAAGTCATATCTGGTCAAGTCCTTTACTCGGTTTTGACGAATCGCGGTATCACACAAGTCCGCGAACCTGACCTCCAAGAGCTGCAATCTTTACAAGGAGATCCATCTACTTGGCTAAACGCACCTATGTCAGATGCCGAAAATATCGCCCTAACGTTGACAGCAACAAAATTACGGGATCCATTGACTGATGTCATCTATTCATTTCAAACTAGCAGAACATTGTTTAGGCCCTATCAATTTAAGCCAGTACTCAAGATGCTTATGGGCACTAAGCAGAGAATCCTGATAGCTGATGAAGTTGGTTTGGGAAAAACTATTGAGGCTGGACTCATTTGGAGCGAACTTGATTTACGCATGCCAATGGAAAATGTTTTAGTCGTGTGCCCCGCAGCTCTGAAAAAGAAGTGGCAAGATGAGATGTATCGGCGTTTCGACAGGAAACTTGAGGATTTAAACAATGAGCGATTAAGCACATGGTTGGACCAAATTGAATTAGGAAGATCGGAACCACTCAAAGCGATTGCCTCACTGGAGGGACTCAGGTCATCGATCCACTTGGAAAGGTTGGCAAGATTAGCGCCTAGATTTGACTTGATCATTGTGGATGAAGCGCACTACCTGCGAAACAGTCACACTCAAAGTTTTGCTCTTGGCGAGATTATTTCAGATATAGCCGATGCCCTTGTATTTCTATCGGCCACCCCTTTAAACCTTGGAAATAATGACTTGTTTAACCTTTTGAATTTACTTGATAGCTCGCAATTTTTTGATCGAGGTGTTTTTGATGATCAATTAGAACCAAATAAGTATTTAAATGAAATCGCACGTAATTTACTTAATAGAGATCTGGATCCCAGAGAATTGCTCCCATATCTCAAAGCAATAAAAGGAACAGCACTTGGCCACACACTCGTTAAGCGCAGTGACTTTGAAAGTCTCGAGGAGCTTCTTGATCATAAAAATCTTTCTGCAAATCAAATTTCAAAGGCAAAGCGACATATTGCTGAACTGAATACGTTAGCAAGCGTTTTCACAAGAACCAGAAAAGCTGAAACACCCGAGAAACGCGCCATTCGAACACCGATATCGGTGCAAGTCAATTGGTCGGATGAAGAGCACGAAGCATATTCGTTTATCAGAAAGTGGTTCACGGAGCGTGCTTTGGCAAAAGGGATAAGTCCTGGTTTGGCTCTTCAAATGCCTTTGCGTCAGGCTGCAAGTTGCCTACCTGCAACCTTCGAACTTCTTCAAGATAAATACGGCTTTGCAGTTGAAGAGTATGAAGGATTAGACGCATATGATGGAAACGAATCCGCAGAGTCAATTATAAAATTAATGGATTTTGATTTGAATGTAGTTCCCAAAATTCCTTTAGACACTAAGTATTTAGAATTTGAGAAGGCTCTGCTCAAGGCGCGCAAGAGTGGAATGGCTAAACAAGTCTTGATATTCAGTTTTTTCACACGTACGATCAATTACTTACAACGAGAATTGTCAAAGACTGGCATAAGTGTCAAGGTTATGTACGGTGCGACTCCACCAAAAGAGCGTCAGGATCTCATGTCTTCTTTTCGCAAGGGAGATTTTGATATTTTGATTTGTTCGGAGGTGGGATCAGAAGGTCTGGATTTTGAATTTTGTGACACCCTAGTTAACTACGACGTGCCATGGAATCCGATGAAAGTTGAGCAGCGAATTGGCCGTCTAGATCGATTCGGACAAAAAGCTGACAAGATATTCATATATAACATGCAAATTCCGGGAACTATCGAAGACGACATCTTTATGCGTCTTTACGCAAGAATTGGTGTTTTTGAGCAATCCATCGGTGAGCTAGAGCCGATTTTAAGAGAAGAGTTAGTAACTCTTACCGAGATGGCTCTTAATCCCAAACTTTCAGAAGTGGAACGAGAACGTGAGGTTCATCGCATCAATGTTGCCGTAAAGAGTAAAAAGGGACACCTTGAAGACCTAACCGCGCATCAAAATCTGATCGGTGGTGTTGATGCATTTCTGATTGAGGGATTCGATGAACACACACCTGGTCGGGGAAGATTTCTGGGTGCTCAGGAAATAATCCGAATTGTTGGTCGCTATTTAGCTAAGAAGCAAGGAACTCTGACAGAGATTGGTAATGAAAGATGGCTCGTTACAGGATCTAAGGAAATCTCTAGTGATCTGCGTTTACTGGCAGCGAATCCAGCATTTTTTGGAAAGAATGGGAATGTTTCAATGTCACCTGCCAATTTATCGCGGGAGTTGGATGGCACAGGCCAGGGACTAATCGTGACTTTCTCCCCTGAATTGGCTGCGAATTTCAATGTTGAGTTAATCTCTGTTAGGCATCCGCTTTTGGAGTGCGTAAAGCAAGATTTAGTCGTTTCAGAGAGTTTATTGAACCGCTTCGGTTCCCTTTCTCTTCACGACTTACCTACAGGAAAAGAATTTTTAATTGGCGTGCATCTTGCCAGGGCTCATGGCATACGCCCGCGACTCGAACTCTGGAGCACGTCAGTGGATTTGTCCAACGGTGAACTTATTGATGGTCCAGGGGATTCACTCTTACAGTCACTTGCCGCTAATACCTTTGGACAGGCCTCTACTTCGACCTCACATCATGTCTTGAGCCGAGCACTAGAAAAGATTGAGTATGAAGTTGCAAAAAGGCAATTGAAAGAAAATGATGTGTTGGTTCGGGACAATGAAGCAATTGCATCGGAAAGAGCAAGTGCACAGAAACTAAGCCTTGACCATAAAATTACCGCAGCTCAAAACACCTTATCTAAAGTAATGGCCGCAAATCGTGCACCGGGGATCGTAAGACTTAATGAGTCCCGATTGAACCGTCTCATGGGAGAGCGAGAAAAATTGGAGCGTACGCATTCCGCGAAACATGCTTCCTTAGCAATTGAAGCGGTTGCATACGTCATTGCAAGAGGAATTTAATCTAAATTAAGTTCCCAGTGCTGAGTAGGCATTGAAGGTGCTCGCCAGAGCGTATTTTCCATGACCAAAGAAGTATCTTTTCTTCCGGTCGTACCCCATCTAACTACAGGCCACTCTCTAATTCTTGACTTGATTTCAAAACCCAATGAATCTCTGATGTATAGCCGACCATCCATATAAAGCTTCATTCGAATACCTAGATTTCGATTAGCTTCCAAAGAAATATGATTATTCTGAGAGCCGTTAATTTTAAAGCTCACTTGTTTTCCTCCAACTGAACGAACAAGCAACTTACATTTTCCTGCTGGATCTGTAGGGGGTCTGAAAATTATCTCCTTGCCGATGTCACTTTTCCCAATACTTATCTCATAAGAGTCATACAGGCTCGTGAATGCCGGAAAAACAATTTCTTCATGCTCTTTTCCATCACTTGTTCGCCAAGCCATTACGAAATCGAAGCTCGGTCTATGCACATTCAGATTCGCAAATTCACCCAAATTTGATACACCTTCGACTATTGCTTCGGTGGCCCTTTCTCGGGATATCGCGTATTCAATTTTTGCGTTGGGCATTCTCTTTTGTAGTTCCGTTGAAACAATCGGTATCTGGGACATTCCGCCAGCAAGAACCACAAAATCAACTTCACTTCCAATTACAGAGATCTCTTCCCTCATGATCGCATTGTTGTCAGCACTTAGGAGCTTCATTTTCGCTTCTCTTAGAGAGTCCTCAGTGCACGCCATTAATCTCTTTAGCTGTGGTGTAAAGACTTCTTCAAGCTGAAGCCGCGTTATAACGATGGATGGTATTTCGTTAGAAAGCTCCTTGATTTGAAATTCTGTCTCTCGTGACTCGGAAAGTCGCTCTTTTACCGCCTTCGCTTCACGTCTTATCCATGCGCGTAACTCACCAGGATTAATCTGTGACTCAACTACATATCCATGTTGCTCACGGAGCTCTAATTCTATTCGTTCGGCAAGCAAATCATCCAATTTGTCGCCAGCTTCACGCGTTCCGCGGGCTGACATGACTGTGATCTCAGGTCTATTGTTGGCTGAGTAAATGTCCACAATTGCAACGTCCAGGGTTCCGCCACCTAGGTCGAAAATAACCGCCTTGCAATTTTCCATAGCTCCAAAACCTTGCCGGGTTTTGTTCCACCACCACGAAATGGCAGCAGCAATAGGCTCATCCATAATGTGGTCGACATCTATGTTAAATCCTACTTTGTTTGCGATAGTTGCAAGTCGGAGTCGATTAATGCCGGTCCAAATGGCTGGGCAACTCATTCGAACTAAACCCAATGTGGAGAGGCCATTCTCGCGGCACTTTTCCTTCACTATTCTCAAAATCGTTTCAATAGCTAAATCTGGATCAATTTCAATTCCACGATCAGTTCTTAAGGGATCAGTCTGATCGAACGTTATAGATGTCTTAGGTGAGCGGATTTGGTCTCTGACGTCTGCGACCTCAGCTTCTTCACCCACAATCCAATCTTTACCATCTCGACTCGCTAGAACACTTGGTATCCAAGGGAAAGAAATGCCTATCGGAATCACTTTAGGCGACTCGCCTGGCAAAGCCACTAAAGTTGTGGATGTACCAAAATCAATTCCCAATACAAAATTGCTATCCATTTGGCATCACTCCGATTTAAGTAACATTCGTCGGAGTGGCACAGTTTCTTTTCCATCAAACCAAGTGAAACCTGTTTTCACAACTAGGCCTTCAGAAATTTCCTCTCCCGTTAAAGACTCGCATATTTGGGAATTCCACCGAATTTTCTGTCCCACACGACCAATCATTTCTATTCCCTGTTCTTCCAAGATGCGCAAGATCTCACCTTGTGCATCACTTGCTAGGGCTCTTTCCATCGTTGGAATCAATCCACGAAGAGTATCAATCTTAATTTGTCTCTCGATCGCTTCCTGCGCAGCCTTAGAATCCCGTGAATTCTCTAGCCTAGTGACCCTTACTTCATCTAAGTCAGACTTAATTTCTTCATTTACTTTGATTAAAACACTTAACTTTTGGCTCAAGTCCTCAGCTCGTTTTTCAGCAACTCGTAAGCTGTCTTTTAAAGACTGTACTTCGCTCTGTAGTACTGGTACGGCACCATCCCTTAAACTCTCTGCGAGGTAGCCACTTTTCGATATAAGCTGTTTGAACTTTACCTTTAGCTCAGAGAGATTAAACCCATACTCAGGATTTGTAAGGTGCGGCCATAGAGCCAAGAGATCTTCGAGGCTATTGTTCCACTTAATGAAATTCTCAATTGAAGGGACAATTATTCTTTTATAGAGTCCAATTTTGCTCAAGTTTGGTTCAGGATCAGTCCAAGTGAAGAATTCCACTATCTCCTTAACTGATAAGTCTTGAATGATTTTATTACATAATGCAACTCTAATTCTTTCAGAATCCAAATGACCCAAGAACTGAAAGACAGAACAGACGCTGAATCTCCTTAAGGACTCAATATAACGGTTTTGGAAAGCTTCATCCTCTTTATTGAAATCGCTGGTAATGTTTTCGAGCCCGGCTATCAGTTTAGTTGGATCAATACTTTGATTTGCAAAAAATGAAATTACTTCCATTTGAATTCTGACCTGAGATTTTTTATAAGTAGAAGAGGCGACTATTTCATCTGCCAGGTACCTGAACATGTGGCGGGGAACTAAGTAGCTCTTTATTGATAACTTTTTAAACCTCTCAAAATCAATAGGTGTTGTTAGTGATTTACTCTTGATGATTCGGAGGGCCTTCTGATTTCGGTGATTGGAAAAAGCGAGGAATGCTAAGGACAAGTTCTGAGTTTTAGTAAGCATCTGATCTAAGTTTTCAACCGAAATCAAATCTGATTTAAACTTATCTGTAAGGTCAAAGTCTGGCTTAGATAGCATTTGGAGAATTTCTGCACCAGTTACCTTTTGGTCACTTGGCAGACTATCGAGATTTACCTGAATATCGATAATGGTTTTTTGCTTGCTTAATGCAATTTCGATTAACTCATTGATATTCAAAGGGGATGCTATTGAACTGTTTTTCAAACTATCGAGTTGTAGCTCGTTTTTTTTCTGAGTGGTATTAACTTTTGTTGAGCCAGACTTTTCCTTAATCCCGCTCACCCGCGGGTTCGTATCACGAGGCCCTTTTGAGGATTTAGATTCGGTCACGGAAAGATTATGTCTTATTTGGTTAAATTTTGGTTACTTTCAAGCAACATTCAGAAGTGTGGCTTTCGCAAAAGTATCGAATTTTTGATCCGAGCTGACCCTGAGCTGTCAAAGCCTACTTACATCCGAAATTACGAGAGGCATTCTCTGCGTTCTTTGTTCAGGATTTGGTCACTTAGATTAGGGACTTTTGTTGTTTAAACTCTTTGTGAAATTCACTTCTTGATACAATTTGGTGTTGAATGTATTCGAGGTCAATCCAATTTAACAATTTTAAGGGGAGCGCGTTTGTTAAGTGAGAGCCAGATATCTCTTGCAACTGCAAGACATCTTGGCAAACTTGGAAATGCAATTGTATCCCTAGCGCTTCCTGGCGATGGAAGTGGTGTCATTTTTCACCCTGACAATCCTTCGCTCCCTTCGTTTGTTCCGGACATAATTGCACGTACTCAAGAAGGCAAGTACATTGTGCTCGAATCGAAACCCAAGTACTCAACCTCAGATGCCGAGAAGCTGGAAAGATTCCGATCATCGGAATATGAGAATGCGATAAAGAACTTATTGGGGGTAGGTTTAAAGGACATTGTGACTGCGTTAGCCTTTGGGCAGGATCAGTTGACCCCAGTACATCTTGAGCTCGAGACAGCTAATCCAGACATTATTTATGTAGTGGATATTCAACTAAAATGCCATCCAATTCTGAATAAATGTCAGTTGTCCAATATATAGTCGGGCCGTGGCCAAAAAAAGTGATGTTTGGGATGTCTCAGTCCCAGTCGAGGAAAATCCCTCATATTGGAATAATGATCCTATTTATCATCAAGGCAAAGATTTCAAATCGACAAAGCCGACGGTTGTGGAACTCTTTTCAGGATTAGGTGGATTCTCACAAGGTTTCATTCAGGCTGGGTTTGAATTAGTCGCAGGCGCTGACATTCATAAGCCGAGCGTAGAGAGCTATCAACACAATCACCCACGCGCAGGAACGATTTTAGGAGACTTGAAAAAAGTTCCAGCTTCAAAGCTAAAGCAATTCTTGGGTGGCCTCAACCCTACGGTGATGTTGGCGGGCGTTCCCTGTCAGGGCTTTAGTTTGAGTAATCGAAAGAGACACGACGATGATAAACGGAACGAACTCTTTAGGGATTTTTTGAGGTTAGCTAAAGTGCAAAAGCCACAGGCGATTGTGATTGAAAATGTATCAGGGATGCGAAGCGCATCCGGAGGGGATGTCGTTCGCAATATTTCAAAAGCGATAGAAGCAGAATTAGGGCTTGAAGTTCATGTAGTTTTCCTCAATGCGTCCCACTTCGGTGTGCCACAAACTCGAGAAAGACTCTTCTTTATTGGATTACCTAAGGGATCTAAATGGGAAGCACCCAAACCCACCCACGGTCCGAAGGGTAAGTTCGACGTATTAACGGTAAGAGATGCCATTGGAGACCTCCCGCCGCTAACCTCTGGTCAGTCAAAAACCAAATACAGCAAATCTCCAACATCAGATCTAGCAAAAAAACTCAGGGGCAAACAGGACGATTTATTGAATCATGAAGCGCCAAATCATCCGCAAGCAACTATCGATCGCATCTCTGCAACAGCGCCAGGGGCCCCCCTTTATGATTCATTTAGGCAGCGAATAAGACTCTCTTGGGACTTGCCGTCACCAACGCAAGTTTCCGGTGGCATACGCGCACAATTTCAGTTTGGTCACCCGTCACAAGCTCGCGGATTGACAATTCGTGAAAGATGCAGAATCCAAACTTTCCCTGATCACATATGGGTGAGTGGCGGACTCGTACAGGCTCGAGTACAAACTGGCAATGCAGTCCCTCCGATATTGGCGGAACAAATCGCAAAATCAATCGCTAAAGCTTTAAGGATTTCATAATGAACATTGTTATCTGGCAACCAACAGGCTCGGAACCCCTGGTTGATTGGTTAGTTGAACATACAGATTTGAAGATTCTTCGTGATTCAGGCAAGTTAGAGGTAAGCCTTCTTCCAAAGAGTGATGGGGACAACCCAAAGAATTTTTTTCAAATGCCTTCCAAGATAAAAGAAATTCTTTATCTTGATTCACCAGACCTCATTATTTCCATAAATTCAATTCCAGTCCTCAGCCTTGAAATAAGCCGCGAAGCAGGAACGGGACATAATGCCTTTCAACGATTCAGCAGAATTGCGGCCGCTGTGGAAAACGGTGTGGCAGCTTTCTACATTTATCCGGAAGCTGCAATAGTTTCTAGAGAAAACGGTGACTCATGGGATGTAATCAACCCATTAATTTTTAAGACTCTTGAGGAAATAATGAAAGTCCATGATATACCAGCTTTTCTATACTTTCATCCGACCGAATTTAATGGTAGTCGCCGACCAGTCGAAAAAACTAATGCTTCAAGTCCCAAAGGAATGCTTCTTGATGGTGATCCAATGTTCCCTGGGCAACCCGATTCGTCTGATTCACAGATGCAAGAATTATTTTCTCATGTCAATGAAATTCTACGTTTGGCTATGACTCTTTCCCCAGCTGAAATTGGTCATGCAAGCCTCAAAGAAATCTGGGCGCGTCAAAAACGAGAGTGGATGTCCACGCAATGGCACACAAAAAGAACCAGCGAGGATGGAACGCAAAGATCAGAAAGTGAAATGTCACCAATTACTGCGACTAAAGAAATAGACACTTCTCTTTTAATCCAACATCTTTCCAAGTATGCTGGCGCTAATCTTGATTTTGGAAGTTTACTTCCGAATAGACCACGCACGATTATCTATAATCCAACTGGAAACTATCGCAAGAGTGGTGATCCGTACACAGGATGTCTTGTTGCTTTAGATTATCTGCTTTGTCGACAAGGAAGTACATACGAGGACCGTGGCAAAAATCTAGTTATTGCCTTTGGAGATATCGAAGTTAATGATGATGTACTTTCAATTACTGGGCCGGCAGAGATTGAGGATTATGTTGGCCCTATCAGATCGCTTTACAGTAATTCCAATAAAGTTCTCCTGGGCTTGTCATTCCCCGAATTAATTGGCCAAATCCCAAGGTACATGATGCAGGTGAGACACGGAACTACCTACACCAAAAACAAGCCATCGCGTATTTACGCTTACTTTGCTGATGCAATTTTGTTCAAAGATGGTTCTCTCTGGCGCCAGTCGTAGCGCTTCAAAAATTGCTAGTTTTAAGCCAAGAATGGAATCTTCTAGTTTGAGACTTGGGTCTCAGCTATTCTCGGATCATGCTCGCCTATCTTGCTACCAAAGAACAGTTCTTGATTGACGCCCCCTCAATCGAAGACAAGGTTAAAGCTGAGGTAAAGAGGAAGCTTGGACACAATGTGGGTGACTCCGAATACGCATCCTGGCGAAACTCTTTAGGTAACGCCATGTATCACGCGATGAACACTTCCGAAATTCCGGGTGATGCTGGCGTTGCGATTGAGTACCGTGTAAATGGAAGAGCATTTCGAATCGATTTTATGTTGTCTGGAAAGAACTCTGATGGCCAAGAATCACTCGTAATTATTGAGCTAAAGCAGTGGACTGAAGTTCAGTTTTCGGACCTGACGGAACATGTTCGGACTTTTGTGGGCGGTGCAGTTAGGGATACGCCACATCCGTCTTATCAGGCTTGGAGTTATCTAAGCCATCTCAAGATGTACAACGAGTACATATATGACACAGAGGTTTCGGTGAATGCATGCGCGTATCTACACAACTGTGAAGATTCGACGGTCGTTAGATCATCTCGCTACGAAGAAAAGTTAAAGGAAGTTCCGGTCTTCATGAAAGGGCAGAGCGATCAGATGCGCTCGATGATTAAAACCAATATTTCTGTTGGAACTGGCACAGAACTATTGGAGCGAATCGATGCCGCGGTAATCCGCCCATCACAACAATTGGCAGATTCAGTTGGATCGATGCTGAAGGGCCATGAGGAATTTGTGTTACTTGATGAACAGAAGACCGTGCTCGAGAAGATAGTTAACGCAACGAATGAATCCTTAAGCGGCCAAAAACGCGTTCTTATCATCAACGGAGGTCCGGGTACCGGTAAGTCTGTTATTTCAATAAATGCGCTGGCGCGTTTAACAAGTCAGCGACTAAATGTTAAGTATGTAACGCCAAATGCTGCACCGCGCGCAGTGTTTGAAGCAAAGTTGAAGAAAATATTCGGAAAGGCAGATATTAGAAGCTTGTTTAGCGGCTCGGGCTCGTTCACTGAAACCGAGAAATCCAGTTTTGATACTTTAATTGTTGATGAAGCTCATCGCTTAAAGATGAAGTCTGGAATGTTCAAGAACCTGGGTGAAAACCAAGTTATGGAGATTATCAGGACTGCAAAGACATCTGTTTTCTTCATCGACGAAGCTCAAAAAGTGACCTGGTCTGATGTGGGTGAGATTTCAATGATTGAGGAGCAGGCAAAGTTAGCTGGTGCAATCGTTGAGCGATTGGAACTAACTTCTCAATTTCGCTGCAGTGGGTCTGATGATTACATGGCCTGGCTCGATGAAACTTTAGGGGTAGGACCTGGGTCTGCACACTATTTCTCACCGGAGAAGTTTGATTTCCAGATATTTAATAGCCCACTTGAAATGCACAACATGATTAAAGAAAAGAATAAGGTCAATAACAAAAGTCGTGTTGTTGCTGGTTATTGCTGGGATTGGATCAGCCAGAAGCGTCCAGATTTGAAAGATATAACGATTAATCCTTTTGGTTACAAGGCAACCTGGAATCTCACTTCAGATGGAAGTGAATGGATTATTAGTCCGAAGTCAGTTGAAGAAGTTGGTTGTATTCATACGTGTCAGGGTCTTGAGGTCGATTATGTAGGAGTGATTGTTGGCCGCGACTTAGTAGCCATTGACGGGATTCTAAAGACTGACCCATCCGCACGGGCCAAGACAGACGCTTCACTAAGGGGTTACAAGAAGGAGCTGAAGGAAGACCCAATTAGTGCTGAACTTAAGGCTGATGAGTTGATTAGAAATACGTATAGGACTTTAATGAGTCGGGGAATGAAGGGTTGTTACGTCTATTTTGTAGACGAAGCCACTTCAGAATACTTCAAGAGCAAGCTTCCAAAATAGGGGACAACATGAACGAGATTCAACATCTAGCGGCAGAGATAAAGAAGTTTGCAGATGCACGAGATTGGGAGCAGTTCCATACCCCTAAGAATCTTTCGATGGCTGTCGCGGGAGAAGCAGGCGAATTGGTCGCAGAGTTTCAGTGGCTGACAGCCGAACAGTCTTCACGTTCAAACATGTCGTCGGAAAAACTAAAGGATGTTGAATTAGAGATCGCAGATGTTGCTATTTATCTAATTCGCTTAGCTGATGTGCTTGGCATAGATATTTCTGAGGTTGTTAGAAAAAAGCTAGCGATCAACGAATCTCGCTTCTAGAAACCCAATAAACACTCTCTCCATCCCTCTCTAATATCCCGTACTCAATCATGTATCTGCGTAATGCAGCGGTGTCAGGGTGGAACTTGCCGATGATCTCGTTGAGTAGCTTCTCGGGGTACTTGGTATCGGGGGAGAGCTCGGAGGCGATGTGGCGCAGGACTGCGAGCTTCTTGTGGAGCTTTACGGGAATGCTGATCAGGGTGCCATCGGGGCGGAAGAACTGGTCGATCTGTTCTGACATGGGTTAAGTGTAAAAGGTGTTTACTTGGCAAATGGAATTGATTCGTAGAGGATTTCAAGTTCTCCTGGGGCTTGCGCTGGGTT
>JACCDP011354318.1_pt1 | contig 14909 bp, 3 predicted proteins | sample 7445841 | NCBI WGS metagenome assembly JACCDP01 (sample SAMN15323441, study PRJNA562643) | freshwater metagenome | isolation source: river surface water | place: USA:Blue River Watershed | collected 2017-08-17 | reverse complement strand
GTTGTCTTTGAGTTGTTTGGAAAATGCGATAGTCTCTGTAGTATAATCCAACACCGGAGCATACACAGCTTCCATTGTACTGGGGACCCAACCAATAGCCTGAGAACCATTTATTGTATATCCCGTAATTCGCTTGGCATTATCGGAATAAACGGTATTTAAATTAGCACCGATACTCAGAGTTGGGAACAATGATCCCTTTGCTATCGAAATTGACTCTAAAGCAGCGGCTTTTCGGAATTGAGCGGCTTTTAAATCAGGTCGTTTCACCAATAAAGTATCCATGATAGAACCTGGATTTAGTTTATCTAAATAAGCCAAGTGTTCTTCCGTGGCGGTTAATGATTCTGGCACTGGAGCAAATAGTTGGGAATACGGTATTCGTAAAAATTGCTTGAGTTGAAGTAAAAACTGAGCCGTTGAATTTCGCGCATTGGCCAAGGTGTTGATATTGTTGGCATGTTGTGCTTTGATATTCAACAGGGTACCTTTATTGACTGCACCTTCCTTGAACAGCACTTCCGTTCTTGTAATCTGCGCTTGCGTTATTTCCACTGCTGTTACTGCTGCTTTTTCTTGTTCTAAGGCTTGTAACCACTGAACATAAGCTTGCGCGGTCTGAAGTAACACCGAATACAATCGGGTGTTCTTATCTTCCAGTGCCGCATTTAACAACAATTGAGACTGTTGCAGAGCATTTCTATTCTGTCCACCGGCATACAAGACCCAACTACCTTGCAATTGAAAATTATTACTACCTATGGTTTTTTGAACAAACTGATTGGTGAATCGATCGATGCTTCTTCCGGATTGGTAAAATTGACCGGCATTCCCACTTATTGATGGTGTTAAATTCAATTTGCTCTGTTGCCAATCCAAGGTAGCTTGCTGAACGGCTAAATCACTGATGCTAATATCAATATTTCTTGCAATTGCCGTAGACATTACCGAAAAGAAAGATGCATCTTGCGCAACTACGCCAACAGAAATTGGCAAAGCACTTGCAACAATCGACGGATAATCTCCTAATTTTACCCATTCTACCAATTTAGCTAATTGCTCCGGTGTACTAGGCTTGGATTGAGAATGTAATGGATTAGAAGCGCCAAAAACCAATAAAATAACCCACGATAAAATCTGCTTGTTAGTTTTTACATGAATTAATCGGTTGAATCTGCTCATCGGACAAAGGTAATAATTATCAAAGGTTAAGGAACTTTCGCCGTCTAAAACTCATCGATTTAAGGAATAGAATCATCGACCAATAAATTAATGGATACCTAAGACATTTACATCTTATGGCAACTATCTACTTTTTTTACAGACCTAGACTCAATAAATTTCTGCATTCTTAGTGCACTTCTACTTCCGGTCAATGCCGAAATCGCCACTCCTAAATACAAATCAGCATCCCTTACTTGCTTTGTATTTAACAGAGACATTAGGCTATTTGTGCCGATATAAAACCAACCGACCCGCACCATAGCTCCTGCTCTGAAACTGCGATAATCGTATTCCAATGCCAATGGTACAGATACTTCAAAAAAGGGCGTTTCATACCTTGGCGCCACCATCAAAAAACTTTGATAACGTGCATGAATGCTATACCGAGATCGCAAACTTTGAACCCATTGAGTATTGATAAAAAATTGCTTTTTTAGCATATAGTCTACACTAAAAACCAATCGGGTTGGTAATCCAACCATCAATTCTCCTTTTTTTGCCTCCAGTGTACTGAGGTCTGTTTTTAATATATTATCTAATCCAAAAATGGAATAATCCATGCTTAAAAAACGATCTTTTTCGTTTTGCAAATCCCAGACCTGAGGCGCTGCGTTTAATATTTGCCTTGTTTCAGCTTTTCGATATCGGATCGCTCCTATATCCATAACGCTTAATCCGAACTTATAAATGTACTGCTTATGATGACTTCGGTAATATCCATTTTGCTTATAATCAGGCTTGTGATAGACCCAACCAAGTCCAAGGTCCATTCCGGATCCGGAACCACTACCGTTATACGTTCCGTATTTAATATTCGTTTGGTCTAGTATAATTTTCTCTCTTGTTGGGTGCGTAAAATTCATTTCCCCAATTTGAGCATAACCGCCCCCTATACCCCACACACGTTTTGCAGTTATTCCGATCAGCAATTGTTTTTTCCAAATTTGAGGGATAGAATACGATACGTTTATACCTGTACTTACCCAAGAATTAACACTCACCGTTGCCTGTGGTATGGTATACGTCTTATTGGGATTGCTCGCATCAAAATTGAAATACTGATAGGCATTCCTGTTGATGCTCATATCCTTTAAAATAGCATGTGCTAATGGCTCACTGATACCGGATACCCTTGCAGAAACATTCGCATCGGTTAATAATCCTACCGTTACACCCTTTAATTTTAGCATTACTGAAGGTCCATACATTTGAGCTCCCGCAGCTATAAATTTATTATTCCCGTTAATTCGTTCCTTTATCCAATTGGTATCGAACGTGGGATTCCCATTTTCCGTTTTATATTGAGGCGCCATTCCATTATCGATAAATTTATAAGCCGAATAGGGCAAACTCAATTTCAGGTAATTGTTATTCGCGTTCACCCAACCGCCTACAATATTAAAATGTATATCGTACGCCGAATAGGCAGTTAATGCGGGGTTTACTCTGGCAGCATGCACACCTGCGTAATACCCATGTCCCAATGGACCATAATGCTGTGCGTCCAATTGCCCGCAAATCGCAAATACTATGAGCCCTATAATTCTATGCATACCAACTAACCAACTGTATTCATTATCTCCAACGATGATTCAAAGGTAATTGATTGTATTTTACTCTCAATCACTTACGGATCATAACGTACTGACACTGCAAATATTGTCTTTTTTATTAAACTTATAATTCCCGAATCTTAGGATTTGCAATTTTCGCCAATCGTAATTTCCATGTTGTAAAATTTACAAATGAGTATTTGCCTTGATTAATTTTGATTATATTGTTGACATAAAATTGTTAATTTATTTGACAAAAGATGATTTTGCACTTCCATTCATATTTCAGTTTGCGTTACGGGCTAATGAGTCCCGAGGAAATCGTACAACGCTGTGAAGCCGAGTGTATGTCGATGAAAATCAAAATCCCCATCTTACTTGCCGATATCAATACCGTTACCGGTATTCCTAACTTCTTGCGATTAGCAAAAAACACCAAACACATTATACCCCTAGTAGGCGTAGAAATTAGAAACGGCGACGAATTACTCTATACTCTAATAAGCAGAAGTCAATCTGGATTCGCTGCTATGAATCGATTTCTAAGTATCCACCTAACTACCAAATCAAACTTCCCTACTGAGCCACCTCGTTTAGAGGATGTCTATGTGATTGGGTGTTATCAACCCAAATCACAAAACTCAATTCAGCCCAACAATTTTACTGCAATAGCCGTAGAAGCGGATTTACTAACCCAGTGGCACTTAAAAACGCAAGGGAAATCTAATCCTAAGTCGGAAACACAACCATCGATACCCTTCATTGCTTGGCATACCACTACATTCCGGGATGAGGTTGATTTTGAAACCCATACCCTGCTTCGTTGCATTGCACACAATTGTCTTCGTACTCGACTGCCTAACCAAGCCACCGCACATCCATGGCAACATTGGCAAGGAATTCGGGATTTATGGTTGCGATACCAAGCACATCCACAACTACTTAAGCGTGCAATCGCGCTATTCAACGATTGTTCTTGGCAATTTGAATGGGGAGTACAGCAAAACAAGAAGCTTTTTACCCAAGACCCCAACGAGGATTTCAGAATGTTGCGCGAGCTAGCATTGGAAGGGCTGCGGTATCGATACCCCAAGTACACCTACGCCGTTACTCAGCGATTGGAAAAAGAAATGCAACTCATTTACGAATTGGGATTTACCGCCTATTTCCTGATAAACTGGGATATCTGCAGGTATGCACGAGAACGCGGATTTTTCTACGTAGGAAGAGGTAGCGGAGCAAATTCCTTGGTTGCTTATTGCTTACGAATCACCGATGTAGACCCCATTGATTTGGACTTATATTTTGAACGATTTATCAATCCGCATCGAAGCAGTCCGCCGGATTTCGACATTGACTTTTCGTGGCAAGATCGAGATGAAGTAACAGCCTATATTTTAGAAAAATACAAAGACCGAGGAGCAGCCCTGTTAGCCACCTACAGCACGTTTCAAACCAATGCAGTGGTGAGAGAGTTAGGGAAAGTTTATGGCCTACCCAAAGCCGAAATTGATGCATTATTGGACAAACCCAGCTATTACAGTGCCGCTTTATTTGAAGAATTCACCCCTAACCGAAGCGATGTTTACTCCCAACCAGGCATCGGACAAGGTATTCGTAATCGAAGTTTGGGGAAGAAAAAAACAAATCCTGAACCCAATCCCTTATCAAACACATCCATAACTACTGTAAGTACCCTTGATGTGGGAAAAGAGATGCGAGCCAATCATAAACAAGCCCTGTACTCCGAACTGCTAAAACACGCTAACAGAATTCATAACCTCCCCAATCACCTGAGTATCCATGTAGGAGGAATTCTTATTCCTGAAAAACATATATTTCATTATTCGGCACTAGAACTCCCCCCAAAAGGATTTCCCATTGTACAATTTAGCATGCTGGAAGCCGAAGATCTAGGACTGGCTAAATTTGATATTTTGAGTCAGCGAGGACTCGGCCACATTAAAGACGCTATAACCTACATCAAAACCAACCGAGGGGAAGATGTAGATCCGCACCAAATTGATGCCTTTAAAAACGACAAACGGATTGAGCGATTGATTGCAACAGGGCACACCACGGGTTGCTTTTATGTGGAAAGTCCAGCGATGCGTCAGCTACTAAGAAAACTCAATTGCAGCGACTACCTCACGTTGGTAGCAGCCAGCAGTGTAATTCGTCCAGGGGTAGCCCGAAGTGGGATGATGCGAACATTTATTGAACGACATGTACAGCCCGAAAAAAGAAAAGAAGCGCATCCTGTGCTTTGGGAAATTATGCCCGATACATATGGAATCATGGTATACCAAGAAGATGTGATTAAAGTAGCCCACCATTTTGCCGGGTTGGGCTTGGCCGAAAGCGATGTGTTACGCAGGGGGATGAGCGGAAAATTCCGAAGCAGAGAAGAATTTCTAAAAGTGCAAGAAAAATTCTTTTTATGTGCCCGTGAAAAAGGTCACAAGGAAGAGTTAATTACCGAGGTATGGCACCAAATTGAAAGTTTTGCGGGCTATAGTTTTGCCAAAGGGCACAGCGCAAGTTATGCGGTGGAAAGTTATCAGAGTTTGTTTCTAAAGGCCTACTACCCTCTTGAATTTTATACGGCGGTTATTAATAATTTTGGGGGATTCTATCGCACGGAGTTTTATATTCATGCTGCCCGAAAAAGCGGTGCAATCATTGAAGCTCCGTGTATCAATAACAGCCATCTTTTAACCCGCATTGAGGGAAATACTTTGTGGCTTGGATTGGGATTGGTGGATGGACTGGAGGAAAAATTGATACAGCGTATCATCGAGTCTAAAAATCAAGAAGGCCCATTCATCTCCATCGCCAATATTAAGTCTAGAATAGAGCCAGGAATTGAACAGTTTAAACTACTAGTACAAGTAGGGGCTCTTCGAAATTTAGGATTACCCCGCAAATCGCTCTTTTGGGAAATTCACGCTCTGTATGGTCCCAAAAAGAAAAGCATCGCCACCCCCAAGTTATTCGAAGAAATACCCAAAGAATACGAACTACCCTCCTTGGAAGATTCTTGGTTAGAGATTGCTCACGACCAACTTCAGTTGTTGGGGTTCACCTTGTACAGCCCTTTCCATCTTATCCAAGGCTCTCCGTTTACGAAAGAAAATGCACCGTTTGGCGCAGACAACCCCCATTTATCACCTATTCGAAGTAGGCACTTCCCTCAACTTCTTGGCAAAAAAATATACCTAGAGGGCTATTTAGTAACGGTAAAACCTACCCGAACAACGGGTGGTAAAGAAATGAATTTTGGCACCTGGTTGGATGCTGATGGTTACTATTTTGATACAATCCATTTTCCACCATCTATTGCGGTATCTCCATTTCGAGGGCGGGGTGTTTACCGAATTTGGGGTGTGATTACCCAAGATTTTGGCGTGTTTAATTTAGAAGTGGCCAAACAACAGAAACTACCCTACCAATCAGACCCTCGTTTTGAATAAAAAGAGAAAACCATGCTAAAAACATCAATCAATAAAAACAAATGATTATAGGTATCACTGGGTTAACTGAAAAGACTTAACCATCGATTTATCAGAATTAGAGCCAAACTTATCACCAATAATCAAATAATACTCGTAGAAAAAATCACGTTGAACACCACGATCAATAAAGAACCCAAGATCGGATTTAATCGTTGAAACATATTGAAATGGAGAGTCTGAGGACGAACGTCTAAACACCATCACCAAATACGCAGAAGTTGGTAAATTATTCCAAGAAATCTTTGCAAACTGGTTACTCTCTGCCTCAATTTTCCAATTAACACCTGCTACAGAAATAGGAGGCGCAACAGATTTCTGACCCATAGGAATACTCTCAGTAGAAACATTACCAGCAGCATCTACCAAACAAACTCGATACTTATACAACTGAGCTGGGACGATAACAGAATCCACCACCGAAATCTCGGATTTCTTACCACTGCTATCCAAAACAAGCAGACCAAATTTCAAACCATTTCTAGGAGAAGGAGTAACAACACCCACCTTTTTAATGTGCTGGTTTTTTAGGCTACTAGAAGTTGGAACGAAACACCACGGTGCCGTGTCTTTAGCGGAAACATTAATCCGTTGAATACAGCAACCCGCAATATCTTCTTGCTTACTAAATTCAATATTCAACGATAAGAATCCAGAATTCAGTGCATTGATTTCCCTAATCCGCGCCATACTTGGCGGAACAACATCCGGTATTTCCAACCAAAATGCACTACTTAATGCGCTGCTATTGTTTTTGTAATCAATTGCCTGCACTTTGTAATAAAATCCGCGTTTTAGTATTCGCAAGTTCACAGAATCCCGATAAAACGTATCCATGCTAACCGTACCATTTTCTATACTATACGGACCCTCCTTACGATTACTAAAAGCAACACGATACCCTCGCACATCGCTACTCTTGCTCCGAACCCAACGAACCAATACTTTACCCAAACTATCAACAGAACCTGTTGCCACCTTAACCAAATCTGGGGCTATCGTATCAAACGTGATTACTTTCTTCGGGAGATGTTTCCCTTCATTCCCCGCAGTATCCACCAACGAAACCACATAATAATTTTCTTGGACATTATCGGCAGAATCATGGGTAAACGAGGTTGCATTGGGTTTTAATACTTTCAATACTTTCCACGGCCCCGAGGTTCCGTAACCATAGTAAACCTTAATTTTATCTACCTCTGGATTTGAAATTGGTGGCCAAAACAATCGAACATTTCGCTCAGACTTACTAACCGAACCAATGGTATCAAAGGGAGTTGGAGGGGTAGCGTCTACACTGTAGGACGAAAATACCAAACTACATTCTTCGCGTTCCCCGAACAAATCATACCCCACTAACTTATAATAATATATCTTATAATTCTTTTCGGTAGAATCTAAATACATAATCATCGGGGTAGCTCTCAAGGAATCAGAACTTAAGCCATTGGAAAAGGGCAAACTATTTCGCTTAACAAAAGGTCCATTTTTCTTATCGGATCGAAGGATATCGTAGGAAATATAATGAGATTCCTCCATCCATTTCAACTCAATTCTTCGATCTTGTTTATTGGCTAACAAAGATAATTTACCTACAGAATTTGGATTATGTTCTCGTTTATTGCAATAAAAAATATCCAATTCTTGGTTCCTAATTACAGTAGAAGATCTCAATAAGGAGACCGTAATAATATACATAGAGTCCTTCGATAAAGATAGTTCAAAACCACTTAAGGACATCTTTGCTGCATCCCAAGAATAACTACATGCTAATAGAGACAAAGCATAAATATTATTTTGATATTTGTAAACATCGCTTAATAACCCTAATTCACTAGAATCAGACATGGGTGCCTTACCATATTTTAACTGAGCAATTGTTGCAATATGTTGATTTGATTTTGCCATCGACCAATCTTGGGCCTTCGCTGTATCAAAAACAAACAGCCTGTTTTTACCAACAAAACTATCGCCATTCTTACTGCCAATACTAGTAACTTCAACTTTCAAACCTAAGCGTGCCATTTCTCGTAATTCAAAATAATCACGAGCTAATACCCGAACGCGAACCTTATTCGGTTCTACTTGCTTGAATTGCAAATAGGGATTGAAATCTCCTACAAAATTATTATCCTGGCCTTTCACAATTCCAGTTAACAAGAACAAAACAATTACTAAATTAAATCTCATAACAACTAACTATCTAAATGGCACATTAAACGCTTCATACACTCTTAAAGGTTCATTTCTGGAACGAATACCTGGATTAGGATCTTGATTTGGAAATAATTGAATCCGATTGGGTTCAACGCGATGTATCCAATAAACCCAATTATTAGCCGACATTTCCATCGCATTCAATTCTAAATTTACTACCCTACCCATCTTACTTAAATTGGGAACATACCTAGAATACGAAAATGGATACCGTTCTGATCTTTCGGTGGTAGTTACCGTAGCCGTTTGGGTAACACCTTGGTACGTAGTACTAATTTGTTGTAATCGCAGGGTTGTAGCATTGTACCGCATTCCCATAACAGAACCAATGGTACGTTGAATTGCATCCATTTCGTCTTTAAATTTCTTTAAACAGGATTGTTCATAATTGGTGGTTAATACGGATACCTGAACATTCGCACTGCTAACCCAACTTGAAATTGAGTATTGATCGCCCTGAGCATATCCTGAAGATGTTAACGGCCCTAAATACTGAGTAAATTCATTGGTCTCAGGAATATCAAACAACTCTGTAGTTGGATTGTAATAAGCCCTATTTACAATAGCCTCGTTGGGAACCAATCCCTCCCGAATCAGTGCATTTACATCTTGATAAAACTGTTTAACGGCTATCATGTATTGATTATCGGATTGTGGATATAGTTTTATTGTTTTTGCAGCCTCTCCCGTTTTATCTGATCGGTATAAATCCTCGTAACTCATTGGCTCTTGTACTGGTGCAATTAAACTCAACCCATTTTGATTAGCGAGCTTTATCGTACCTGGATTGTTGATTAACGCCTCACATTTACTTTGGAAATTATTATATCTACTTATGCCATAAAATCCTGAATATAAAACATCCGTATAGCTATTTACCATTACTTCTAACATATTACCTCCAAAATCGGAAGCAGCTCTGTCATCTTGCGACTTTTGATATGCTGTTGTTTCCACTACATTATCCGCATTCAAATTTGCGATTACTCGGCTGTAAGCTGTACCTCGACTAAAATACTGATTACCCACTTCTCGCAGCATTTGGTTATGGGAGTTCCGTTCATTTACCATCCGAATGGATGCTTCCCACTGTTGCGTTAAAAACTGATCGTAGTAGGTATTGGAAGATAAAACCCGCAGAATTTCTACCTTATACAACTTACCCGAAGGAATTTTTGATAAATTATATTGAATCTCCGTAGCGCCTGCAGTTACACTTAATAATGTATAACCAACTGTGTTATCTTCTAAACTAATAAACCGCATTAGATACTTTACAGGCATGCTAATACCCTGTCCAAATCGAACTACCTGCTGTAAATATTCATTATACATAGCCGTAACTCGAGGAGCAAACAGATTGGTTACTTGAGTATTGAATTTAACGACGGCTTCTGGCGTGTTTTTATAAACGAAGGTTCTGTCAGGTTCTGGCCATTGCGCCAAAATTGTGGACGTTTCTACAACTCCAATTTCCGTAGTTCGAAATTCATGTACTGCTCGCTCCGTAATTTTAGTATTGTCTTTTTTTCTTGCAGTATCCCAACGATTATTTATCCGTTCTTCAAACCAGGCCCGAACAACCACTCGGTATTTGGTATTGGCCAATAGATATCCTCTTGGAATTAAATTAATGTATGAAAAATCACCATCATAGTCTACATCTGTTTCATGATTTACCAAAATCCAATTATTCGCTTGATTTTGGTAAGCGAATTTTATTTCTCGTTTCACCCTAAAAGTTCGAGTGTATGTCTTTTTAGGTTCGATGATTTCGATATTCATCACCTCCTCGTGATTAAATCGATGCACTACCAAAGGTGAAACAACCATGCTCACGTTTCGAGTATTATGAGTTGGCTTAATTTCTTCGATTAACTTAATGGATGCTACTGGCGATTCTGGCGTTTCCGGAACCGGACTACAATGATCTCCAATGCTGAATTCAAAATTAAATCTACCTTTCACCAAGCCATTAAGTACCCGATATCTCCCTCCAATAGCACCTTTCATCCATGTTGGATTTGGAGTTCCCATGGACAATATTGCCCCAGCTGAAACATTGGCAATTTCGATTTTACCTTCGTAACACCATACATCAACGTCCATCCCAATAATGGCCTGGACCGCAGCATATACAGATCCTTCAGCATACCAACCGTTCATTCCTATTTTACCCGAAGTATTGGAACAGGTAGCATTTCCATAATTCATGAGGGAGACATGATAGCCCGCTGTGAAATTAATTTTACCGTAGAAAATTAAAAATGATAGATCGTCCTGCCTAAAGTCAAAAGATGCACCGTGGGAAATACCTTGTTCTGAAGTACGAGAAATACCTGAAACTGGCAAACGATCTCCCAAAGCATTCACCACAGCAGGTGGATATATAGGGGGTTCAATGCCATGGCCTATCATGAAATATGTTTGAAAGGATGCCCCCAAAATTCTAACCCCCAATTTACTGGAAGGTTTACCCGCATGTAAGTACCATTCATTCCTAGAGAATTTCAAATTGATCGTTCCTAATCTATTATTCGGCCCAGCGCCGGTCATTAAATTGTAACCATTTAAATAGGCAGTAGCATCCGCGGTGAATACAACGTTAGCGAAGTCCATAGCCAACCTGATATCCGCACTGAACTCATAGGACGGCTTAACGGAATTACTGTGATACGGAGAACCCAACAGTGCTAATCCGCCATCCAGATAAATTTGATTGATTGCATATCCATTTAACTGTGCAGTTATTGCTGCCCGGATTCTATACATTGCTCCATCCATGGATGTCATTTGCATAGCCCCCTTAACATAAAATGAAGTGCTTTCATCGGGAATAATAGCGCCGTTTGAATTCACTTTCACTTTTTCGCCCAATTCAACGGCAATACTGTCTAATTTCAATGCGGCAGGCACCACAATAATACCCCCCGGTATTTTGGTTGAGCCTCCCAACATCCAATAATCGTATTTCTTAACACCGGTGGTTTTTCCTATCATAAATTTAACACCAACTCCAACCGATACTCCCATATCCATTGAACAGTTGATATCTCCATAAAATCCATTCCCATATATACTGTGGTTCCTTCGAGCCGCTAAGGTTCCACGAATACCGAACGGTCCAATGTTACCCGATGCGGTAAAACTATCTAAATTAGGACCTACCAAAGAAAACGAACCATTGTTTGCTACTTCAAACCCAACGGTTCCACCGCCGCCAAGAGTAAATAAATTAGCACCCAACGACAATCCACCTCGAAATCTTAATAAAAACTGTTGTTTCTGATTTACACGTTGCGTTATAAATGCCAAATCATCGGTATTACCAAACGAATACCCCATTAATTTCATGGTATTTAGGGTAATTGACTCACAACCGAAAACATCGTTTTTATTGTTCGATAAATACAATCCCGTAAATGCGGCATTCAACCCAAATGCGGGATCGTCCGTAGATGGCACCATCATATCCATGTTTCCATCCATGATCAGCTTGATGGCCACTTTGTTATTGGAGGTTAGACCAAATGAAACTGATGTATTTAAATCAGTCAAAGTTACTCCTATGGCTTCAATTTTAGGACCCTCCCCCAATACTGCCGAACCTGATAAACTTAATTCACCACCATCCCCCAAGCCAATTTCGATGGTGTATTGAACATCGGATTGCGTTTTCAATGGAGTTTTTAATATCCCTTTCAGTCTTCCTATGGTTAAACTACCCCGATTCATGGCAATCCGAACGGAGTCGATGGAATAGCCCCATCCACCCCATTTTCTACCCCTGGATAAGGGCATTAAATTTGAGCCCTCCATAGCGAACGTGGCACCGCCACCGTCTATGAACATATAAGGCAATCGCAACAGTATTGGATCTGGGTTTTCTGGCGGAGCTAATCCTGTATTCACGGTATCTCCCAACAAATACCAAGGCAATGCACACTTCAAATCGGATAAAAAGACCCCCGTCCAATTGGTCCCTTGGTTATTGGGAATAGTAAAACCCTGCATTACAGGAGAGTTTGCTTGAAACGATTTATCAACTACTAGGGTGTCTGGCTGAAAGTTAAAATCATTTAATCCCGCCAACTGAAATCCTGGAAGAATTGCTGTAAAAACATATTCGAAATTTCTACTTAAATTAATTTCAATATCCGTTTCTAAATATTGTGTATTGGCTGATGGTAATGGCACCAAAATACCGGACTCAACCCGCAACTTCCCATACAATGTACCCCCATTAAATCCATTATTGCAATTAAAATTAACCACTGAGTTTCTCCCTTGTGGGCTTTGTCCGACGGTTAAATCACCAACTCCTAAAAGCGGAATTGTATGTTCCGATACCAATTCCATATTCAAGGCCGATTGAAATCCTTGACAGGAAGCGGTTAAGTTCGTTCCAAACGATACGAAATCTAAAGGTTCCGTTGTCCCCGGAATAATAACTCGAGCCCCCGTAAACATCGTAAAACTGTTGTTATTAAACTGCAGGTGCCAAATAAAGAATGCTACATTTTGACCAAACAAATTGGTATAATACGGCAAAGTACTTCCCCCTGAATCCGAATAATTAAACCGTGAGTCTTGGAATAATTTTCTGCGATTTGCCGGATTGCTTAACATCGTTCTAGCCTGAGCCACCGTGATGTTTTGTGGTACTAAAGCCCTTGTACTGTCTGATTGACGCATTTGCGCCCTACCCTCATGCACATATCCATTGGCGAAAATCTTTAACCCCGTAAAATCAACCACAAACTTCTGATTCATAAACGGCACAAAAATCTCTCCGATACCGTCATAGGGCTCAGTTGCTTTACTTAAACTCCTAACCCGCATTTTAAAGGTACCAATACATACCGTATCCCCTGAATGCATGCCGGTATATCGACTTACATCCAAACAACCATCGGTTTCATCATCATTAAACATAAATGCCTGACTGTAATGATATGCATCCGAAGTTTGATTGGTTGGATCCGTTAACCACCCAATTCTTGCATGATAAAATCGATTAGCCGGTAAATGAACATCAATATTCTTCGCCGAAAAGATGGCTTTGCGTATGCTGTCCTCCGATATATCGTTAAAATCCCAAGTATATCGAAATTCTTTAAAAGCAATCCTTCGAGGATTTAAAAAATCAATGTTTGAATCAATTTCGATAAACATTTTCTCATGCACTCCAAAATTCCCCACCGCAGGTCTGTTATCCCCCCGCAACAACTGCGATCGGTTAGGCGGAAGTATCCGGGAAGGTGCCTTCATCGGCAAAAAGGTTATTTTGTAATCTTTCCCCGAATCCCCTGTAGCTGCAGACGACATAAACCTAGCCGCTGCCATTCCATAGGTTATCCGCGACTCGGCATTGACTTCTTGAACATTCGATTGCCCAGAAGAACTGATTCGTATTCGTGTTTTAGGATCGAAATTAACACCCCTACTCCAACCCCAATGATTGTATTGTTGACTAGCAATTCGAATGCTGGAACTGTTGCTAGAAATTGCTGGATTCCGAATAACAAAATTGTCGTCGAGATTAGAATTGGGAACCCCTTCTTGGTAGGTTGTGGCATGAATTTCTAGGTTCGTTATATTATCAACTGCAGGTCGAATGGCGGTTACCACTGGGAAATATTGGAATGGAATGGTATCATTTTCTCCCGGATACTCAATTACGGACGAAAAAGCACTAGTAACAGCGCTACCTCCATTATTACCCGAATTATCATCGGCCGCTAAATTGAACCAACAAATTTGCGAATACCCATTATTCTTGAAAACTAAATTGCTATTTATATCGAATGCCTTTACTCGAAAAACATAATTCACACCGGGTCTCATTCCCAATTCTTGTGGGATTAACGTAAACAAGGGCGCTGTTGTTTCTACTTCGTGAAACGGCGGAGAACTGAATACCAAGTCATTAATAGCTCGATCAGTAACTACCTCATACAATTGTAATTCATACCGTAAATCACCTGGGCCACTGGATTGATTTAAAGCAACTGCGGGTTGACCTACTTGGATATTGATAAAGGCACTGTTTAAAGCATTGATGGTAGATCCGCAGTTCTGTTGTCCATTTACAGAAACAATAATTGGAGCTTCCACATATTGAATACCAATCATTGGACTGCAGCCACCGTTTACAGAACTCAACGGAGATGATGTCCCTGGCTGATCGAAATTATAACCAACAACACATAACTGATAATTACCTTCGGGTACTGTTCCGGACGCCAACAGAGCCGCAGGATCTATACCCGAATACGAAACATGATTTCGATCCAACATTGCCTCCATCTCGTAACGTTCTAGCTCCCTATTTTCATTGGGAAGTATTAAAATTGGATTCGCAGGCTGATAATCCGAGGCCGTTTGTATCGTGATTCCATTG
>JACCDP010476256.1_pt1 | contig 14909 bp, 19 predicted proteins | sample 7445841 | NCBI WGS metagenome assembly JACCDP01 (sample SAMN15323441, study PRJNA562643) | freshwater metagenome | isolation source: river surface water | place: USA:Blue River Watershed | collected 2017-08-17 | reverse complement strand
GTCGCTTTCCACTTCCATGCACCCGCAGCCCTCGTTATCTTTGGCAGGCTTATCTGTCGTGCGAAAAACCATCGTTTCGTAGTAGCCCCATGCGCCAACGGTTTCCCGCTTGCCGTCAATCCAAAGGTCGCCCACGGTTGATATGCGGAACCCATTAACCTGCGTATGCCTACGATACCTGCACCTGTCGGCACAGATGAAATGCCCTGCACAGCCGCATTCAACTCGTTTCATCCTTCGCCCCCTTCTTCACATGCCCCGCCCACCGCTTGGCCGCCCCGGATTCGAGAACCCACAAGTTACGTCTGCGCAGATACCACACCGCAAGAACCCACTTAGCCGCGTTGCGCTTGCACTGGTGCAGCGTCACTGCTCTGGTTGTCAGACTCATTTCAACCTCAACACTTCAATGCAGTTCTTCGCTGCGTTCTGGTATGTTACGCAGGACTCCTCTCCATGTATCTTGGTCCCGATACTTGAGGCTGCCGACTGAATCCGGAAAAGCTCAATCCCTTCCATCCGGATTTCGACGACCTCTCCCACCTGCATGGGGGCGATGAGGGGGCGAATGGTGTTGGTGAAGTGTCCATGCGGGATGGACGTGTCTCGGACGCGCTTCACAACCTTTTTCTCCGACTCAGGCACGGGCAGTCCCCCGTACACATTGCCGTCATACCGGACTTCATACTGGACCCCTTGTGCCTGCAGCGCGTTCAGGGTGGCGACTACTTTCTGTAATGCATTGTTAACTATGCTCATGCTCATCTCCATTATTTGAACAACGAAACAAACTTCTCCCACAACGTGGGGAGCTTCTCGCCCGCAGGGGCAGGTGTCGGGGTGGTGGTCTTAATGGGCAACGCGCCCAGACCTTTCTTTTTCCCCATCTTGTAGCGGATGTTGTACACAATCTGTGGCTTTACCTGCAGCTTGGAAATGATCTGCTGGTTAGTATACCCTGCCGCAATCATGCGTTGCACCCGCTGGGTCATTGAGGTGTTATTCATCAAAAATCACCTCTCTCATCAGATAGCTCCTGTAGTTTCTGTTGATAGTGCCGCAACTTTCCGGCGTCATCCGAGTCTTTGCGCCCTTGCCGCATCGCGTACTTGATGATATTGCCGCGTAAGAACCCGATGAACTCCGTGTGTGACATCACGCTCTGCATCACATCCCAAGGCTGCACGGGCATATCCTTATAGTGCGTGCCGCCGACTTGTACGTCGTCCGCGCATACCTCGTCTTCAACGGAGAACTGGTTTCCTTCTGGTTTTGCCTTGTTTGTTACCGCCATCTTATTTCTCCACCCAAAATAATGTATCGTTGATCTTCATACCCACGGAGTCAACGTGACCCCCGTTGTCCAGCCCCTGCAGTACCGATACCTTCTCCACGATGAAGGGGGGCACCTCCTCCATGGCGTACGTCTTCACAATCCCATTGCCATCCTCGTCCTCCTCGGCATATACCGCGTCTTCCATCTTGCGGATATCCTGCACCTCGGAACACTCGGCTTGCATGACCCCGCTACGGGTGATGAACTGCACCATCACGGCATCCACCCGCTTGTTGCGCTCGGCATTGGCAAGCTGCACCGCATCGTCCATCCCCTCGGCAATGGCTTGGAACTCAGGCGTAGAGAAGCTCACCCCCGCAGCCCGCAGTGCCCGCACCTCGTTCATGAGCACATTGTGTGTAACCTTGCCCAGCAGGCTGGGCAGCACCGAGAGCTTGGTATCTCCCGCCCCCTTTGACTTCTGGCGCAACGACTCATACGCCAGCTCGGCACACTCAGCCACTGTGTAGGGAATGAGGTTGAGCAGGGTCTTCTTCACCGCGGCCTTGATATTGATCGACATGCGGGTGTAGTACTGGTCCCGGTAGTCACCATATATCTCGTTCTTTATTCCTCGGGCGTAGACCCCGTACTCAGGATCACCGGTGCGGTTGTTGCGGTACTTCTTGTATCCGATTTTGGCAAGGGCGTAGTGGCTCACATCCATGCACACCCACACCTCTTCTGCGTAGATGACACGCACCTGCCCACCTTCCGGGCCGTACTCATAGGCCACCCCTGCTGAATCGTCGAAACCGTACGTCGTCCATACCGCCCCGAACTTGAGGTTGGGTACGGCGTCGCGCAGTGCGTTGGCGTAGTTGAATAGCCGGTGTGATACAGGTACCCCGTCCAGCACATATGCCCACTTCACCTGCTGGGCGGCAGTGATGGCGTCGTGTGTGGTGGGCACAGCAAGTGCCGTGGTCCTGACGTGATTGAATCCCATAGCTGTCTCCTTGACTAGATTGTTATGTGTATGACTTGCCCGTTGTCGGGGTTGGCTGACTTGTTGTTGAGTACACACCAGAGCACAGGGCACGGCCACTCGCCACCCCAGCTACCGACGTACCCGTCAGTCAACATCACCACACACTCAGGCTTGATACTGTGCTGCTCCATGTACTGCGTAACGCAGGTAGGGTCTGTGCCCCCACCACCAGCAGGCTTCGTCGTCCTGCTCAAGGTATCAAGGTCGCCTGTCTCATAGATTTCTTCGCGGCATACCTTGGTGTCCCAGTAGAGTAGCCTAACCTTCTCTGGGTGTAAAGTCGTGCAGATACCCACCACCTCCCCCAAGAACTGACTGAGGAACTTGCCGCCGATAGAACCAGAGGTATCCACACCCAGCACGATCTCGCTGATCTCCTCGGTCACACCGGAAGGGAGATACTCCCCACTGGCAATGCTGCGACGGTGCACCCTGCGCCACGACGAGTAATCCCGCCCTGCTACTATGTTTTGCAGGAAGTCACGCAGGGCATCTTCCCAGCGTACCTGTGCAGCAAGCACGTCCTCCACCACCCGCTTGCCACCACTGCCTGTGCGACCCGCATACACCACACCCTGACGGATGGCATCGTCCACCTCCCGCGCCTGCTCGGCCACCTCCTCGGGACTCAGCTTGGCAGCACCCTCCCAGTCGTGGGTATCGAACCCCTGTGGACCTTCGGCCCCGCCCGTCTCTGGCTTGCCTGCTTCGCCGTCGTCTCCGACCCCATCTCCCTTGGAACTTTCCGACACGTTGTCGCATTGTTCCTGCTGCTGTTGCTGCTGCTGTTGCTGCTTGGCCTCCTTCTCCTGCTTGAGTATCTCGAACACCTGACCGGCAGACATGCCACGGAACCGCGTATCCAGACACCCCACCTTGGGCATGGTGATGAACCCACGCCCCGCGTCGAGGTCTACCAGCGTCAGGTTGTTCACGTAGTCACAGGCTTTGTTAGCCAGCTCGGCATCCTCCTCATGCAGGTGACGCCACACGTGCATGTCCCGGCGCATCTTGTGGAACACCTCATGCAGGCGCAGGAAGCGCAGCTCCGGGTCGTTCAACCCATCGCAGAACTCCCGGCCATACCACTCATCCTTGCCGTCGGTGCAGGCGGTCATGCCGCCCTCCACCACCTCGACCTTGCCGTACATCAACAGACCAATGAGGGCATCGTATGTACCCTCGGCCTTGGAGAGAATCTTGGCCGTGGTCTGTTCAAGGCGCTGCTCTACGGTGAGCTTGGCTCCGAAGATCAACATGTCACACCCCCCTTACTTCTTATCTGCTTGGTTAAGGTGCTGGTTCTTCAGGCACCACTCCGTGAACTTCTTGTTGGTCATGACCAACTCACGGTGCTTGTACTTCTCCGACTTCACCGAGTGCGCAAATAATGCCTGCTCGGCAGGGTCAAGGCGGGCCACATAATCCATCCACGCATTGACCCAGCTCCGGTCCATCGTGTTGAGTGCACGGATCACCACCATACACACCGCCGCCGCGTTGTTGGGTATCTTCGCCGTCTTGGGGTTCTCCTTGATCTCCTCGGCAGAGGGCATGTCATCAGCGATGCGGATGTAGCTCACCAGATCAGACGCAGCCCTCACCCCCACGGTCCCGGCCAAGGCGGCATGGAAGGTGGTGGCATCCAGCTCATCGCGCATGAACATGTAATCCGATGCAGCCTCGGCACTTCGGTGCGTGAAGAACGCCGTGCGTCCTGTCGCCTTGGGGTGGTAGATGTAGGGGTTGCCACCCTTCTCCACCTCATCATCCGGGTTGCTGGATGCCACATCCTCGAAGGACTGGAACACATATGGTGCCTCACGCAACACCCAGCTAATCATCACCGGGTGGATTCCGGCATTGATGGCGAAGTCCTCGACCCACTCCTCCGCCGTGGATTTGCGCATCTTGACCACCGTCACTGCATTGCGGCTATGCGCAGGGAATATGTCCCCCACGTTTTCTGTGCCGAGGTTGGTCGTGGCAAACACGATGCTCTCAGGGTGCAGGCGCTTGCCGTGCACCGCCCGCTCCAGCAGGATGCGGCGAACCCCATTGATGATGCCCTTGTTCTTGCCGATCTCGTCGAACATGAGGATGACTGGCTTTTGCAAGTGCAGGCCCAGCTCTTCATTGGGCACCATGGTGAGGTACTCTTCGCCCGTCTCGTCCCACTTCATCACCTTGGGTGCACCCAAGTCCATCAGGTCCTTCGTCGTGCAGTCGAAGTACACGAAGGTGTGCGTGTCCTTCAGGTCTTCAGCCAGCATGCGGCCAATGGAGGTCTTGCCCGAACCCATATGCCCTTCGACGAGCACGGTGCGCTTACGGCCTGCGGTCTTGATCAGGTTGTAGGTCTGGTTGATGTTGAGATCCAGCATGCGAGTGTTGATGCTCATGGTATTTCCCTTTCCTATTGAGGTTTGATTGCCCGCGGTTAGGCGGGCGAGTTTGTACTACCAGTCCATCGTCTTCAGGATGGCATCGACCTTCTGCTTCACTTCGCGGCGCACGATACTTGACTGGCGCAGCACTTCCGGGTTGGACAGCTCCAGCACCCCACCCACCTGACGCGTGAGCGTGGATACCTTGTCGATCTGCAGCACGTCGTTGTACTGCGCCATGTGGGTGTGCCACTCCCGCACGTTGGTGACGAGCGTATCGCGGAAGGTCTTCTTGTCATCCTTGCCCTCGTAGTCCAGCCGCTCGGACATCTTGGTGAGCACCTTGCGGGTGTTGGCACCGATCTCGTCGATGATGCCCTCCTTGACATGCTGCATGTGCTTGGTGAACTGCTCACGCATGACATCAACCGCAGCCCCGCCCATCTTGTCAAACTGGTTGGCCTCGGGCACCGGGATGCGGGCATGGTGGAACTTGAACTGATACACGATGCGGTCCTTCGATGGATACAGGTTGGCGTCGAACGTGTTACCCAGCCGGTGCTTCACCTCACGCAGTATGGCGTCGTAATGATCGCGGATGTCCTCGACCACATCCCAGAACTGCTGCTCGATACCGGTGATGCCTTCGACGTAGTTGTCGATAGCCGAGGTGATGAGGTACCGCTGGCCTGAGTCGGAGAAGGGCACAGTCAGGCGCTTGTGCAGGTGGCGGGCACGCATCTCCAAGGTCTTGATCTGCCCGAACTGCTTGATGCCGGGGAAGAGGCGCTTCACGTACTGCCCGCTGTCAGCAGTGGCACCCTCTGCGCTATGTACCGCGTCGGTGACCCGCACGTCCTTCCTTTGTGGGTTGTAGGCACCGATGCTGAGTTCCGCAAGCACGCCGCTCGATGCGAGGGAGGGCAGGGGCAGCTCGTCTGCCGTGGGGTTGAAGTCAAGTGTGGTCTGGTTCATGGTGTTTCCTTTCCTATTGGTTTGATGGGCCCACCTGCGTGGGCCGGGGGTTGAATTGCTGTTACGCGGTACGTCGTGCGTTGCGGGCGGTGCAGCGCACCGTGGTGCGCTCGGTCTTGATGGTGTGCGCCGTGATGAACTGCGGCGAGAGCTTCGCCCGCACAGCCTCCATGTCCAGCGTTTCGGCGATGCAGGTGCTGACGGTAACCCGGAAGAGCGAGCCTTCGATAGGGGTCTCGCCTGCGGCGATGAGCTGGGCCTTCAGCTCGGCCTGCATTCTCTTCAGTGTAGCCATCTGGGCACACAGGGTGCCGTACTCATCGACGATGGCCTGCAGGGCGAGGGGGTTGGTCTCAACGGCTGCGAACTTCACGACGTTGCTGGTCTTCATGGTGTTTCCTTTCCAGTAAGGTTGGTTTGGAACATTACGACATCGTGTCGTTTTGTTCCGGTGGTTTGTTTACTACGCGTTTCACTTGTTACCACTTCGTCAACTACAGCTACATTATGACACATCCTGATACTAAAGTCAAGCGGATGTTACGCCTTGATACTTCCTGAAGAACTGGTTTCTGGTTGTTTTACGCATCACCAGACAACACCATCTCACGGAAGAACAGTAGCGCCAGCGCACGGTGGTTCTGGATACGCACTATGTCCTCCAACGGACGCTCATGCAGCCAACGTCGTCTATTCTTACCCTCGAAGTCAGAAGGCACCAGCCCGTATGGCTTGCTGCTCATAACGGCGTTGTACTTCTCCTGCAGGTAGTTTTTCTGGAAGAAATCGTCTGCTGCCAACCCGATCGCGGTGCAGGAGTGCTTGTGCATAGGTACGCCATCGTCGTCATCCTGTATATAGTTCACCACGATGCGTGCAGCTTTCAGCAGCACCGCTGCGTCACTCTTGATTTGTTTCTTGGTTCTCATATCTTCCCCCTCTTTTCCGCATCGGCTCGCGCATCGAGCACCTTCTGGTCAATCATGCGTTTGAGCGCCTCCTCAGAGTTATTGCACATACCAACACCATGCCGCACGGCCCTCCATTGCCCAGTGACCGGGTGACTGGGTTCGTAGCTTATCTTCCACCCACGATATTCGCTCATCTGACCAGCCCTCCCTTGTTGTTGATACCCTTCAGGTCTGCACGATCTGTGCAGAGAAAGTAATTGCTCTTGTGCATCGGGACGACGCACCAGTCCTCCCGCTCACGACGCGCCTGCTCGTCACCACATGGCAGGCACAGGTAATACCCCAACGCCCAGCGGGCTGGCCGCACGTCGGCACCGCACCAATTGCAGTTCCTTTGTTTCATGCTGTCCTCTCCTTTTCAAGGTCTTCCATAATGGCCCGCAGTTCTGCGGGGCTGATGCCTTTCTTCTTGGCAATACCGAAGCACAGGCTGAGACCAATACTCTTGGCGAGCGCGAACCCGCGCAAGTATCCCATGCTGTACCCCATGGCACCGCCGATGACAGCGGCTCCCACGATGAACCACTCCATGTCACACCTCCCCTGCCAGCACCTCGTTCACACGCACCAGTGCATCAGCACTGCGCCCACCCACATGCCAGTCCATGATCTTCTTGACCGGCGTACCTTCAGCCCCGCAGTAGTTGGGCCCATCCTCCCAGTTATAAATAGAGGCCACGGTGCCATCGTCGAACCGGACCGCCCATTCAGCGTCCACCTTGTAACCATCCCCATTGGAATGGGGCTTGCCAAACACGCTCACCAGCTTGCCATAGGTGGTAACGATCTCGCCGATCAGGTAGGTGCCGTCGATGTCCTGCGTCTTCTTGAATTTCATGATGTTTCCTTTCCTTGTGGTTAATGTTTCACATATGAAACTGCGGGCACGTCCTTACTCCAGCAGGCGCGGCAGGTGCCGCACTTGTTGTTCCTCGTCGGGGCAGGGCAGGCATAGCCTGTGGGTGCTGCACCCTTGGTGTGCACGTTACCTACCAGCAGGTTCTTGATGCCGCGTAGTGATGTGGGCACGACAGTGGGCCGGTCGGGGTACATAGCCGAGAGGCGGATGATCAGGTTGTCGGGGATGGCATCCCGTCCATGCTTCTTGACGAAGTCTCCTATCACGCCGTACTCCCGCGTCGGTAGCCAGTGGGTGCACCCGGCTGTGCCACGACAGACCTCGACAATGCGCTCCAGTGCGGCAAGGGATGGGATATCTCCTGCATCGAACCACCGGAAGTGCTGCTCACGCAGCAAGAGCACAATCATGGCCTCCACCCATGCCGGGTCGTACAGCATGGCCTCATAGCGTGCATGTTGCGCAGGCTCTATGGTGTTCTGGTACAGGGCGTAGTACCCCTTGGCGGCGTAGCACTCCGAACAGACTGACCCGGGCATCTGTGCCATCTTGGAGCCGACGTTGCATGCGACGACCGGGGTGCTGTAGGACAGGCAGGGCATCTTGCTCGGGGTGGACAGGCCACCGACGATAGTGGCGGCTTCGCTACGCTTCATGCTGCGCATGGGTCGTATTGGTATTACTTTGCTGTGCATGTTGCACCTTCCTTTCCTGTGAAGCAGCAGGGAGAGTGAAGCCTCCTTGCTGGGAACAAAGCGACACGATGTCGTAATGTTCCGGGTTGTCGGAGCGTGCTCCGATGTTGTCTGGGCTTGCCCCGATGTTATTTGCAAAAAAGTCTTGACATCCCGAATATCGGGGTGTAAGCTGCTGACTCAGCAGCTTAGTTACAACAACGACAAAAAATTACTACCACACCAGAAACAAGTATACCACAAGAAAAAATGGGTGTCAAGCGGTTGTAACGGGTGGTGGGGAGTAGCGGCGAGTAGCGCCGGGTGTGCAGGGGCATAGTGTGACAAAAGTGAAAGGTTGTAGTTTTTGCAAGTCCTTGATTGGGCAGTAAAGTTCTAAAAGCGGTAAAGTTCTGTGTTTTTGGTAGCCAAACGTGGGAGATGTGCCGTGATAAGGCGCGACCTGACGAGCACCTGCAGTCGAAAAAAATTTGGCTGGCTACCCTAAAATCGTAGAACTTTAGAACATTATAAAATGAAAAATTATTTACTACTATATGATACCTATACATATATTCTAATAGGTTGGTAAACTACCAGCTGCTATCAGCAGGTAGCTAAAAGCATAGTGTCCATAGTGTCTATGCAGTTTGGTGAAAAAATAGAACTTTACCACAAAACACTTTGGTTACTTCTGCTGCACTCCCGTGCAGTTCTGTGCCATCCGCTGTACCCCGTATCACCCTCAAATGTGTTTTCGTAACAGACTTTTATTTGTGACAGCATCGGGTGATAATTGGTGCATCGCCGACCCCGCAACGTGGGCTCACCGCCCCTGCAGAACTGGCATCCGGCCTGCAAAAAAGTCTTGACAAGCCGAAAATTTCGGGTAAGCTGCTAACAGCAGCTTAGTTTTACCTTGTGAGTTTTTCGCCCCCAGAATAAAACGACAACATGTCGCATTGTTCCCTTGACATTTCTGAAAATCAGGGTAAGCTGCTGACAGCAGCTTAGTCAAAGACAGGCACACCGCCCCTGAAGAACTGGCATCTTGCCCTGCCGGAAGCAGGGCGGTGGGGGATGCACAGCGAGCATGTCTGATGTACATAAACGATGGACGAAAAAAAGCCCTGCCTTTCGGCAGGGCTAGGGTGCTGCAGTATTACTTGATGCGCACGGGATACATGGCCCAATGCGCGAACATCTCGGTGATGTGGGGGTTATCCTTCTGAAACCGCTTGAATGCCTCGATTGCCTCTGACCGAAAGCAATCATATTTGTGGATCACCATCTTCCGGGTGCGATCTCGTTCGAAATCCGAAATGTGAGTCATGATGATGAGTTGGCCTTGATCGTCCATGTTCTACCCTTTCCAGTTGAAGGGGCCGCGCAAGCGGCCCCAGTTAATTACTTCGTGCCCTTCGTCGGGACCAGTGTTGCGATAGCCTTCTCGATTGCTTCCAGAATGCGGGCATCGTGCAGCTTCTTTGCCTCCCGCACACGCTCCAGCAATTTCTCCCAGCGCGCTTTCTGGCTTTCCTTTGCCTTGGCTTCCGCTTGCTTTTTCGCAAGCTTTGCAGCATCGCGCAACTGATCACCCAGTTCCGCCTTGCCTTGCTCCATCGCTTCGCCCGCCATGCGATTCAACAAGGCCTCTGTCTTATGCTTTGCCACAAGGGCAAGCAAGGCCTTTTCCTTCTTCGCCCTTGATGCTGCCACCTTGCCTGCTTTCTCTGAAGGTGCTTTCGGCTTTTCCAGTCCGTAAGCATCCTTCATGCGGCGTGCCATGCGCTGCCACGCCTTGTTTGCAGCATCCTCGCTGCATTTCCTCGCCGCTGTGTAGTCCGTGACGAACTGGGTTGAAACAAGGCCCCAGAATGTATAGGTCGGCGTGGTACCCATAACAGCTGCCGTGGCCTTGACTGCCTCCTCGCCGAAAACTTCGGACTGGGCGAATTGGACTGCAGCGGCTTTGATAGCGGCGGATTGTTCGGCGGTAAAACTAGCTTGTTTCGTAGTCATGGTGTTTTCCCTTTAAGGTTTGGTTATGTCGTCGCATTTGCTCCGACAACCAAATAGTATCAGGAAGTATCAGACGGTATCAGGGATTCATGGATTATTTGTTAGTGGCACAATACGACAGGCTGTCGCATTGTTTCCTGTGTGGCGTGGCCTGTGACGCTGGCGAAGCCGGAACCGGCTGGGGGCAGACCCACCCGTACCCGACCCCCCCTTTGGCCGTCTGGTTCCATACGCGGTCTAGGTCTACTATTCTGCAACCACCACTATGTATTCCCTAAGATCAATAAAGACCCTACTATCATAGTGGGCATGTCTTGGAGGTTTGCTTGCATACACCTATGTCTTGGAGGTTTGCTTGCATACACCTATGTCTTGGAGGTTTGCTTGCATACACCTATGTCTTGGAGGTTTGCTAGCAAACACCTAGCCCCCCCCCTACCTTTTCTATGTAGGAATTGTCCTACCCCACCCCCTCCAATATAGGAACACCCCCGGCATTGTTTTGTTTTGCAGATATGGGGGGTATAATAAATTTATCGTCCGAGACTAGAGGACTGCGTTGTATGACAATCGTGTGCACGCCTGATGTGGGCATACCACTACCTGCCGGTGCCGGTGGCACCCCTGATGACCCCGAATTCTCCGATGCTGTAGCTGCTGCCTGCGAAACGTTGAACGTCCTGCAAGAAGAAGGGCTGGAAATTGATCCTACCCACGACGACGTTGGTATCGCTGCAGAAATCGTGCAAGCCTTCGCCGCGGCAGAGGATCAGGAAAAGGCGGTTGCTACCCAGAAGACCATCTCCAAGACACCCCCCGCTGCCATCCTGCTCACCAAATCGCTGCTGGAGCGGTACTCCCACGCTGTGGTCGAGAACGCCGTGCAGCTTCGCCAGTTGGTGACCAACCGCCTCATCATCGAATCAGACAATGCAGACCCTCGGGTGCGGATTCGGGCCTTGGAATTGCTGGGCAAGATCAGCGATGTGGGGCTCTTCACCGAACGCAGCGAAGTGGTGGTCACCCATCAGAGTAGCACCGAGCTTGAGAACAAGCTGCGCGACAAACTACGCAGGTTGATGGGTGAAGATGTGGTTGATGCCGATGTGGTGAACATGAATGGAGACGAGATCAATGTTGTCGAGGAGTTGGGGCTGCAGCAGGTCGTCGATGAGACCCAGCCCAGCCCATGAGTGTGGTCTTCACCCCGGCATCCACCCCCGCAACGCTCTCTGAAGCAGAGCTGCGCTACCTATATAATAACTTGCATGCCCTGAGTCGCACCGAGCAGGAAGAGGTGCTCAAGATTGCCGAGGAGCTGGAGCGCAGACGCCACGCCGAGCGCTGTCGCAACGACCTGATTGCCTTTTGCAAGCACATGCAGCCTGACTACAAGGTCGGAAAACACCACCGCATCCTTGCCAACCTGCTGATGGAGATCGCAGACGGTAAAAAAGACCGGATTTGCGTCAATATTCCCCCTCGACACGGCAAATCCCAGCTCGTTTCCATCTATTTTCCGGCATGGTTTCTCGGAAAACACCCCGACAAGAAGGTGCTGATGGTGTCCCACACGACCGATTTGGCCGTCGATTTTGGTCGAAAAGTGCGAAATATCATCGATTCTGACGCTTATCGGAGCGTTTTTCCCACGGTCAGCCTTGCCGCGGACTCCAAGAGTGCAGGACGCTGGAATACCGGGGTGGGGGGTGAGTATTACGCCTGTGGCGTGGGCTCTGCCTTGGCCGGACGCGGTGCTGACCTGCTGCTCGTCGATGATCCGCACTCTGAACAGGATGTGCTGAACGGCAACTTCGAAGTTTTCGACAAGGCATATGAGTGGTTCACCTATGGTGCCCGCACTCGACTGATGCCGGGGGGCCGCGTGGCGGTGGTCCAAACTCGATGGCACATGGATGACCTGACTGGACGCCTGACCCGGGACATGGGGCAGAACGAGTTCGCCGATCAGTACGAGGTGGTTGAGTTTCCCGCGCTTTTCGAAGTGGAGGACAAGGAGACGGGGGAGATGGTGCAAAAACCACTCTGGCCCGAGTTCTTCGATGTGGATGCGCTCCTGCGCACCAAAGCCTCCATGCCGGTGTTTCAGTGGAATTCACAGTATCAGCAGCAACCCACCGCGGAAGAAGGGGCCCTTGTCAAGCGCGAGTGGTGGAAAATCTGGGAGGCAGAAAAGCCCCCGCAGTGCGAGTACATCATCATGACGCTGGACGCCGCGGCTGAGAAAACCAACCGTGCTGACTTCACTGCCATCACAACGTGGGGTGTGTTCTTCCATGAGAAGGACAACAGCAACCAGATCATTCTCCTGAATGCCATCAAGGACCGGGTGGAGTTTCCGGAGCTGAAAATCATGGCGCAGGAAGAGTACGACTACTGGAAGCCCGATGCCTTCATCGTGGAAAAGAAGTCAAGCGGGGCTCCGCTCTACCAAGAACTTCGCCGAACAAGCATGATTATTCAGGAATATACTCCGCACCGGGGTACGGGTGACAAGTTTGCCCGGTTGAACTCGGTGGCTGACATCATCAAGTCCGGGCTGGTCTGGGTGCCGCAAACACGCTGGGCCGAGGAGCTGGTGGAGGAGGTGGCAGGGTTCCCCTTTATGTCCCATGACGACTTGGTAGACACCACCGTCATGGCCTTGATGCGCTTTCGGCAGGGTGGGTTCATCCGGCTTGCATCTGATGAGCTGGAGCCCAAGAAGCAGTTCCGGTCCCGGCGCGGTGGCATGAGCAAGTACTACTAAAGGATATTGTATATGGCAATCGACAAATCGCTCTACGAAGCCCCGCAAGGGTTGCAGATGCTGGAAGAAGTAGCCGTGCTGCAACCTAACGCCAACCCAAACGCGGACCCCAATGCAAGCCCCAACACCATCGTGCTGGAGGATGGCAGCGTCGAGATCACACTGGCCCCGGAAGAAGGTGATGAGGAGGCCACTGAAGGTGTGGTGGAGGGGCCCTTTGATGAGAACCTCGCCGAAGTCATGTCGGAGGGGGACCTACAGAAGCTGGCAAGCGATCTCATGGAGCTGGTGGAGGCGGACCTCACCAGTCGCAAGGACTGGAACGACGCCTACGTGAAGGGGTTGGAGGTGCTGGGCTTCAAGTATGAGGAGCGCACCCAGCCATGGGAGGACGCCTGTGGGGTGTACAGCACGGTGCTTGCCGAAGCAGCCATACGCTTCCAAGCCGAGGCGATGAGTGAGACCTTCCCGGCGGCGGGGCCGGTGAGAACCAAGATTCTGGGGAAAGCCACCAAGGAGAAGGAAGAGGCGGCTGAGCGCGTGCGCGAGGACATGAACTATGAGCTGACCGAGCGCATGGTGGAGTATCGCTCCGAGCATGAACGCCTGCTCTTCTCGCTGGGGCTGGCAGGTTCGGCCTTCAAGAAGGTATACTTTGACCCCGGGCTGGGGCGGCAGGTGTCCATCTACGTACCGGCAGAAGAGGTGGTGGTGCCCTACGGTGCCTCGCATATCAACACCGCCGAGCGTGTGACACATGTCATGCGAAAGACCAAGAACGAGCTTGAGGCGCTGCAGGAGGCTGGGTTCTATGTGGACGTGGACCTTGGCGAGCCGCTTGCCTTCCACACTGATCTGGAGAAAAAGAAGGCCAAGGAGGGTGGGTACACCCTGCAGAACGACAACCGCTATACCTTCTACGAAATCCATGTGGACTGCCGCCTGCCCGGGGTGGATGAGGATGATGAGCTGGCCAAACCCTACATCGTGACCATCGACAAGGGAACCAACACGGTGCTCTCAGTGCGGCGCAACTGGGACCCGGAGGCAGACACCAAGCAAAAGCGCAACCACTTCGTTCACTATGTGTACATCCCCGGGTTTGGCTTCTATGGGCTGGGCCTCATCCACATCATCGGGGGCTACGCCCGGGCGGGTACCTCGATCATCCGCCAGTTGGTGGACGCAGGCACACTCTCCAACCTGCCGGGAGGCTTGAAGTCCCGAGGGCTTCGTGTCAAGGGGGACGATACACCCATCGCACCGGGTGAGTTCCGCGACGTGGATGTGCCCAGCGGATCGATCAAAGACAACATCATGACGCTGCCTTACAAGGAGCCATCACAGGTTCTGGCCGCGCTGCTGGACCGCATCACCGAAGAAGGTCGCCGCCTTGGCGCGATCAGCGATATGAACATCAGCGACATGAGTGCACAGGCTCCGGTGGGGACCACCCTTGCCCTGCTTGAGCGCACCCTGAAACCCATGGCTGCAGTACAGGCCCGCGTGCACTTTGCGATGAAACAGGAGTTCAAGCTCCTCAAGGAGATCATCGCCGATTACGCCCCCGAGGAGTATAGCTACGAGCCTGAGTCGGGCATGGCTCGCGCCCGTCGTGATGACTACATGATGGTGGATGTGATTCCGGTCAGTGACCCCAACAGCAGCACGATGGCGCAGCGCGTGGTGCAGTACCAAGCGGTGTTCCAGATGGCGCAAGCCTCCCCGCAGATATATGACCTGCCTTACCTGCACCGCCAGATGATCGAGGTGCTGGGGGTGAAGAACGCCGAGAAGATCGTGCCGATGAGCGAGGACCAGAAGCCCCGCGACCCGGTGTCGGAGAACATGTCCTGCCTGATTGGCAAGCCGGTCAAGGCGTTTATCTATCAGGACCACGATGCCCACATCGCCACCCACTCGG
>JACCDP011019436.1_pt1 | contig 14910 bp, 11 predicted proteins | sample 7445841 | NCBI WGS metagenome assembly JACCDP01 (sample SAMN15323441, study PRJNA562643) | freshwater metagenome | isolation source: river surface water | place: USA:Blue River Watershed | collected 2017-08-17 | reverse complement strand
GATCTGATTGATATTTTAGAATTGCTGGAGTCTATGAACTTAGATATGGATCAGGTTCATGCCCAGCAATTTTATTTAGCTATTTTGAACGATGAAATCCTTGGCTTGGGAAGAGTCTTAGAACACGATGGCTGCTCAGAGTTATGTTCTTTGGGGGTAGTTGAATCCCACAGAAGACAAGGGATTGGTTCAAAATTGGTGAATGCCTTAGCCTCTAAAACGCCAACTAAACCATTGTATGTAGTCACTGAAATTCCAGACTATTTTTTACGCTTGGGATTTACGCCTTCTGAGGTTTATCCTATTGAAATTGCCGATAAATTACAGCGTTGTATTGATTTGTACGATTGTCAATCGCCAGTTGTTTTGGCGCTTGTTTAGAGACTTTATCTTTAACTTGTTTTTTCGTGCATGGGGTGTTCTTCACCCCATGCTGAATGTATGACGATATAACTCAAGGGTGAAGAACACCCTTGAGACGAAGACAATTTGTGTATGGAGTGTTTTTCATCTCAAGCTGAATAGATGACGATTAAACTCAAAGGTGAAGAACACCCTTGAGACGAAATGAGATACCCTTGAGACGAAGTGCAATAAGCGCTTTTGTTTACTCTTAAAATCTTGTACTTTTGAACTGCAAAAAGATTAGCAGATTTTATGGAAAAATACGATGTGATAATAGTAGGTGCTGGTATAGTGGGTTTGGCAACAGCTTTGCAAATCAAGCAACAACGACCAGCATTAAAGGTGATGGTGCTGGAAAAAGAAAGCAAAGTTGCCGCGCATCAAACAGGAAATAACAGCGGGGTGATTCACAGTGGAATTTATTACAAACCGGGGAGCTTAAAAGCCCTGAATTGCATTGAAGGGTATCATCTGTTGATTGAGTTTTGCAAAGCGCATCAAATTCCATTTGAATTGTGTGGTAAAATCATTGTAGCAACCTCTGAGTCTGAATTAACGGCGCTTGATAATATCTATAAGCGCGGTGTTGAAAATGGTTTAACAGGTTTGCGCTATATCAATTCTGAAGAAATCAAAGCCATTGAACCTGAAACCTATGGAGTTAAAGGATTGGTAGTGCCTCAAACAGGTATAGTAGATTATAAAGTGGTGGCCAATAAGTATGCTGAAGTATTTCAATCCTTAGGCGGAGAATTGATGTACAATCAAAAAGTAGTGGCGGTAAATGCTCAAGCTCATGAAATACAAGTTAAAACCAATCAACAAAGTTTTACAACGCGTTTGATGGTGAATTGCGCAGGATTATACTCCGATAAGGTGGCCGCCATGACCATCCCTGATCTCGATATTAAAATCATTCCATTCAGAGGCGAGTATTATGCCTTGAAGCATGAGAAAAGACAAATGGTTAAGCATTTGATTTACCCAGTTCCAGATCCCAACTTCCCATTTTTAGGGGTGCACTTTACCCGCCGCATAGACGGTGAAATTGAAGCTGGCCCAAATGCTGTTTTAGCCTTTAAAAGAGAAGGGTATAAGAAATCTCAAATCAATTTAAAAGAATTGATAGAGTCTTTGACTTGGTCAGGATTCATTGCTGTATTTAAAAAATATTGGCGCACAGGTTTTGGTGAAATGTACAGATCTTTCAGTAAGGCGGCTTTTACCAAAGCTTTACAAAAATTGATGCCCAATATCAAAGCCAGTGATTTAGTTGTTGGTGGTGCCGGTGTAAGGGCTCAAGCTTGCGATAAAACAGGGGGCTTAATTGATGATTTTGCCATCAGAGAATTGCCTGGTCAAATCCATGTGTTGAACGCGCCAAGCCCGGCGGCTACAAGCTCTTTAGCAATAGGTAAAAGTATTGCGGCTTTAGCTTTTAAGCAATTAAACTAAGCTTTAAACCATTGTTTGTATTGCCTGTAAGCTATTATCTTCAACATGTGAGATATATGTTTGAACTGATAGGTAAGTGGTGCTTTTGCCCAAAGTAAAAAGGTGTAATAAGCATTCACAATGCGCTCATCATCTGACTGCGCATCGCGATTTAGTTTTTCAAGGGCACACAAAGTGCGTTCAAAATCTATCGCAGTATTGTCTAATGTTGGATATAAAAAATGATGCAAGGCCTTGGTTTCCTCTCCACTTAATTGACTCTCAGTCCAAAGGCTAGCATGCAATCTCAAAGACTTTTCTTTAAATTGATTAGCGGTTCGTTTGCTGTCTAATTGTTCCTTACTAGGGTGGTCATAAGCGGTGAGCGGTATTGGTAGATTGGCCAAAGTTTTACGCGCAATACAAACTTGCCAAAGCGCATAATCTTCGGCAATGTTGCCATAAGACTCATCGTATTGAATACCCTCTTTTATGTAAAAGTGTCGGCTTAAAATACTGGGTTGAAATAAGCAGTTTTTGTACTTCAAGCAGGCTTTTATAGCATCATGTGTTTGTGGACAGGTATAAGTTTGATAAGGGGCTTTGGTATCAGTAAGATAAGATCCCACAATATCGATATGAGGGTGAGCGTTTAAAAAAGCCACTTGGGTTTTAATGCGTGAAGGCAACATGAAGTCGTCTGCATCAATCCAGGCAATAAATTCCCCTTTTGCCAATTGTAATAATTGGTTTCTCGTTGGCGCTATGCCTCGGTGCTCAATTTCTGAATAATAGTGAACAATAGAAGTGTCGTATTGCGCTAAAAAACGATAGTCGCCTTCGTTAGAGCCATCATTGATAATGATGATTTCGATGTGCGAATAGTCTTGCGCCAAACAAGAAGCAATGCAGCGTTCTAAGGATTTTGCTGAATTGTATACAGGAATTAATATGGAGACTAATCCATGCATAGTTTAATCATGTATTTTTCGGCTTGACTAAGATCGTATTTATGAATGAATTCAGAACTGGCACAAGCTTTTTGATTGGTTTCTATCAACTGAATGGCTTCCTCTGTGGAGTTCACAATATAACTTTTACTTTCTTTTAGTAAGTCTCCCAAACCGCCCTTGTTGTATCCTATCACTGTCGTACAAACCAATAAGCTTTCATGGGCTATTCGGTTCCAGCCTTCTGCAATGCCACTTAATGCCAGTGTGTACTCAGATTTTGCCATGGCGTCAATATAATCCTTGAAGTGTTCGAAGTATTTGATTTGGTAGTGGGCACTGCTTAATTGTGTTTGCTTTGGCTGAAGGGTGGAGAAATAACACTGCCAACCTTTTTGACTCAAGTGTTCGGCTAATTTAAAAATAGCTGGGTCATTTTTACTGCTCCATTGGCCCAAATGGATAAGCTTGGTTTTAGGTTCATTGCAATAGCTTTGGTACCAATTGGTTTTGAAAAAATTAGGGAATAAATGCACATTGTGCAATTGCAAAGTTTGTTTAAAATAATGAGACCAATAAGGAGCCACTACAATGACCTTAAACTTGTTGTCGTTTTTTTTACGCAGTAATTTGAATAAGGTTTTATAATACCAACTCAACCTTGGGCTTGACCAATCCTTTTCATTAAAGTTGTGCATCACAATCCAAACTTTCTTTTGGTTAAACCAATTGCGCAGTACCGCCATTAAAGCGGTTTTGGCTGTAACGATATTCAATTCAGCTTGGCTTTTGAAAAAGCTCCAAATAAGCAATTCTAAATGGGCCAATGGCGTTTGGAAATATTTGTTTTTGCGAATCTGTTCTGGCTTAACCGCCTGGGTTTGAGCATAAAATTCTACCGCTTGGTCAAATAAAAATTTTTCATGTCTTGATCCACCTGTTTCATGAACGCCGTAACTGATGTATCGAATGCGCATGGCTTAGAACTGAAAATAAATGAAGGGTTTCATTTCACTTGACATGGTTTGGTAGATGCAGATACAAGTGGCAATTAAGACTAGAACTTTACCCCATGCAGGGAGCTTGATAAAGGCTTTTTTATAGGACCATTTGATCTCGATAGGTAACCAATGCACAATAAAGGCAATGCCCATCAAAATAAAAACTTCTCTGAAGTTGTAAAGAATGTCTGGCAATATGCCCCAATGGGTGTCGCCAAACATTTTAAAAATGACTTCGTTGGCTTGGTTCATATCTTCTGCTCTAAAATAAATTCTAGTGAAGGAGATGAATAAAAATGTAATGGTGATTTTCCAAAACCTAACTGGTAAAGATTTAAGACTTTGGTAAGGACTAATTTTCTTCCAGAATTTATAAATAACCAAACCTAGACCATTCAGCCCGCCCCAAATAATAAAATTCAAAGTTGCGCCATGCCACAATCCGCCTAATAACATGGTTACCATGAGGTTGATATTGGTGTTGACAGCGTGTTTGACTTTTTCAGATAGCTTAGCTAAAATCGCCAAAATTAAGGCAATGGCACCCACTATCCATAAGATGAAGCTAGCGTCGAGCAAGAGGGCGATAAAGGCTGTTAATACAGCAATGATTAAGTAAGAGGCAAACGTGCCTTGTCTGTTGCCTCCAAGTGGAATGTAAAGGTATTCTTGAAGCCAAGTAGATAAGGAGATGTGCCAGCGCTTCCAAAATTCAGCTACACTTTGCGCTTTGTAAGGGGAATTAAAATTCGTTTTAATTTTATAACCCATCAATAAGGCAACTCCAATGGCGATGTCTGTATAACCAGAAAAATCAAGGTAAACTTGAAGAGAGTAGCCAATAACCGCCAATACATTTTCAACCCCTGAAAACAACATCGGATTGCCAAACACACGGTCAATGAAATTGATGGCAATGTAGTCGCCTATGACTAATTTTTTGATTAAGCCATTAATGATCATGAACCAAGCCAATCCAAATTGGTATTGGTTGAGTTTAAAGGGTTGTCTTAATTGGGGAATAAAGTCTTTTGCCTTAACAATAGGGCCGGCTAATAAGACAGGAAAAAAGGCCACATAAAAACCAAAGTCAAAGAAATTGTTCACTGCAGACATTTTGCGTCTGTATACTTCAATGGTATAACTCAATGTGTGAAAAGTATAAAAGGAAATCCCAACTGGTAACAAGATCTTGTCGACATTGAAACGGGTATTGAAAAAGCCGTTGCTCCAATGAGCAAAGTGATTAATGACTTGGTGTTGGGTATGGAAAATCTGATTGTAACTATCTGTAAAAAAATAAGCGTACTTAAAGTAACACAATAGCCCAATGTTAATGAGTATGCTGTATAAGACCAATAGTTTTCGTTTCAGGTTTTTTTGAGAGCGTTCAAGGACAATAGCAACCCAATATTCGTTGGCTATGGTAAACAATAACAGGCCAAAAAAGAAACCACTGGTTTTGTAGTAAAAGAAGACCGATATCAAAAACAAAAACAAATTTCTGAGGGTGTATTGTTTATGAATAACCGTAAAAATGGCGTAAACAAACGTGAAGAATATCCAGAAAGAAATTTCAGTAAAAATAACAGGGTGTTTTGCGTTGAACACAAAAAACTCAGCGACCATATGGCTCAGTTGATCAATCATGTTTCAGTTTTGCGATAGGGTGTTTTAAATAATCTTCGTACTTGTGAATAAAGGCGTTGAACATTAAGTCGCCTACTAATTTATAACCGGTGCTTGATAAATGGACATGGTCTTTGGCCGCCATTTGATTCCTGATCCAGAATTCAATACTGCCCAAGCCACCCATAATAGAAAATAAGTCCCAAACGCCTGTGTTGTAATCATAAGATAAATTACGCATGGCAGATTTGACCTCTAGCCCTGTAGGGTTTTGGTAGTATTTGCCTTTGAGTCCGCGTTTGTAACTGTCCGTATTGGTGGTAAATAAAATGGCTGCATTGGGTGCCACTTTTTTAACAGTAGCAAGCCATGAGCGGTAATTGTTTTCATAACAACTCTGACAGAAATGAGGATCAAAGGCATCATTAATGCCCACAGAGAATATGATCAAATCTGGTTTGATGGCCGCCAATTGTTGTTCCATTAAATTGACCTTTAAGTAGGTGGGTACAGAGGCCCCATTGGCGCCAATGGCATTGTAATTGATACCTGGCGCATCTAGGTCGCAATACAAACCAAATAAGGTGAATGTGTTTTGAAGAGAATCGGTTTTGACGCAGCGGAAACCAACTTGCACCATAGCTTGCTCAAAAACAAATTCTCTGTAACCGCCAGCTTTGTTGTCTATGATTTGCTTGGCTGTATAGGGAGAATCCAAAGCGATTTCATAACTGTTTTGAGATGGCTCATAAAACACTTTAACGCGGTCAAAGGCGTAATCTGTTTTGTTGTTGTTGAGCATGGTAATCACAAATTTGCTATTGCTATCTGTTGTGCTGGTTTTGTAAGCATTCATGCCAATATTGCCAGTGCATGAACTGCTTAAGGCTCTGCAACCATCCCATTTGCCCGTGTAGGTGAAGGTGTAATTATAAGGATTATTGTTTTTACTGAATCCCATTTTGAAAGGGTACACCCAACCTCTGGCAGCTTGTTTTTGATTGATAAACTGATTGAAGTTCTCACGCATTCTACCAGACCAAATATCCGCTTGAATATGAGAGCCACCAAAATGCACAATATTGATTTTGCCTTTGCCAGTAGTGATCAACGCGTCGAGCTTTCTATAAAAGCCATAAAAATCCATGCTGTCTTTGTAAAACTCCACTTGGTTTAAACTGTAGTTCACAAAAGGGTAGGGCTTAATGTCAACAGCACCTTCTTGAGCATAAGCAGCTGATTGAGTCGCAAAATAGCAAAACAACAAAAGGAGATATGTCAAGGGTTTAAAGGTCAATCGGCTTATTGGATTTTTTTGCGCAGTTGATACATGTCTTGTTCCTTCAACAAGGATTGATAAAAGATTTGAGCAATTTTATCGGCACCTCTTTGACTAAAATGGATATAATCTGGAGATCCCAAGGCTGGTTTATTGTTCACCCATTCTACCATACTGCCATTGCCACCCATGGCTTCGTACATGTCCCAAAATACACCGCCATTATCAAGCGTCGCTTTTCTAAGCGCATTTCTAACATTTTCAAGTTGAGGATGGGTTACCCATTGCCCATTTTGACGGATGCTCATATCCGCGGGGCCAATCACAAATACAAATAAATTCGGGTCTATGGATTTTAGGTAGCGGATTTCTTCGTAGAATTTTTTGCCGTAAGCTTCAGCGCTGCTGGGTTTGGTCATGCCAGGTAAGGCATTGCCGCCAAATTGTAAAATCAAAGCTTTCACCCCAAGCAATTGATAACTGCGTTTTAAGGTTTCTGCATTGATTCTTCTGAACACTGTGCCTGAGCAACCACGCATAGGAATGTTGTCTACACTTACACCATTAGGACCATCCAATGCTATGCCCAATACATCGGCATTGGCACCGCTGAACTTCAAAGTGATTTTGCCTTGAGCGCTATCGGTTTTGAAGACGATTAATTGCTCTGTGCTCGATGGATTGATTGTATTGCTTATGGTTTTGCCAGCGTATTCACATTGCACAGTAAGGGCTTGGTCTATTGCGCCTATTAATAAGCGACATTGTGTAAAATGTCTGTTTTTAAAGGAGGTGTTCTCGCGAGCCGTAATGGTCACACTGGCCTCTGATGATTCTTTTTTGCAGAAATAGGCCATTGGTCCATAACGGTTGTGTTTAGCGCGATTTTCATTGCCGCCAAAGGTTAGTCTGCGGTTCCATGAGCCCTGTGATTGAACGGCCACCGTGTATTTAGGAGTGACTTCTAAAGCCGGCAACAAGCCCATACCGCTGCCACCGTATTGCTTTTGCAACTGCTCTCTAATGAAGGAACTGATCCTGTCCATTTCAATTTGAGAGTCACCATAGTGTATCATTCTAAAGGTGGTGTTATCTGCTTGAGCTTGTTCCAATGCGGCAAAGAATTTATCCATGGCAGAATGGTCGTCATTGGCGAAATAAAATTTAGCAGGACTTTCCATGGCCTCCACTTGCATTAAAATGAGAGTGTCTTGGGTTGATCTATGAGGTTTCTTTAAGATAGCTTCTTTTTTTTCTTGTAAGCTCATTTTGGCTTCCTGAGCTTTTATCTCCGCAAAGTATGCGCTAGAGTCTATCTTGGTGTCAAACTGTTCAGTGAAATCTGGTAATGCTTCTATCTTGGTATCACCGATTTGAATGTGCAATAAAGGCAATAGTTTAGAGGCAATGCCCAGGCTGCAAAGTGTAATGATTAAAAACAGAAGGACCTTTTGTGGTTTCATTGCTTTTTTAGCTATGTGTGCAAAAGTAACGAAAAATAAAAGTGCTTTATGATGGCATCAGAAAAATTAATTAACGCGTTTTCAAAGGTTTGTTTAAATTTGCTCAAGGTATGGAAGAGATCATCAACAAAGTCGATCAAAGTGGGTTGGTTCAAATAGATTTAGAACAGCTGTATGGTGCTGAAAAGCGCTGTTTTATTGATATCAAGGACCAATTGTACATGGGCTTGATGTTGAAAGAAAAAGAGTTCAGAGCCTTTGTAAAAGACCACGATTGGACGCAATACCAAGGTCAATTGCTCGCCATTGGTTGTTCTAACGATGCCATAGTGCCAACTTGGGCCTATATGTTAATGGCCAATAAACTGAGCGGGATAGCCAAGTTGGTGGTTTTTGGATCCTTGTCTGTATTAGAAGATGTTTGGTTTGTCAAACAAATTGATGCATTAGATTTGAGTCAATACGCTGATCAAAAAATAGTGGTAAAAGGTTGTAGTCATGTGCCAGTACCTGTTAGTGCTTATGTTTACTTGACTGAAAAATTAACGCCTTTGGTACAATCTTTAATGTTTGGAGAACCCTGCAGTACTGTGCCGCTGTACAAACGCAAGTAATTGTGGAAAAGGCAATGAGGTGATTCAAGTGCTGAGGCCTTAATTTCGTTTTAAATTTCAAAAAAGTATGTTGAAGAAAATAACATTATTGGCTTTGGTTTTTGTGTTGCCGTTCATGGCAATGGCACATGGTCATACAGATGGCCCTTCTATTGGTCCTGTTCGCATGGAGTTTATATTGTTTGCCTTGACTTTAGTCGCGGTAGCTATTTTTCATAATCATACCATGCAGGTTGCGCTCGCTGGTTTGGGGGTCATTTTGATTTGGGAATTGTTTGTTGCAAAAGGATTTTTAATAGAAGAACATTTTTTCGGTACGAATGCCATCATGGACCAAATCATTCACAAAGACATGCGTCAAGGTGAATGGGCTGTTATCCTTAATTTGCTTGGATTGCTATTGGGCTTTGCCATCTTAGCAAAACATTTTGAAGAGAGTGGTATCCCTCAAATTTTACCTAAATATTTGCCAGACAATTGGGTTGGTGGTTTTGTGTTATTGGTTTTAATCGCAATCATTTCTTCTTTCTTAGATAATATTGCTGCTGCCATGATTGGTGGAACTGTTGCCGCCACTGTGTTCAGAGGCAAAGTGCATATTGGGTATTTAGCGGCCATTGTAGCCGCGAGTAACGCAGGAGGCTCTGGCTCTGTGGTGGGAGATACCACTACAACCATGATATGGATTGCCGGTGTGCCAGCCACTGAAGTATTGAAGTCTTTCATAGCGGCTGTTCCCGCAATTATTGTTTTTGGTATCATTGCAGCTAAACAACAACACGCCTACCAGACCATTACTAAAGATGCGCCTGCTAATGCCAAAGTGGATTACAAACGCTTGCTAGCGGTCTTGCTGATTTTGGTGGGCACAATTGTCACCAATTTCTTGTTTGATTTTCCGGCCTTAGGGGTTTGGGTAGCCATATTATTAGCGGCTAGTTTTACCAAAACGCCATGGGCAGAATCAAAACATGCCATTAGTGGGTCAGTGTTTTTATTGAGTTTGGTGATTGCGGCAAGTATGATGCCAGTGGACTCATTGCCAGCTGCTTCATGGCCAATAGCAATGTCTTTAGGCTTTGTGTCTGCAGTGTTTGATAATATTCCTTTAACCAAATTGGCCTTAACGCAAGGGGGTTATGACTGGGGCGTATTAGCCTTTGCTGTTGGTTTCGGAGGTAGTATGATTTGGTTTGGTTCATCAGCCGGTGTGGCGTTGTCAAATATCTTTCCTCAAGCTAAGTCGGTAGGGGCTTGGGTAAAGAATGGTTGGCATGTGATCTTAGCCTACGTGATTGGCTTTATGATCATGATAGGCATTGCTAAATGGACACCTGATACTGTGCATATTCCAGCGGCTTCAGCCAAAACGGAACAAACTCATTAATGGGTAATTCTCAATACTTTTTTAGTTTCGAAGAAGGGGAGAGGGAAGATGCTATGCAACTCAAAAGTCTTGACCTTTCTTCTAATGAATTTGGCTTTGAAATCAATGATTTCTTGCACTAAATCGCCGCCTTTTAAACAGGCAACTTCAGCGTCTGGTTTTAGGTTTTTGACAATCCAAGAATAGAAGTCAACCAGTTGGGTAACCGCTCTGCAAGTCACTAAATCATATTTACCAGTAATGCTCTCTGCTCTGGCTTGTTCTGCCTTAACATTCTTTAAACTTAAAGCATCTGCAACAGCTTGAACCACTTGGATTTTTTTGCCAATAGAATCCACCAAATGAAATTGTATTTCTGGGAACAATATGGCGAGGGGTATACCCGGAAATCCGCCCCCTGTACCAATGTCTAAAACAGTTTTGATGGGCTTGAAGTCAATGCACTTGGCCAATGCTAAAGCGTGCAAGACATGTCTGGTATAGAGTTCATCAATGTCTTTTCTGGAGATCACATTGATTTTTTCATTCCATTCAGCATACAAGGGATAGAGTTGGTCAAACTGTTGAATTTGATGGGCAGTGAGATTAGGAAAATACGTTTGTATGATGCTAGAATCTACCATGATCTTTGTTTTTTTGAATAGCTAACCAAGGCAATGAAAATACAATATGGCCAATACAAGATATCAAAGAAAGGAATCCAAAAGGCTGAGCCACCTTGTTTAAGGCGCTTAAATGCAGTGGTCATAATAGGCCATTTGAATAGCCAATAAATGCCCAACGCTATTAAACCATAAGGCCTTGCATCGGCAAAGCACATGCTGAGTGCAAAACTGATCCACAAAAAATGATGGGTGAAGGCATAGAATGCCAAGGCGCGTTTGTGCTGGCTTTTGTAATATTTACCAGCTGCAATATGTCTTTTCTTTTGTTTGAACCACTCAGAGAAACTGTTTTTTGAAAAGCTGTATACAAAGCCATCTGGGTTCAAGCATACTGCTGTATTTTGAGCAGTGCTTACTTGGTTTATGAAGAGGTCGTCGTCTCCTGAGGCAATGTGCAAATGACTGGCAAAGCCTTTGTGAGCAAAGAATAAATCTCTTTTATAACTGAGGTTTCTGCCAACGCCCATATAGGGGTTTTGTCTGAGTGCAAATCCGAGGTAGTTTAAACCAGTGTAGATGTTTTCCATACGGGCAACTAAGTTGACCAATTTGCTTTGCTTGAAAAAGGGAGAATACCCCAGTACCACTTCAATTTTTGGGTTTTGAGTGTAAGGGTATACCATGGCTTTAATCCATGATTGGCTTTGAGGTCTGCAATCAGCATCTGTTAATAATAAGACTTCGTTTTTAGCCGCTTTGATGCCCAATGATAAGGCTAGTTTTTTGCCTAAATGGTTTTTCTTAATGTCTTCAGTTACAAAGACGCCTTTGATTTTGCTTTCGGTTTTTTGAAGTTGTTCTATGTAATCAGTTGAACCGTCCCAAGAGGCGTCATCTATGAGTATGATTTCAAAATTGGGATAATCCATTTGCAAGAGTTGAGGGACCAATTCTTGCAGGTTTTCATATTCACTTCGGGCGCAAATAATAATGCTCACACTTGGCCATTGTTCGGCATCAATGTTAGGGTTTTTATGCTTGATGATGCGCCAATAGTATCTGAAATGCAAGTACACTTGAATGCCAATGAGCAATACCAATACAGAGAGTATAATGAGCGAAACAATAGTGGGGAAGGTGAATAACATATTATTTAAATCCGATGCCTGTTTTTTGAGTTGGGATGTTGTCTGGGGTAAATTCTTTTACGTCTTCAAACAATAGCGTGCCAATGGTTTTAGCGCTGCGCTTGCTTTTAGCCATTTCGCTGAGGCGCAAGTGTTGGTTTCTTACGGCTTCCTCAATCACTTTTCTGACGGCTCTACCATTGCCAAAGTACTTGTCGCGTTTCTTGTATAAGTATTCGATATAGGCTTTGAGTTGGTTTTTCGCAGCGTCGTCTGGTGTGATGTTGTGGTCAGCGAGTTGTTGTATGGCTATGCCTAATAATTCTTCAGGGTTGAAGTCTTCAAACTTGAAGGTTCTGTCGAATCTTGATTTCAAACCAGGATTGGCTTCTAAAAAGCGTTCCATGTTTTGGGTGTAACCTGCTGCTATAACAATGAATTTGCCACGTTGGTCTTCCATGCGTTTGAGTAAGGTTTCAACCGCTTCTTTGCCATAGTCGTTGCCTCCACCTTCAGTGAGGGCGTAGGCTTCGTCAATGAACAATACTCCACCCATTGCTTTGTCAACTAACTCAGCTGTTTTGATAGCGGTTTGCCCAATGTATCCTCCCACCAATGATTGACGGTCGCATTCTACTAAGTGGCCTCTTTCTAAAATACCAAGGGCTTTGTAGATTTGAGCCAATATGCGGGCAACAGTGGTTTTACCTGTACCTGGGTTACCAGTAAATACAGAGTGCAAAGAGAAGATTTCTCTTGGGTTTTTACCTGTTTCTTTGTAATACCTTACCAGTTTGATGAGTTCGTCTATGTCTGCTTTTACTTGGGCTAAACCAGTGAGCTTTTTAAGTTTCTGAACTGATTCTTTAAGGAGTTCTTCATCAATTGGAATGTCTGCAACGTCACCTTTGTGTTTAAAGTAGGCCTTTTCGATGTCGTCTTTCTCAATGGTGCTGAGTGATTCAACGGTGAGTTGTTTTGGATCTTTGGTTTTCATGACCCTCAAACCTAAATTCATTTTGAATTCATCGATTAGGGAATTGACCATACGCGCATTGCCAAAGAATTTGTCGCGGTCTCTGTAGGCGTCAACGAGGTGTTTGTATAGGTCTTCGCTGGCGTCTTTGCTGAGTTTAACACCGCGTTTATCGCAAGCGTATTCAGCAATTTTAATGAGTTCTTGTGGTAAATAATCTGGGAAGTCATAGGTCATGTTAAACCTTGATTTTAAACCTGGATTAGATTCCAAGAAGGTGTTCATTTCTGTTGGATAACCAGCTACGATGATGGCAATGTCTTGCGCGTCACTGAGTTCTTTTAAGAGGATCTCGATGGCTTCTTTACCGAAGTCTTTGCTGTCATCGTCTTTTCTTGCAAGCGAGTAGGCTTCGTCAATAAAGAGTATGCCGTCTTTTGCTTTTTTAATGGCTTCTTTGGTTTTAGGCGCGGTTTGACCTATGAATTCTGCTACCAAGTCGCCTCTGTCTACTTCATGTACATGGCCTTTTTTTAATAGGCCTAGTTCTTTGTATATGCGGCCTAGCATTCTGGCTACAGTGGTTTTACCTGTTCCAGGGTTGCCTTTGAATACGGCGTGTAGGTTGATATGTTCGTTGTCTGATACCCCTTTCTCTTTTCTGAGGGCTATGAATTTTAAGTAATTGCTGTATTCTCTTACCTTTTCTTTGATGCTGCCAAGTCCTATCATATCGTCAAGGTCTTTCATGACATTGTCTATGGAGTCTTTGGCTGGTGGGTTGAAGTCTTTGGTTTCTGCAGCGATGTTGTCTAATTCATCTTCCTCAAGGCTCATGTCTGCATCAAAGTAGAAGCCTGATTGAACCAGTGGTATAAAGTCTTCTTCAATGGCATCCACATAGTCGTCGCCTACTTCGAATGGTACGCTGGCAATGAGTTCATCCATGAAAATGATTTCAATGTAATAGCGACCTCTTGCCCAGGTGCCTAGCATGTCGCTGCCCCAACCTACGCTGGTTGTGAATTGGTCTTCATCTGGTTTGATGAAGAAGAGTTTTGTAGCAGCACCTTTTAAATGTCCTGAAGCGGTTTTGAAGTTGAAGCTGAGTTCGCAGGCCCAGTCAGTGCTTTTACGCGTTAGGTTTTTGGCGTTGAATTCTATCCAAATGTAACGGGTACTGAGGGCATTGAAGCCGATATAATATTTTCTGTCAATCTCTTGTAGGTTGGCGTCTGGGCCTTCGTACAATTTGAGGGTGTCAATTTTGAAGTAGGGGTTGATGCCGTTCTTTACCAAGCCTTGGCGTTCTACGTAGAAGCTTTTTGTGGCAATGAGTTCCTCGTTTAGATAGGCCTCCCAACGGTAGGTGCCGGCTTTCCAGTAGGTAGAGGGTGTTTTAACGCCCCAGCCTTCGCGTATGTATACGATGTTGTCGCGTTTGTCTATTGGTCTGTCACAGTTTAAATCACAAATTTCTTCGTCCTGTTCATTCAAACATTTTAAATGCAGTCTGATATCCCAATTTTCCTCGTCGTATTTTTTGTTGAAAAAGGAGAATTCGCAATAGATGAATGCGGCTTCTTGTTCGTCAAAAACTGAACGGTAACGCTTGGCATTGTTGGCCAACCACTCGGTGCTGCCATAAATTTTAATGTCTCTGAATTTGAAACAATCTTTGATGTTCATAATCGATGAACAATATTACAGCTTTTAATGCCCTAAAAGAAACCCTCGCAGTTGAATTTATCGACAAGTTTTAGGGGTATAACTAATCCCCTAATACGAGTGGTTTTTATGGATTTTTCAATCAGAAAGTGATAAGCTCGGCTCGAACCCTCTGCTCGGGTTCTTATCCCTCCTAGGAAAATTTATTGCATAAAAAAAGCCCTTGGCGGGCTGTTTTTTATGTTTTAAAGCGGTGAGGGAGGGATTACTAACGTGGTCTCGCAAGCTCGGCTCGAACCCTCTGCTCGAGTTCTTATCCCTCCTAGGAAAATTTGGTGCATAAAAAAAGCCCTTGGCGGGCTGTTTTTATGT
>JACCDP011000682.1_pt1 | contig 14911 bp, 12 predicted proteins | sample 7445841 | NCBI WGS metagenome assembly JACCDP01 (sample SAMN15323441, study PRJNA562643) | freshwater metagenome | isolation source: river surface water | place: USA:Blue River Watershed | collected 2017-08-17 | reverse complement strand
AGGGCACCGTGGCACCACCATCGAGCAACGCGACCGCACTTTTGATTTGTTCAGGTCTGACCTTCAGCTCGGCGGCGAGCTGGCTTTCAATCGACACCATGCACTCAACCCCGCAAAGCTTGTCGCAGTTGCATGCCAATATCAGGGCGTTCAGCAAAGGGGTCGGGCGGGTTGTGCCCGTGCACGATGGCGTCAAAGCGGGTTTGCGCGTTGCCCAAGGCTTTGGGGTGGCTGTAGATGTAGAACTGGTCGGCGTGCATGGCATCAAACACCATTTGCGCCACTTGCGCGGCACTGACCTTGCCACTGCTGACGGCTTTGTCGCTCATGGCTTGACCGATGATTTGGCTTTGCGTCAAGGCTTGCGGCTTCAAGCCTTCAGGGCGATTGCGTTCGCTGCTGTTGATGCCGGTGGGCACAAAATACGGGCACAAGACACTGGCACTCACTTGATCGCTCACGAGCTTCAAATCTTGGTACAAGGTTTCTGTGAGTGACACCACGGCATGTTTGGTGACGTTGTAAATGCCCATGTTGGGTGGCGTGAGCAAGCCCGCCATGCTGGCCGTGTTGACGATATGACCTTGGTAGTGCGGGTCTTGTTTGGCCGCCTCCAGCATCATGGGTGTGAACAAACGCACGCCATGGATGACGCCCCACAGGTTGACGCCCAACAACCACTCCCAGTCTTGCACCGTGTTCTCCCAGACCAAGCCACCGGCGCCCACGCCCGCGTTGTTGAACACAAAATGCGGTGCACCAAAACGCTCGAACACGGCGTTGGCCAGTTCTTGCATGGCGCTGGCATTGGACACATCTACTTTTTTGGCCATCACCGTGGCGCCTGTGCTTTTCAGTTCATCATGGGCTTGTTTCAAGGCGTCGGCTTGCACATCCACGATGACCAGGTTCATGCCCAAGGATGCCCCAATGCGCGCGCACTCCAAACCAAAACCGGATGCGCCGCCGGTTAAAACGGCGGTCTTGCCTTTGAAATCGGAAATCATGCGTCTGCCTTTTTCATGATGAAGCCCAAGCGTGGGAAGTGCACGTGCACCGTGCCGGTTCGTTCGTGTTCGCGGCGCAAGGTGTAGCGGGTGCGCGTGGCGGCTACCAAGGTGCCGGTGGTGGGCTCGGTGCCAAAACTTTCGGCGGCCACTGTGACCAAACTGCCCAAAGGGATGCCGTGCTCGTCTTGGAAAAAGTCATCCAACAAGGGCTGTGGCTCAGCGGTTTTGGCCACGGCCAAGGCCTCTTCGGCGCTCATCTTGGAGGCGCTGCCTTGGCCGAATGCAGCGATGCGGGCAGTCCAGGCTTTCACCACGGGCGTGGCGTCCAAGATGCCGGCCAACATGGGCACTTGCACCTGGGTGAACCACACCGAGTGGTAGACCGAGAAGTCGGCCAAACAAGGCGTGTCACCCAGCAAAAACGCCTGGTGTTCCAGCATGCTGGCGATGCGGCGCAATTGGCTTTTGTACATGCCCGTGCCATCAGCGTGGTGCATGCGGGCACCACCACCGCGCATGGCTTGTCGATCAGCGGCAAAGGCTTTCACCGTTTCAGGCGTGAAACTGGCCATCACATGGGCGGCACCTTGGGGCTGGAAGTTGTAGGCCATGGCCACCGGAAACAACAAGGTGTCTGCCCATTGCGCCACGCTGCGCACCAAGCCTTTGGGGGCTTTGTTGTAGAGCGATGGTGTGGGCGCCAGGTGCTCCAACACATCGCAAATGAGGGCGGTGTCGCAATACACATCCGCACCGATTTGCAGCACCGGTGTTTTGCGGTAACCACCGGTGAGCGGCATCAAGTCGGGTTTGGGCATCACCGATGGAATCATCACGCTGTGCCAAGCCAGCTGCTTGAACCCCAGAACAGCGCGGATTTTTTCGGCGAATGGTGACGCGGGGTAGTGGTGAAGAATCATGGGTGTTTAAATTTGAACAACTTGTTTGCCGAAGTTTTTGCCCTTGAGCAAACCGAAGAAGGCTTCAGGGGCGCTGGCCAAACCTGGGGCCACGGTTTCACGCGGACGGAATTTGCCACTGCCCACCAATGCGCCGAGTTCTTGCAAAGCCAATGGCCAATCATCGGGGTGTTCGCTCACGATGAAGCCCTGCACCTTCATGCGGTTGACAAGAATGAGTGAAGGATTGGCCAGTGGAATGGGTTCCCCGTTATAACCAGCAATCATGCCGCACACAGCGATGCTGCCGAAATGGTTCATGCGCAACATCACGGCGTCCAGCACCATCCCACCCACATTTTCAAAATGCCCATCGATGCCGTCAGGACAAGCCTCTTTCAAGGCCTTGGACAGTGACCCATAGTCGTTGTGCTGCTTGTAGTCGATGCAGGCGTCAAAGCCGAGTTCTTTCACCACATAGTCGCATTTGTCTTTGCCCCCAGCGATGCCAACGACACGACAACCGCGCGCTTTGGCCAAGGCACCAAAGGCACTGCCCACAGCACCACTGGCCGCACTGACGGTGAGTGTTTGACCGGCTTTGGCCTCGATGATGCGCACCAAACCGTGCCATGCGGTGACGCCGGGCATGCCGACCGCGCCCAAAAAGTGGCTGATCGGTACATGGGTGGTGTCCACCTTGCGCAGCATGCCGGGGGTGTCGGCATCCACCACGCTGTAGGTTTGCCAACCGCCCATGCCCACCACTTTGTCGCCCGCTGCGAACTTGGGATGGCGGCTCTCCACCACTTCACCCACAGTGCCGCCAATCATCACGCTGTTGAGCGGTTGCGGCACGGTGTAGCTCTTGGTGTCGTTCATGCGGCCCCGCATGTAGGGGTCCAAACTCAAGAAGGCATGTCGAACCAAGACTTGTTTGTCTTGCAAGGCGGGCGTGTCCAAGGTGACCAACTTGAAGTTGTCGGCCGTGGGTTCACCGGTGGGGCGGCTGACCAAATGGATTTGAGGGTTTTGGGGCATGAATGTCTCCTGAGGTTATCCGCCGGTGATGCAACTCACACCGCCGTCGATGGCCAGCCATTGGCCGGTGATGTGTTTGCCTGCATCGGATGCAAGCAACACGGTGATGCCTTTCAAATCTTCGTCGTCGCCCAAGCGTCGCAAGGGCGCATGGGCGGTCAACACGTCTTCGCCATAAGTTTCAAACGTGCCAGCCGTCATTTTGCTGGGGAAGAAACCAGGGCAAATGGAATTGACACGGATGTTGTGCACGCCCCATTCACCGGCCAATGCACATGAAAAATTGATGACCGCAGCTTTCGAGGTGTTGTAGGCGATGGTGTTGATGCCGGTGGGGTTGCCGCCCAAGCCGGTGATGGACGCGATGTTGATGATGCTGCCGCTGCGACGCGGAATCATGCTGTGCTTGCCGATGTACTGGCTGAGGATGAAATAGCCGCGCACATTCAGGTTCATGACTTTGTCCCAACCGTCGATTGGGTGGTCCTCGGCCGGCGCACCCCAGGCCGCACCGGCGTTGTTGAGCAACACATCCACATGGCCCAATGTTTTCAAGGTGTGTTCGCCCAGGTTTTTCAAATCGTGTTCATCAGCGCAGTTGGCGGCCATCCAATGCGCATCAATACCGGCCGCTTTCAATTCGGCCACGGCTTGCTCCAATTCAGGCGCTTTGCGAGAAGCGATCATCACCTTGGCACCCGCCTCGCCCAGCGCGTGCGCCATTTGCAAACCCAGGCCGCGCGAGCCGCCGGTGACCAAGGCGGTCTTGCCGGTCAAGTCAAAGAGTTGTTTCACAGTGCGGGTCATCTCAGGGTCCTTCTTTCAAAATCAAAACATCAAAAAGCGTTTTCGGGCATGTGCGCGCAGGTGGCATCTTGGGTCGACACCACCTTCAGCCATGCGCCAATTTTGGGCAATTCATAGTGATAGAAAAATTGGCAGGCATGGCGGCGACCCACATCAGCGGCTGAGGTGCCTTGACTGGCCAGGTGCAATTCCAACCAAATCCAGGCCAACACCGTGTGGCCAAAGGCTTGCATGTAGGGCACGGCATTGGCCAAACTCAAAGCGGGGTCCGTGCCCTGCCAAGCGTCTTGCGTGGCTTGCAGCACCTCGCTCCAAGCCTGTTTCAGGGCCTGGGCATAGGCATGCGCCTGCGGATCCTTCGCTTGCGCCATGGTGGCCGCCATGCGTGCGCCCAACAGCGTGAGCCCCAGACCTTTGTCCATCAATACTTTGCGCCCCAGCAAGTCCATGGCTTGGATGCCGTGGGTGCCCTCATGGATCATGTTCAGGCGTTGATCGCGCCAATACTGCTCGACGGGAAAGTCGCGGGTATAGCCATAACCGCCGTGGATTTGAATCGCCAAGCTGTTGGCTTCCAAGCACCATTCGCTGGGCCAACTTTTGATGATGGGCGTCAAGACTTCCAACAACCAGTGGGCTTCGTGCTGTTGCTCAGGCGTGCCGGTGTGCAATTCATCAACCAATTTGGCGCCATACAAACCCAGCGCCAAAGCGCCTTCACCATAGGCTTTTTGCGCCAACAACATGCGCTTGATGTCGGCGTGTTCAATCAAACGCACCGGGGCTTGCGCCGGGTCTTTGCCAGCCGGTCCCACAGGGCGACCTTGGGTGCGGGTTTGCGCATAGTCCAAGGACGCGTGGTAACCGGCCAAGCCCAACATGGTGGCTGCCAGACCGACACCAATACGGGCTTCGTTCATCATGTGGAACATGCATTGCAAACCTTTACCCGGTTCGCCCACCAAGTAGCCGATCGCCCCTGGGCCGCCGCGCACATGGTATTGGCCTTCACCAAAGTTCAGCAAGGTGTTCACAGTACCGCGCCAACCCAATTTGTGGTTCAAACCGGCCAAGGCCACGTCATTGCGTTCACCGGTGAGTTGACCGTGCCTGTCCACCAATTTTTTGGGCACGATGAACAAGGAAATACCTTTGGTACCAGCAATGGTTTTGCCATCTGCGCCTGGAATTTTGGCCAACACCAAGTGGATGATGTTTTCGCTGAGTTCGTGGTCGCCGGTCGAGATCCACATCTTGTTGCCCTTGAGGCGGTAGCGCGGACCCAAGGGGTCTTGCAAGTGATCTGCACCATCCGGCGTGGCGCGGGTGGCCACATCAGACAAAGACGAACCGGCTTGTGGTTCGCTCAGGCACATGGTGCCGCTGAAACGGCCATTGAATTCGTTCAGCGCAAACACTTGCTTTTGCAATTCGCTGCCGTGCTTCATGAGCAAATTGGCGTTGCCCACAGTGAGCATGCCACCGCCAATGCTGACGGAGGCAAAGGCGAAAAATGCATTGGCAGCGGCTTCTACGGTGTAGGGCAACTGCATGCCTCCGATGTCAGCGTCTTGTGCTGCACTCAACATGCCACTTTGCACATAAGCATCATGTGCAGCTTGGGTGCATGCGGGAAGAATGACTTTTTCGCCGTCGAAAGCAGGTTCTTCAATGTCCACGGTGCGGTTGAACGGCGCGTATTTTTCACGCGCAATGCGTTCGCAAGTGTCCAGCACCGCGTCAAAGGTGTCGCGTGAATGCTCAGCAAAACGCTCACGCTCGGTCAAGCGTGTGACGTTCAACCAGTTGTACAACAAAAAATCAACGGTGTGTCGCAGGCGCATGGTTGAACTTTAAAAGAGAAAAAACCCGCCACGGTGGACGGGTTGGAGTTGCTTGTCAGGTGCGCGACTTAGAGTACTTCAAAAATACCGGCTGCACCCATGCCGCCGCCAATGCACATGGTCACGCAAACGCGTTTGGCACCCCGGCGCTTGCCTTCAATCAGGGCATGGCCGGTCAAGCGTTGACCGCTGACGCCATAGGGGTGCCCGACTGCAATCGCGCCGCCATTCACGTTCAGCAACTCTGCGGGGATGCCCAGTTTGTCGCGACAGAAAAGCACCTGCACTGCAAAGGCTTCATTCAATTCCCACAAGTCGATGTCTTGCACCGTCAGGCCCAAACGCTTCAAGACTTTGGGAATGGCGTAAACCGGTCCAATGCCCATCTCATCGGGTTCGCAACCAGCCACAGCAAAGCCCAAAAAGCGCCCCAAAGGTTTCAAATTGCGCTTGGACGCCAAGTCTTCACTCATGATGACGCAGGCACCGGCGCCGTCTGAAAACTGAGACGCATTGCCAGCCGACACCACGCCACCAGGCATGGCGGGCTTGATGCCGGAGATGCCTTCCTTGGTGGTGCCATCGCGCAAGCCCTCATCGACACTGACGGTGACTTGCTTGGTCATCATGCCCATGACTTTGTCGACCACACCGGCTTGCACCGTGATGGGGGCAATTTCATCGGTGAACTTGCCTGCGGCTTGGGCGGCACAGGCTTTTTGCTGGCTGGCTGCACCGTATTCATCCATCGCATCGCGACCGATGTTGTAGCGTTTGGCCACTTGTTCGGCGGTTTGCAACATGTTCCAGTAGATCTCTGGTTTTTTCTTGTTGAGCGCGGGGTCCATCAGCATGTGCTGGTTCATTTCTTGTTGCACACAGGAAATGCTTTCCACACCACCGGCCACATACACCTCGCCTTCACCCGCGATGATGCGTTGGGACGCCAGGGCAATGGTTTGCAAACCGGAAGAACAGAAACGGTTGATGGTCAGGCCACTGACCGTGACCGGGCATTCGGCCATGAGCGCGATTTGACGCGCGATGTTGGCACCGGTGGCGCCCTCGGGGTTGGCACAACCCATGATCACGTCTTCGACTTCGTTGGCTTCAATGCCAGCGCGTGCAATGGCGTGTTTGACCGCATGGCCGCCGAGCGTGGCACCGTGGGTCATGTTGAAAGCACCACGCCAACTTTTGGCCAAGGGGGTGCGGGCGGTTGAAACAATGACAGCGTTGGTCATGGTGGTTCCTTAATTGAAAGTTTTGCCGTCGGCGACCAAGCGGGCCAACAAGGGCGCGGGTTGCCAGAATTGAGCGTCATCGTGCGGGTTTTGCGCAAAGCGTTTCATGGCTTGGATGACATTGAACAAACCGAATTGATCGGCATACAGCATGGGGCCGCCACGGTAGATGGGGAAGCCATAGCCGGTGATGTAGACCATGTCGATGTCACTGGCGCGCGCAGCAATGCCTTCTTCCAAAATATAGGCCGCTTCGTTCACCAACGAAAACACCAAACGCTGCACGATTTCATCGTCGCTGATCTTGCGCGGCGTGATGCCAAGCGTTGTGCGGTGCTTGGCGATCATGTCTTCCACGTCTTTGTTGGGGATGGCGTCACGCTTGCCCGCCACATAGTCGTACCAGCCCTTGCCCACTTTTTGGCCAAAACGACCTTGTTCGCACAGCAAGTCGGCTGTTTTGCTGTATTTCATGTGGGGTTTTTCCACATAGCGGCGCTTGCGGATGGCCCAGCCAATGTCGTTGCCGGCCAGGTCGCCCATGCGGAACGGACCCATGGCAAAACCAAACTTTTCAACCGCTCTGTCGACTTGTTGGGGCGTGCAACCTTCTTCAATCAAGAAACCTGCTTGGCGACTGTATTGCTCGATCATGCGGTTGCCAATGAAGCCATCGCAGACACCGGAGACCACCGCGGTTTTTTTGATTTTCTTGGCCACATCCATGACAGTGGCCATGATGTCTTTGCTGGTGTCTGCACCACGCACGACTTCCAGCAGTTTCATGACATTGGCCGGGCTGAAGAAATGCAAACCCACCACGTCTTGCGGACGTTTGGTGAAATGGGCGATGGCGTTCACATCCAAGGTGGAGGTGTTGGAGGCCAAGATGGCACCGGGCTTCATCACTTCGTCGAGCTTGTTGAACACCTGTTCCTTGACGCCAATTTCCTCAAACACCGCTTCGATCACGAGGTCGGCGTCAGCCAAGTCTTCGTAGTTCAAGGTGCTGGACAACAAGGCCATGCGTTGCTGGAACTTGTCTTCCTTCAACTTGCCTTTTTTCACCTGGGCTTGGTAGTTTTTCTCGATGATGGCGATGCCTTTGTCCAGGGCTTCTTGCTTCATCTCCAAAATTTTCACGGGGATGCCCGCGTTCAGGAAGTTCATGCTGATGCCGCCGCCCATGGTGCCCGCACCAATCACCGCCACGCTCTTGATCTCGCGCTTGGGGGTGTCAGCCGGTACGTCGTCAATTTTGGAGGCTGCACGTTGGGCCACAAACAAATGGCGCAAGGCACGGCACTCAGGGGTCCACATCAGGTTGATGAAGATTTCGCGCTCAGCGGTCATGCCGTCGTCGAATTTCATTTTCGTGGCGTTTTGCACCGCTTCAATGCATTTCAGGGGTGCGGGGTACTTGCCCTTGGTCATGCCATTGACCATGTTGGTGCTGAACTTGAAGAAAGCGTCTGCGTTCGGGTGTTTGCAAGGCAAGTCGCGCACACGCGGCAAGGGACTGGTGCCCACCACGCCTTTGGCAAAGGCCATGGCTTCATCCAACAGTTTGTCCGCAGAGGACGCCATCTCGTCGAACAATTTTTGACCCGGCAACATGGCCAGCATCTCGCTTTGAATCGCTTCGCCGCTGACGATCATGTTGAGGGCGGCTTCAACGCCAATGACGCGGGGCAGTCGTTGCGTGCCGCCCGCACCTGGCACCAAGCCCAACTTCACCTCGGGCAGCGCCACCGAGCAACCGGGGGCGGCTACGCGGTAATGGCAACCCAGTGCCAACTCGAGACCACCGCCCATGACCACGCTGTGAATGGCGGCGACTGTGGGCTTGGGACAGTTCTCCAGCGCCGAGATCAGGTTGAGCAAATTGGGCTCTTGCAACGCCTTGGGGGATCCAAATTCTTTGATGTCTGCGCCGCCCGAAAAAGCTTTGCCAGCGCCGGTGACGACGATGGCCTTGACCGCGTCATTGGCCACCGCTTGGTCCAGTCCGTGCATGAAGGCTTGGCGCGTGGCCAACCCCAGACCATTGACGGGCGGATTGTTCAATGTGATCACAGCGACGTCGCCGTGTACTGCGTAATCAGCACTCATAAGTTTTCCTTGTCAGAAGCGTTGGTGGGTGGGAGTGTACAAAAAAAGAACGGTCGTTCTATTTTATACCTCCAGCCACTCCTGCCGCACTGCGGCGTTTTCGCGCAGCTCGGCTGGGGTGCCATCGAAAACGATGCTGCCGTGGCCCATCACCAGGGCGCGGTCGGAGATGTTCATGGCGATGGTGAGTTTTTGTTCGATCAGCAGCACCGACACCCCGCGGGTGCGCAGCTCGCGCAAAAAGTCACCCACCAGCGCGACGATCTTGGGCGCCAAGCCTTCGGTGGGCTCGTCAATGATGACCAGATCGGGGTCACCCATCAGGGTGCGGCACAGGGTCAGCATTTGTTGCTCGCCCCCTGACAACACACCCGCTTCCGTGTGCTGGCGTTCGCGCAAGCGGGGAAACAGTTTGTACATGTCTTCAAAATGCCAGCGGCCAGTGGGTTGATCGCCCTTCAAACCAAGCAACAGGTTTTGGTGCACCGTCAGCTTGGGGAAGATGTCGCGGTTTTCAGGCACATAACCCAGGCCCATGTGGGCGATGTCAAACGGCTTTCGGTTGAGCAAGCTTTGGCCTTTGAAGGCCAACTGACCATGGCAATCCACCAAACCCATGATGGCCTTGGCGGTGGTGGATCGACCTGAGCCGTTGCGCCCCAGGAGCGCCACAATTTCGCCCTGGCCCACCTGGAAGTTCACGCCTTGCAACACATGGCTTTTGCCGTAATACGCATGGAGATCTTGGATGTGCAGCATGTCAGTGGCCTTGTTCTTCCATGCTGCCCAAATAGGCTTCTTGCACCCGTGCATTGGCGCGGATGTTGTCGGGGGTGTCGTAGGCAATGATTTCGCCATAGACCAAGACCGCGATTTTGTCGGCCAAGCCAAACACCACGCCCATGTCGTGCTCCACAGTGAGCAAGGTTTTGCCTTGCGTCACATCTTTGATGAGTTCGATGAAGCGCTCGGTTTCGCTGTTGCTCATGCCGGCCGTGGGTTCGTCCAGCAACACGACATTGGCGCCACCCGCCATGGTGATGCCGATCTCCAAAGCGCGTTGCTCGGCGTAGGTGAGGTTCATGGCCAAGACCTCGCTCTTGGTCTGCAAGTGAATGCGTTCCATCCACTGGTGGGCCAAGGCGTTGGCGTCTTTCAGGTTGCCCAAGAAGGACCAAAAACTGTAGCGGTGACCCAAGCTCCACAGCACGGCGCAACGCAGGTTCTCGAACACGCTGAGCTTGGGAAAGATGTTGGTGATTTGGAAACTGCGCGACAAACCCAATCGGTTGATTTCGAAGGGTTTGCAACCATCAATGCGTTGACCATTCAACTGAATTTCACCGCTGCTGGGCGCAAAGCGTCCACTGATGAGGTTGAACATGGTGGACTTGCCAGCGCCATTGGGACCGATGATGCCCACGCGTTCGCCACTCACCACGTCCAAGTCCAGCCCCCGGATGATCTCGGTGTTGCCAAATTGCTTGCGCACGCCTTTCAAGCTCAACGAGATGGTGCTCATGAGCGCTCCTTGGGCGCTGCCGCCAGTTCAACTTGAATTTGCGTCCACACAGGCTGGAATCGTTGACGCAACCATTCAAACCCGAGCAAACCCACAGCCAACAGCGCCAAGGCCATGAGCCAGGTGCTGCGGTCTTGGGTGTTGAGCAACATGCCTGCAAAGGGCAACAACGGCCCCACCGAGGCATTGAGTTGCAAGTGGTAAATCATCTCCACCAAAGCCCCTGCGCCTGCAAACATCAAGCCACAGGTGAGCGCCATGCCGGCATAAGTGGGCCACAAACGCCCCAAGGCGCCGGCCTTGGCCACCCGCACATTGGCCATGATGAGACCGGCCAATCCGCCGGGGGCGTAGATGACCATGAACAAAAAAACCAAACCCAAATACAGCAACCAGGCTTTGGTGATTTCAGACAGCAACACAAACGCCAACACCATGAGGATGCCGCCCAAGATGGGGCCAAAAAAGAAGGTGGCACCACCCAAGAAGGTGAACAACAAATAGGCGCCCGAGCGACCCGTGCCGACCACTTCGGCAGTGACGATTTCAAAATTCAATGCACCCAAGCCGCCGGCAATGCCCGCAAAAAACCCGGCAATGATGAACGCGCGGTAACGCACCTGTTGGGTGTTGTAACCAATGAATTCAACACGCTCAGGGTTGTCGCGCACCGCATTCAAGATGCGACCCAAGGGGGTTTGGGTGAAGGCATACAGCAAGGCCACCGAGACAAAGGTGTAGGCAGCAATCAGATAGTAGACCTGACGCTGTGGCCCGAAGGTGATGCCCCAAAACGCCTGGCCCACCACACGGTTGCCTGACACACCCGCCTCGCCACCAAAAAACTCCGAGAACATGAGCGACATGGCAAACACCAACTCAGCCAGTCCCAGGGTGATCATGGAAAAGGCCGTGCCCGATTTGCGTGTGGTGACAAAACCCAGCAACACCGCAAAGCCCATGCCGGCCAAGCCGCCCACCAAGGGCAGCATGACCACGGGAATGTGCAGATGGCCTTGGCCCACCGCGTTCAACGCATGGATGGTGATGTAACTGCCCAAACCGGTGTAGACCGCATGGCCAAAACTCAGCATGCCGCCCTGCCCCAACAGCAGGTTGTAAGACAAGCAGGCAATGATGGCGATGCCCATTTGCGACAACATGGTGAGGGACAAGTTGCTGGTGAACACCCATGGGGCGGCCAGCAACACCAAGGCGAAGCCGAGCCATATCCATTGGATGGTGCTGGATGAGGTGCGTGCAGCGGCCATCATGTTTCCCGTTTGCCCAACAAACCGCGGGGCCTGAAGATCAAAATCAGCACCAAGAACAAGTACGGCAAGATGGGTGCGATTTGAGACACCGACAACTTGGCAAAAGAATTGTTTTGCATCGCCAAACTGGCGGTCACGCCCAAGTCTTTGAGCAATTGCAAAAATGAATAGTCGATGGCCACCGCAAACGTTTGAATCATGCCAATCAGCAAGGAGGCCAAAAAGGCACCGCTGAGGGAGCCCATGCCACCGACCACCACCACCACAAAAACCACCGACCCCACGGTGGCCGCCATGGCCGGTTCGGTGATGAAGGTGAAGCCACCGATGACCCCGGCCAAAGCCGCCAAGCCCGTGCCCATGGCAAACACCAACATGAAAATTCGGGGCACGTTGTGGCCCAAGGTTTCGACGGTTTCAGGATGGGTCAGCGCAGCTTGAATCACCAAGCCCGCGCGTGTGCGCGTGAGAACCCACCACAGGCTGACCACCATGGCGATGGCCGTGCCCATGATGAAAGCCCGCGTGGCAGGAAAAGGCGTGCAGACCACGCGCACGACGCTGTCGGCAGCGGCACACATGGCGCCGCCAGCACCGGCCACCAGGGACAAGCCTTGCTCGGCATGGTTGATCAGTGTGAACACCGGGCCTTGCAATTCGCTGGGCGGGTTGAACTCGACCGCGACTCTGCCCCACACCAGTTGGACCACCTCGAGCACGATGTAGGACAAGCCAAAGGTGACCAGCAGTTCAGACACATGACCGTATTTGTGCACGCGGCGCAGCACTTGGCTTTCAAACAAAGCACCAGCGGCACCGGTGAGGATGGGGGCCAACAACAGCGCTGGCCAAAACCCAATGACACCCGCCAAGGTGTAAGCCAGGTAAGCGCCGAGCATGTAGAAGCTGGCATGGGCGAAGTTCAACACGCCCATCATGCTGAAGATGAGCGTGAGGCCCGAGCTGAGCATGAACAGCAGCAAGCCGTAGCTCAGGCCATTGAGCATGGAGATCAGGAAAAACTCCATGTTCAAGCCTTCAACAACATAGAAACCAAGGGGACGTCAAATCCTGCCAGCAACATCACGGGTCATGGCATTTTCATTTGGCAACTGGTGGGTGTGCTGGAGACATAGGGCTCAAAGGTTTTGACAGGGGCCAAAGTCATGCCCGTGTTTTCAGCGCTGTAAGGGAATTTTTTATCGGCTTTCTGCCAGACAGTGACATACAGGGTTTGTTGCAACTGGTGGTCGAGCTTGCGCATTTCCATGTCGCCGTTGAAACCTTTGAATTTCATGCCATGCATGGCAGCGGCCACCTTCACCGGGTCGGTGGATTTGGTTTGGGCCATGGCTTGCGTCAGCACATCAAAGATGCTGACCATCGAACCGGTGTAGAGATCGTCGTTGTGTTTGGCTTTGAAACCGGCCATGTGTTTGCCCATGACACCGCCCATGTTGTAGTGGGCATAAGCCACTTGATAGACGCGGCCTTCTGAGTTTTGACCCAGCGCTGTGGGGGTGCCTGTGACGCCGGTGTAGTAGGTGAAGAATTTGCCGGTGTAGCCGCCTTCGTTGGCCGCTTTGACCAACAAAGCGAGGTCGGAGCCCCAGTTGCCGGTGATGACCGAGTCCGCACCAGAGGCTTTGATTTTGGCAATGTAAGGTGCGAAGTCGCGCACTTGGGCCAAAGGATGCAGGTCTTCACCGACGATTTGAATGTCGGGGCGCTTGCGGGCCAGGTTTTCCTTGGCGTACTTGACCACTTGCTGGCCGTGCGAGTAATTTTGGTTGAGCAAATAAATCTTCTTGACCGAGGGCTGGTCTTTGATGAAGGTGGTCATCGCTTCCATTTTCATGGAGGTGTCGGCATCAAAGCGGAAATGCCAGTAACTGCATTTGCTGTTGGTGAAGTCGGGGTCCACAGCCGAGTGGTTCAGAAAAAGAATTTCTTTGCCGGGGTTGCGCTCGTTGTGCTTGTTGACCGCGTCAATCAGGGCGCCCGCCACCGACGAGCCATTGCCCTGCGTGATGTAGCGCACGCCTTGGTCCATGGCGGATTTGAGTTGGTTCAAACTTTCAGCGGGACTGAGTTTGTTGTCCAAACCCAAAATTTCAAACTTGACGCCGGCCACGTTGTTTTTGTTGTATTCCTCGGCCAGGTACTGGAGTGTTTTCAATTGGTTTGAGCCGACAGGCGCCATCAACCCGGACAGTGGATCGATCCATGCGATTTTGACGGTTTCGCCTTTTTGAGCCCAGGCATTGACCGAGCTCAACAGACCCCATGCCAACAACCAAGCGAATTTGCCAAAGCGCATGCTTTTCTCCTCATTCAAAGACTTCAGAGCCTAACGTCAAACCTGTGCGCTTTTGGCTAGGGAATCCCCTAGCAAGCACCTTCTTGTGAAAAGATCCAAGTTGTTTAGATCGGCAGTTTGTAATCGGCGAGTTGCTCGCGCAAACGGGTTTTGAGCATCTTGCCGGTCGCACCCAGCGGGATGGCATCGACAAAGACCACGTCATCAGGGATCTGCCATTTGGCGATCTTGCCGTCATAAAACTTCAGCAAGTCTTCGCGCACCAAGGCCGCACCAGCGCGCTTGACCACCACCACAATGGGCCGCTCGTCCCACTTGGGATGCGCCATGCCGATGCACGCGGCCATGGCCACTTCGGGATGGGCCATGGCGATGTTCTCCACATCAATCGAGCTGATCCACTCGCCACCGGATTTGATGACGTCCTTGCTGCGGTCGGTGATTTGCATGAAGCCTTCAGGGTCGACGGTGGCCACATCTCCTGTGGGGAACCAACCATCCACCAAGGGTGAACCGCCCTCTTGTTTGTAATATTCACGCACCACCCAAGGACCCTTCACCAGCAAGTCGCCATAAGCTTTGCCGTCGTGGGGTTGTTCCTCGCCTTGGTCGTCCACAATTTTGAAATCCACACCAAAAATGGCGCGACCTTGCTTCAAGCGAATTTTCATTTGCTCGTCTTTGGGCCATTCCAAATGTTTGTTTTTCAATGTGCACAACGTGCCCAAAGGGCTGAGCTCGGTCATGCCCCAGGCGTGCAACACTTCCACGTTGTAGTCGTCGTTGAAGGCTTGGATCATGGCGGGTGGGCAGGCCGAGCCGCCAATCACGGTGCGTT
>JACCDP010896237.1_pt1 | contig 14915 bp, 8 predicted proteins | sample 7445841 | NCBI WGS metagenome assembly JACCDP01 (sample SAMN15323441, study PRJNA562643) | freshwater metagenome | isolation source: river surface water | place: USA:Blue River Watershed | collected 2017-08-17 | reverse complement strand
GTTTTTTGTGCAAACAGCATAGACACTGTTAACAACATAAAGCAACAAATACCAATTCGAATATTTTTTAACATTCTGTTCATTTAGCCTACTTCTTTTTCTGGTCGTTATACAAGAATCTTTGTATGGTTTTTTTACCTTCATTTTGCAATTCAATGGCAGAGGTTACTGCCCTTCCCCTTGCATCGTAAGTAGAATAGCTGGCAAAGTTATCATTGTCCAATCCGGAGCTGAGCCTGTTAAAATAAGGCTCATACACCCAGTTACTGCCTTCAGCATAATAGGGTAATACCCGTATATCGTCAAAAATAGCTGTTGCCAACGCAGAGTTGTTCCTTATATAAACCAAAGCATAATAATTGTTGCCTCCCTGGTTTGGATTAATATTACTCAGATCAAACTCCAGCCTTAGCAATGACCAGTCTCCGGCTTTAAGGTAAGGGCTTGCCATTGAAGTGGTGTAGGTTGCATAAGGTGGTGTATTGGGTGCGCTTACATTAGGATTGGTGCTGTTAGTTATTTTGGCAACCAGCTCTGTTTGCAAAGGGCTGGAATTATGCACCCAAACCATTGCTTTGTATTTTCTTTTATACTCGTTAACAGGAACCGGACTTTCTGTATTAGTTGGGTGTATTAAATAACTACACCCGCTTTTCCCCGCATCTAACTTAAATGCGTATAATCCGGTGTGAACTTCACTTAATCTATCTGGGTATAGCTTGTATGGTACACAAGGGTATCCCTCACCGGTACATGCAGGCAATACATCATTTGCTGTGTAGGTATAGGAGTAAGAAGGGCCTGTTATTATTGGACTTACTACAAATTTGGTAAAAACATTATTGGTGCCAGGATTGTTAGAGATTCCAGGGAAGTACAATTTATAAGTGTTATTATTTCCAGTAAAGGAATAAAACCCTTTATATGTAAAGCCTTGATCAGTAATAATTTCGAATTGCTTTGTATTAGTCAGGCTCACCAAAAAATATTGTGATATACTCTGATTCCCACCTGAAAAGAGGTTATTAAGGGAGTAGCTCACTTCAATTTTAAACAAAGGAGTATTTAAAGGAGCGTTTGATGGCAATTGTATGGTTATACTCCTGTAAGTTGTACCCCCAACTGTGTTATAACAAAAAGAAGCGCTTGAAATACTTTGACTTTTATTTGCCCTGAGTATTTTCGCATCACCTAATTTCATTCGGTTATCTTCCAACATGGTAGTATTGGTATTGTAATCAATGTAATTATTTTCTGCTCCCTCATGAATAGCTGCTCCCCATGAAGCGTTGGAGTATGCACCCATGGTATTGGAAAAATTATAACCCAATTGTTGGGCAGCGTACTTACCCAACACATCTTTAGTTTGCAGCAACACTCCATTGGCAGCATAAAGCTCATTGGTGCTGATGAGTTTCCACCCTGCAGCAGCACTATTGGCAAAAGGGGTAAAAGTACTAAAGGTTCCGTTGGTACTTAAGGGTACCTCATAGGTATAACCATTATAAGGTTTAAAAATATTTTTGTTTCTGCTAATGGGCTTGCTATTTGCATCACTTTGGTAGGCCTGATAGTTGTAGGCGTTTTGTATACTGGCACCATTTACAAAAGTATAATTGTATTTTACCTGTTGGTTGTCAATATACATTAAACCAGGTTGAAGGTACGGGGCAGTATTCCACTTTTTAGGACTTTGGTTACCTGCCTCCCAGGTCACCACTCCTGCTCCCAGCAGGGAGCTGTTAGAAATTGTATTTAAATACATATACGTTTGTGCTGTAGCGGTTAGGTTATTTACTTTACCTTCATCAGCATCATTAGAGCCCATATCCTTATTGGAGCTTAACCAATAAGCTGGAACGGTACGGGCTATTTTGGTATTACCGTAAGAATCAGAACTTCTAATATCTATAGGGGTTCCGGTAAAATAATCAAAGCCGGTATTTTCAGTTGAGCTGGATATACCATCAAAGGTACTTTCAATCTTTTTTAACACCGGAGGAAAATAGCTATACTTCATGTTAGTATATGCAAATTTTCGTTCTGTGCTGGCTGCCAAAGCTACTGTATAAAAATTGGCTTTGGTCCTTTTGGTATAATAGGATTCAGACCACACCTGATCCATTTTTCCAGGTTTCTTAATGGTTGTAGGGGCATTAAAATTATCTTTATATACGTCTACAGGCTCATCGAAATCATAATACGTAAATTTCTGTTGTCCTATCTGCTGCCCCTTTTCGTCTTGTTGTATAATAGACTTTGGTCTACCGAACATATCCGTATAATCAGTGTAAGAGTATGCCTTAATGTAATATTTATCCTGCCTTCTCCAGTTTACAAAAATGGGTGAAATTGCAAAAGGGATTTTTATTTCTTTTGGGCTATTCCAAAAATTGATTTTTATTGTAATAAACAATAAAACACCAAATAAATTAAAACTACCTTTTGCAGGACCAGGTGCATTTACATAGGGTCCGGTTCTGAAATTTCTCCCAAACTGCATTCCATCATCCTTAGCTGTATAAAACTCGTAAATCGTTTTTCCCTTTTCCCTGGAAACAATATCTCCAGTTTGACTTGTATTGGTTTCGGGTTTTTGGTAAATATTTTCAACTGATGAGCGTGAGAAATAAATTCCAGGTCCAGACATAAATCCTGCTCCATTTGTTTTTAATTGATCAATTACACAGCTTGGCCCACCACCCGGTTCCAGTGCAGTAACCCCCGAAGAGGTACCCAGGGAGTTATCCTTCAAATCATAATAATAATTGGTTCCGTACTCGTTAGCATTTTGTTTATACCCATTAGTTTGCGAAGGGTCTGTAGCATAGTTAAAATTATCTCTGAGCTTAATGCTTTTAACCATGGAACCGGTGTACTTTGCCTTAAATATCCGGGTGCAGAAATATGAATAATGCGGGTATATATCTGTGGCTGGCACTCCGTAACAACTGTGAAAATTATTCTTAAATGTTTGATTGCTGGTGAATGTATTCTTAACTGTAGAAATCATTTTTCTTAAGGCATCGAGAGGTGTGTCTTTTTCCAGGTCTTCGTACTGTTGGAGTACATTGTTAGCATTACTACAATTGAAGGGAATGGATAAGCTTTCTTTAACCGCCCTGCTCTCAAAAGATTCTGCATACATGTACTGCCTGCAGCTTTCGGTGTAAGGCATAAAGTGGGGATCGAATCCTGTTGGATTATCTGCATCTTCAAAAGCCTCTACCACAACTGCCTGATAATATCGGCTTCCCTTATAATCGGAAGAACTAATCACTGTAGGCTCTACCGTAATCACTCTTACTCTTCCTCCGCTAATAAAGAGATTTGAGGGGTCATGATTTTTAGTATTTCTGAAAAAGGCCATCTCTCCATAAAACAAATCACCGGCGGCTACAATAGGTTTTTCTTCTCCTGCTGCATTTCGGGTAACCGCACCTGCCTTAGTTAAATCAAGGTTAGGATCAACCTCTCTTAAATCAGTTATATCCACATACAACCTTACTTTATTTTGATTAGCCAGCTCTTCAATTTTTAATACATGCCTCATGGCAAAGGGTGTTTTATCTTCTACAAAACCATAATTCTGAGCCTGGTAGTCTATTTCCATTTCACCACCACTGGGCAGGTTTATTTTTTTTAAATTGTATACTTTTGCATTATCATCGGCCTGCGACTTCACATACTCGGTATAATGCGTATAATAGTTGCAGTTTCCGATTTCAGTACCACTTGCACCGTCTAAGCGGCTCTGTACATCTTTTGAGTTGGCGTAATAGCTTCCCCATTGGTCGTAATTTTGCCTGTCGTAAGGGGGATTATATTTCAAGTTTTGGCTTCCACTTATCGGGTTTTCCTGATCCTGTCCTTGGGTATCCCCAAAATAGTCAAAGGTATAACTAGGTAAGGCTGTCCCTTTTCCTCCTTCTTCATAAGCTATATGCTGCACTTTACGTAAGGTTAATTTTCCGGTACCAATTTTATGATCAGTAGCACTCCCATTTCGCACATCATCATAACTTACATGATATGGCACATTGTATACCGTAATATTGCGGTAATTGGCTGCATTATTCGGTACCTTAGGACATTGGCTGTAGTCATAAAAAAACTTTGTTGTTTTAACAGGCAATTCATTTAGTCTACTCGCTGTTCCACCTGTCGAATTTGGAGCTTTCAGGTACCAGTTATTCACATTCTGACTATTTACATAAGGTTCAGAATTAAACCCATTTCTGTGCTTCTTAAACAAATCAATTTGCGTTACGGCATACTGGCTAATTTCTCCTGCTGGGTCTCCACTTATACTTTCATTTTCATACTGGGTATTGTATGCTTTTCCGGCAACCAATCCAGCGGCCTCCAATCCATCAAAACGCTTACCATATTGGTACCTGCACCTATACCCGGCCGATTCTATTTCACTGATATAATATATTTCTTTTTCACCATAGCTGAAGGAATACATATCGTCTCCTGTTGTGTGGTATTTACCGGAAAAATGGCCCAATCCATTAAATGGAAATCTCCACTTGTAATTATCAGTAGCTTTTATATATTTAAACTTTACCCAATAACCTATATCCCCATCACTTGGGCCCGGAATATTATCAAAATCGATATAGTCATCGCCAACAATGGCCGTAAGCAACCAGGCATAAGGGTAAGCGTAGTCGTGTATGGTGGTAAGTTTTGCCCGGTTTACCTGTCCGTTAGAACCATCATAGGAATAATAATTTTGGGCCGTGTACTCCGGTGCTTTCTCACCCTTACCTTGCAATTGCAGATCAACAGATTTTTTAACAAAAGCCGGCAAACCAAAATAATACTTTAATCCGCTGGTGTTTTGTACCTCAATGGATCCAATTACATCTCCTGCCTCCGGATTATCGTTTTTTATGTCTTGTAAATGATTAAGGATATTTAAATTCCTAAGGTTTGAGTTGTATAAATTATCGTAAAAATATTTGGGTTTATATCCAGGATTAGGATCAGTGCTTACCTCGCTTTTAGAAGTATACTGTGCAAAAATACTTTGATTAAAAAAGAAGGGATCCGTTGGATTGGAAGGATTTCCAGTGGCCGTGGCATTAGGGTCAACATCTTTGTATTGGTTGAAATTAGCGAGGATTTGATTCACGGTTTTCTTTTTTATCACCGTTCCTCTTGATATAGGGCTTGCATTTTGGTTAGCCATATTATCGGGGTAATCCATAGTTGGATAATATTGTGGTATACCGTTTTCGACCCCCAAAAGAACAAATCTCCAATCATCTGTTTCGTTTATATAATTCAGGGAATAGGTATTAGGCTCATGATCCTTGTAGTCGTCAGAAGCCAGGTTGTATTCACCTGCCATATCTCCTCGCATTTTCAATTTCACATCCTTAAATTTTCGGTATGAAAAATCCTCTTTTTCCTGCTCAACAAACATTACTTTATCAATATCCAGGTTAATTCCTTTATTAGCATCCTTTAATAGGCCAATAATATCAATACCCGAATTGTATTTGGATTTGGTAACATTGTACCAGGGTTTTACTTCTGTAGAATTCATTTCGTATCCTAAAGCACCTAAACCTGCGCGTTGCTGTCTTTGTGTGTTTCGGGCAACAAGTCCATAACTGGTTTGAAACATGCGCATAGAACCTGAAAGGCCCATGGTATTAATACAAAAGTTATCATATTGTAAATGCGCGGGGTTGTTTCTTGAATCTTCGTTGTAGGAATCTTCACCTTCTACTGTCATATCTGCCAAATGCTCTGTGTTTTTTATATCATAATAGTGTCCGTTTAGGTATTCAAAACCAAAAGCCCTTTTTTTAATGTTTTCATAACCAAAATTAAAGTAGTTTAATGAGCCGTTAATGGTAAGGCCAGGTACTGTTGGAACCGGCACAGATAAATTAACTCCATATGAAGAAGTATTGGGAACTACATAAGCGGTTGATGATAATGTGGACAGGGAGGCCCTGTTCTCCAAACCAAAACTGGATTTACCACTTACCCCCAAAATATGTCCCCCCTTTTGCATTTTACTGTTTTTACCATCTAGTGCTTTTGATATACCGAAAGCTGCCAAAGAAGCGCTACCAATATGTTCTCTGGTATTAACATTCGACATCGATATTCCTAGTCCGGCTCCCGCTCCAAATAATATGCTGGAGCTCCTGCTATCAATAGTAACGGATGCCTGTACACCGGCAAAAAACTGTGAAGAGTGTTCAAGGTTCTTTCCGCCTACCATTGCTTTCCCTAATTTTCTTCCAATTCCTAATCCAAGACTTAACGCTCCATAAGTGCCTGTATAGTTATTATAACCAAAAGTTGCACCAATACTAGGTGAAATGGAATAATTGCCAGTACTTAGCCCTAATTCCGAAAGAGGAACACTAAAGCTATATCCTAAATTTCCATCCCACATTCTTTGATTTTCAAACTTATATTCCACCTTTCCATTATTCATATCATCGGGCAAACCTGCCATACTCCTTGCAACAGCACCGGTAAAGCTGCTAAAGCCCAGACCAAAAACCCCGGCTTCCTGCTCCATACTTGCTCCATTATTATACCCAATGGCCATTGGGTATTCAGGTATTGAGGTAATGGGTATGGTATAATTAAACCTACCATTCACTAAATTCACATTATCTGTAGCATCAACAGGCTGATATGCGGAAACTTCCGGTTGGGTGCCTCCAGAAGTAAGCGCTAAAGCTGCAGACGGGAAAATAATTTCACACAGCATGCACATCAATAAAAAGATAGCTGTGGTTCTTTGGAAAAATTGATTTTTTTTAGAAAATAAAAACATATTATTCAAGCTCTTTTATTTTAGGAATATTATTAAACAAATTCTTCTTTAAAAACGTAAAAGACACAATATCACTTATACCAAACACCCGGTCTTTATAGCGCAACTCCACTTTCTCCTCCATGATGGCTTCAAATTTTTTTTTTGGAAAACAATACGTAAGTTGTACATCAGGTGCATTATTATAAGTATTGGTATAATTACAGTAAATTGGTTTTACCGTATCTTTTCCATTAATGACTGCGTAAAAACTCTCCTGCATTTGATAAGTTAGGGAGCTTAATACGCTTGTATACTCTTCATTTGTGGTGGCTAGATTTTCAATCGTCTTTTCACCATTATTTAAGCCAATGACTAACTCAAAATATAAACCATTCTCAAACTTCATTATCTCTGCAGGAAAAGCCTTTGCTTCGTTCACACCGCTTTTTGTTTTAATTTCCTTTAAGGCCAGGTACTTTGCCGGCAAATACCTGCATTTGAGTATGAATGGCGATTTAGCCTGTATGCAATTGTAATTTACATGAGTATTTACCTTTTCAACAAATTCTTGCTTTCCCATAGAAGTATCACATCCCACGCATAAAACGCACAACACAATAAAGAATCTTATTATTATACCCTTATTTTTCATTTAAAAGTTTCAAAATCTCATCCGTTAAATCAATTGCTTCTGTTCCATATAATATCGATCCTTCATTGGTAGTACCAAAAATTATCTCATAATTTTGAGATTTTCCATATTCCTGAATTAGTACATTTATTTTCTCAATAATTTTCCCTGATATTTGTTGCTTCCTTTCTTCCATTTCACGGGAGGCCTGTGCATTGTACTTCTGGTAATTCTCTCTGGCCTGCTCCATACTTAATCCAATTTCTTTTTTCACTCTATCATTTCCATTTTTAAATTGTTGTTCCAACCTTTGGTAACGTTGTGCAAGCGTATCCAGATTAGATTTTACAATTTTCATTTCTTTCTCAAACTCCTCTTCACCTTGTTTTAATTCCTTACAGTTTTGCAACAATATCCCAGACTTTACATAAGCCAGTTTTTGCTCTTTCGTAAGTGTATGATAACTAAATATTCCAGATGCTGTTATCAGAATGGAAATAAGGGTATGTATAATTGTTTTTTTCACGTTCTAAAAAATTACTCTATTGTACTTCTTACTAACACTTCGGTATCATACTTCCTGATAGTACCAGCCTCATTTATACTCAACTTAACCCGGTAATTGCCCTCTGCTGTATATACATGCGTAGGATTATACCCAGTACCAAGAGCGGTATTGTCACCAAAATCCCAACTATAAGATGTATTTGGCAGATTGTCGGACAAGAAATTTACGGAAAGTCCTGGATAGCTATAGGTAAAAAACAAGCTTTTTTTCCTTACAGTTTGTATACTCACCTGAGCTGTTTTGCTACAACCTTCTTTAGTTGCTGTAATTGTATACGTCAGGTTGTTTGTTGCGGCGCATACGGGACTTTTAACATTATCATAATTCAGGAATGTTGAGGGCGACCACTGATATTGTTCAGCTTCAGAAGTTACCAATATCTGTTGCTTAGTTCCAATTACCTGTTCTATTTGAGCTGGTACTATGAGGGCAAAATTGACCGAATTAACTTTTATTGTTTTTACTGCGCTACAGGCGTTAGTTCCAGTTAATTTTACCGTTACCACTTCTGTTTGTGTAGGGGTATAATTATAATTAGAGGTACTAGACAACACATTGTTTTCATCAGTTGTGAACCATTTAAATGTGCCTTGCCCCTGAGCGTTTAACGAAGCATTAGCACCACCACATACTATTAACTCTTCAGTGGTTACGGTTAAAACAGGAGTGTCTTTTACGATAATACTTAATGAATCCAGTTTTTCTAAATTCCCGGTTTTTCCTATCACATAATAGGTGGTAGAAATTTCAGGTGAAACTTCTAATTGAGCTAAAGTAGATATAAAATTACCGGTTTTATCAACCCAAGTATAACTATCTGCACCCGATACTTGCAAACTTATTTTTTCTCCATTACATACACTAGCTGAGCTTGAGCTTAACACCAGGTTAAGTGGGCTATTGATAATACTCACCGAGCAAACCGAACCTGGATCTGCTTGTCGGGAGTTAGTTGAATCGAAGGCTATAATTCTTACATAGTAAAGGTTTCCAGGCACTAATCCAGGTACAGCGCTCAGCTGCAGACTGTCTTTCCGGTTTATTGTTTGACTCATATCCGGATTATTAACATCGAAGTCGGAAAAATTCTGGAGATTGGAAAACTCAAAGCGGTAAAAATAATTGTCGGGAGACTGTGTGTTATTGGCTCCTTTCAAAAATGTTGCATACGGCAGCGTTGAATTACATTGGCTACCGAGCAGCGCTGTGGGCAACAATGGGGTATTTACTGTCCTGGAAATACCATAAGCACCCCAAACACCGGCAACATTGGCTCTTACTTTTATTTTATAAGAGCGCCCATTATTAAAAGTAGTATATACAAAAGAGAGTTTAAATATGGTAGAAGTGCCGGTGGAAGTATAATTAACACTGCTGTTGCTAAACACATCCGTTACCTCGTACTGGTATGCTGTAGCGTTGGCTACAGCATCGCAATTCAGTTCATCTGTCAATGCTGAAACGGTATAGTTATCGTATTGGGCTTGGATTTGAGTTAAATCCGGCATATTCGTTCTTAGGCTTGCCCCAGTTTCTGAAGAAAGATAGCTTGCATTTACATCCACTAAAATATTTCCACTTAAATCAATAACCGAATAATTTTCAATTGAACAGGTATTGGATAAAGTTAATGTTCCTGAATAGGTAATGTTTCCATAATTGTATATTTTCCCATTCAAACATTGTATAGAGGAAGGTATTAACACCCCCTGATTACAAATGGTACCGCCATTTAACACAATATTACCCAAAACAGTTCCGTTTGGGCCTATGCACAGTTGCTCCCCAACGTTAAGGGTGTAATTTTGACTATTTACTTCATTAATGGTAATTGTACATCCGCTGCAGCTTTGGGCTTTCACTAGTACCGGACAACTAATTATCCATAAAATACTTATAGTTGCTCTAAAATATTTATTCATATAACCATACTGTAAGTTATGTTAGTGACTACAACAATTACATTAATTTTAAATGCAGGTATTCCTTTACTGTTTCGGAAGCATCTTTGTTTTTAATATATGCAGTTACCCAAGGCGAATTATTTTTATTATTTACTATTACTGTTGTTGTGAACGTAAGCGTTCTGGCAACAAAATCGTGCTTATCCTGAGAAGATTGCTTTTTAATAACAATTTCTCCAGTAGCATTATCCGTTTCAAATTTAAACTTTTTATTTTCTAAATTATTTTGATCCTTATCATTACCAATTTTAAGTATTAATTCATCTGAAGCCTGTAAATCATAAGTAATAACCCTTATTGTTACCTTATACTTTAATGAGTTACCTTGCCCGCCATTTCCATTGCTAACTGTACCATCCGGAAAAGTTTCAGCTAACAACACTACGCTGTTGGGTGTATTATCAACCAATGTTTGTGAAAACAAACTTGTTCCCATGACAAATATCCAAAAAATTACAAAAGCAAATTTCTTTTTCATATCCTATTCGGTTTTTTATTTAAGTTGTTAATTCTCTAAAATGTACCAGGCAGCTCCATCACTCACAATGATTACCTTGGCATACTGTGCAGTTAGGTTGAATGTATTAGAACCATCAATGGTTTCTGATCCATTCGCTGTAATAGTCACTGCATTGCTTCCATTGCTGGTTCGCTTAATCATATACATTCTACCTGTTACCAATGCTGCGGAAGGTAAAGCTATATTCACGGCTCCAGCTGTACTATTCACCAGAATCACACTTTCATCTCCGGCCGTATATGCGGCCGATTTGCTCACCACCTTAAAGGAAACCGATCCGTTTACATCCAGGGTTGATTTTGGAGTCGGATTTGCCACTCCTACTTTGCCAGGAGCCAGTGTGTCGCCGCTAGATACCCTGGTTCCAAAAACAAGGTTTCCAATGTTTAATTGATGTGACCCGGCAGGATTTATCCCGTGCAAAATCTCCCTCCCGATTAATATGTTATTGGAGCCACCTGTAATTGGAGCGGTAATGCCAGTGTAAGTGCTTATTACGGTATTCCCTGAGCCGGTTAATAAGCCTGAAGACCCAGCTGTATAGGAGCCAATAATATTATTATTAGAGCCGGTTGTAATGCCTGCTGCCGAATTATCTGAATAATAACCAATAATATTGTTGTTGGAACCGCTTATTATTTTTGATCCAGCACGATATCCTAAAGCCGTATTATAATTTCCTGTAGTAGCATTTCGTAAGCTATTTGCTCCAAGTCCTGTATTACCAATTCCGCTGGTATTTTCAAAAAGTGAGTTATACCCTATCGTAGTATTCAGATTACCAGTAGTGTTTTTATGTAATGCATGAGAACCTATACCAGTATTATTGTTCCCACTGGTGTTGTATTGAAGTGCATTCATACCAACTGCAGAATTGTCAGACCCCAAATTACTTGTGAGTGATTGATAACCAACACCTACATTAAATTTTCCAGAAACACTATTTCTCATTGAAAAACCTCCAATTGCAGTGTTATGTGTACCAGTAGTATTATTACGTAAAGCATCCCAACCTATTGCTACATTTTTTTCCCCGGTTGTATTATTGTATAAGGCTGTTGAACCAATAGCTGTATTGTTTTTCCCTGAAGTGTTTGCGTTTAAGGCTGCGTTACCCAAAGCTATATTTTCAGTGCCGGTTGTATTATATTCAAGGGTTAAGTATCCAATACCTACATTGTAACTTCCTATTTGGTTATTAAACAAAGAGCCAGCTCCTAAGGCAATATTAAAATTACCTGTAGTATTATAATACATGGCATAGTCTCCTAAAGCAGTGTTTTGCACCCCGGTAGTATTTAATACTAAAGTATGATTACCAACTGCTGTATTCATCTTTCCGCTGGTATTATCCCTTAACGCATTAATACCAACTGCTGTATTTCTAATTGCCCCTATCGTACTATTCCTTAGCCCGCTTCCAAACGCAATAGAATTTTCAAAAGCCGATTCCGCCTGATCGGGTAAGAATAAAACGGGCGTTCCGTTTACCCCAATTGTCCTGTCTTCTTTTGAAGAGGTTCCTATAATATCAATACTATTTATTGGACTAATGGTGCCTATCCCCACCTTTCCATTATTCCTGACAAATAACAAACTGGTACCGCTGGCATTGGTAACATTTAATGCCGACTTAGTGGCATCATTTGTCTCCGCTTTGATTTCTACCTTAGATCCGGGGCTTAGGGTGCCAAATCCGGTGTTAGAAGTTGTTTGTGCTAAGGAAATACAATGAGTTAAAATAATTCCTGCTGTTAAAGCATGCGTGCATTTAATCATACAATCTGTTTCTTTGTTTGTGTGAATATTATGATTATCAGTATGTTGGCGGGCTCAAAGATAAAATACTGCAATCTTAATACATCTCTGCGTCAAAAATAGACATTTCTTTTAATCTTGCAAGTAATTTCTACGTTAATTTTTTGATTTGTTGAAAAAAAAATTCATTGTTTATACACTGACATGATTATGTTAGTAAAAAATACTATTCCTGTTCATTTCGCAGACATAATTTTCAATTCATTTCTCCCAGAACATACAGGCAGACATATTAGTCTGCCTGTTGTTTGGATAAAAAAATCATTTCTTATTTTCTATACTTATGACATGAATGAAGTTTGCTGTTAATGTCCATCTTAACCCTGCTCTCACTTTTTATGATTATTTTGGCGTAATTTATACCGGTTTATGTTTATGAATACTAAAAATTATTTTACCTGTTTAGTTGTATTGTTTATTTCCCTTAGCACCCGCGCTCAGGATACACTACCCCTGCCACTTCCCAAAATAAGAAAAGCACTTTGCCTTTACCCCATTCAAAAGCAATTGGGCTACCGCAGCAACCTGCACCAAAAATGGTTCACCGATTTTAAAGGGGGTATGACTTTTAGCGCACTCCCTTTCTTTACGCTGGAAATAAACCGCAATAAGCGTTTTGTGAACAAAGAACAGGTAAAGGTGTACACCGGTATTGGACTTACCTTCGATAGTTTTGTGCCCGGCGTACAGGTTCCGTTTGGAATGGAGTTAGTTCCACTTGAAAAGTGTCAGCAACTCAGCATTATAGCAGAGGTAAAACCAAAAATGAGCTTAGGCCCCGTTAATTTTGTGAATATTTCTTTTTCCCCGCATATTGGTATTGCTTATTATTTTAAGTACCCCCCTAAAGCATAATCCGCATGAAAAACAGATTATTCCTTTACCTGCTGCTGCCTGCCGTGCTGCTGCTTTTTTCCTATTGCCGAAAGAAAAAAGACAAAAACGAAGGCCGGAGTTTTTATATGGGCGTTACTCCCTGGCCTCCCGATTTTACAGCAAAAGGCCTTGAATTGAGCTATGGTTTTATCAACGAAAACTGCGACCTGGTTTCACATCATTTTGATGATGGTATACCCTGGGAAGAAGCCTATAAAAAACTCCCCATGCCTGCCCAACTCCAGAAAGAAATAAGTACCCGCCAGCAGAAAACCCCTCAAGGCAAAAAGGTGCTGCTGAGCGTTGCCCCTTTAGATATTTCCCGTAAAAAAAGGGCTGGCTACTATGGTAATGCTACTGGTTCAGTTGCATCTGAATGGAGTACAAAATCTTTTACCGATACCGCGGTTATACAAGCTTACGTACGCTATGTTGATTTTCTTACTCAGGCCTTACAGGCCGATTTTATTAATTATGGGGTAGAGAGTAACCTGGGCAACTGGGATAAAAAGGCTTTTGAAGAGTATAAGGTATTCCTGGCCTCAGTTTACCAAAACCTGAAGGCTCTTTATCCCAACAAACCCATTTTTATTAGCTTTATGGTAAGCACCGATAAGGGCTTTCTGGAAAATGCCCGCCAATTAGAAACGTTTACCGATTGGATTGGTTTAAGTGCTTACCCTTATAGTTATATTGGCTCTCCCGTTCATGGCTCCAGCAGCCCTGCGCTTATTCCTGAAGACCTGTTTCCCTCTTTTGCCAATATCAATGCTAACAAGCCCCTGGCTATTGCCGAAACCGGCTATATTGCCGAAGACCTGAGCATAAGCGGTATCAGCAAAGAGGGAAATGAGCAATGGCAGGAAGATTACCTGCGCTTTCTGTTTTCCTTTTGTGAGGAAAGAAAAGCTGAATTAATTGTTTGGTTTTGCGCTTATGATTACGATGAAGCCATCAATACTTTTTCTGCTATTGGCTACACCGACCCACTTCCGCAATTATGGAAAGATACCGGTTTTATAGACGAAAAACTCCGGCAAAGGCCCTCTCTTCAATTATGGAAGGAATGGCTGGCTTCTGTTAAAAAATAAATTGCTTCTCGTGTTGAAGGCTATATCTGATCGCATTCTTCTTGATTTTTATACGTTTGCAACGTTAATTGTTGTTTAACGTAGAAGAATTAAATGGCCGTTTTTTTTGTTTAATTTTAATACATTTGTAATACCCCCTGTTGTACGGTGGTGTTGAATTACGGAGGTGTATCATGGTAAAAAAAATATTTTTATACGTTTACCGCTTTAATCGTGGATTGTTACTACCCCTTTGCTTGATCATGCTATTGGTTGGTCTCTTACCCACTATTGCTGCTCAATCTACTAAATTAATTACGCCCCCTTCCAAACCTTATTGCTTAGCCCCAGGTATTGGTATTACTAAAATCAGCACTAATAACTATTCCTGGTATGCCTGGAACCTTCATATTCATGCTTCTTACAAAAAGATTTATTTAAATTATAATTACAGTGCCCAGAAAGAATTGAGGATTTTTAGTTCCCGTTTTGATAATGTGACACAAATAAGATCGTTTACCACGGGTTATAAATACCAGGAAAAATGGTTTAGCTTTTTAGTGGGTGGCGGAATTGCAGACATACGCCAAAACCAGTCTCTTCAATCGCCCGGGGTTACTGTGGGAGGCAATTCTTTTACTTCCCTGCAATCCAACCAAAACTCCCTGC
>JACCDP010854885.1_pt1 | contig 14922 bp, 13 predicted proteins | sample 7445841 | NCBI WGS metagenome assembly JACCDP01 (sample SAMN15323441, study PRJNA562643) | freshwater metagenome | isolation source: river surface water | place: USA:Blue River Watershed | collected 2017-08-17 | reverse complement strand
TTCGATGGTGATGAGGTTGGCGTCCACACCAGAGACGGCGCTTCCAAAAGTTTTTGCAACCATGATTGAGTTTAAAAAAAGTGTACCTACGAATATAGCCTATTTTCCAAGGGATTCTGCGGAGCGTTCAAACTTTTGAAAGGCAAATTTGGAAAGCACATTAACAGAGTTCCTGAAGTCGATCTTTCGTCAAGTTTAGACCGACTGGATGGTAGAGAGTTTCTGGTATAGTCCTTCCTGTGCCATCAATTCGGCATGGCTGCCTCGCTGCACGATTTTCGCCTTATCGATTACTAGGATCTCATCTGCATGTTGGATGGTACTCAAGCGGTGTGCGATGACGAGTGTGGTTCGGTTGCTCATCAACTTTGTGATGGCTTCTTGTACGAGTAGTTCCGATTCGGAGTCCAATGCTGAAGTGGCCTCATCCAAGATCAGGACGGGAGGATTTTTCAGTACTGCTCGCGCGATGCTCAGCCGCTGCCGCTGTCCACCGGAGAGTTTGGAACCCCGGTCCCCAATGTTGGTTTGGTATCCTTGTTCCAGTTTGCTGATAAATTCATGGGCATTCGCAATTTTTGCCGCTTCCATGACCTGCGCCTCCGTGACCCCATCGATGCCAAAGGCGATGTTGTTGAATACCGTGTCGTTGAACAGGATGGATTCCTGGGTGACGATTCCCAGTTGGCTTCGCCAAGTGGCGGTAGCAATGTCCTTGAGGTCGATTCCATCTACCAAGATTTGGCCGGAGCTTGGATCGTAAAAGCGAGGTACCAAATCCGCCAAGGTAGATTTTCCTCCGCCGGAAGGACCAACGAGCGCGATGGTTTTCCCTTTTTCAAGGGTAAAGTTGATTTGGTCCAGGACCTTGTTTTCCCCGTAGGCAAAACTCACATTTTTGTATTCAATTTGATTCGTAAACCCAGGGAAAGGTTTTGGATTCGCTGGAGAAGGGAGTTGGTTGGTCGTGTCAACTACCTCAAAAATTCGGTCTGCGGAGGCAATGCCGCGCTGGATGGTGGACACTGCGCGGGAGATCTCCTTGGCAGGATTGAGTACCTGAGTGAAAATGATGATGTAGGTGATGAAGTTGGAGGCGGAGAGTTCGGAAGTTCCGCTCAATACCAGGTTGCCCCCGTACAGGAGGATCCCGGCCACCACACTTACTCCCAGGAATTGGGAGATGGGGCCTGCCAGTTCATTTTTGCGCGCCATGCTCACATTGACATCGGAGTAGTAGTCGGTTTCGGAATCAAACTTTCCTTGCACAAATTTTTCCCCATTGAAAGCTTTCACTACGCGCATGCCGCCCAAGGTCTCGTCTAGAATGCTGACAATGCGTCCGAGAGATTGCTGGCTTTGGATAGCTGTTTTTCGCAGTCGACGGGTAATGCCTCCGATGATGGCCCCAGAAATTGGGATAATTAAAATTGTGAATAAGGTCAAGGGCACCGACATGAAGAAGAGTACCCCGAAATACAGCACAATGGTAGCGGGCTCTCGAAATAAAATCCGTAGGGATTGCACGATGGTGTTCTCCACCTCCTGAATGTCATTGGTCATTTTGGAGAGGAGGTCCCCCTTCCGTTCGTTGGAAAAGTAGCCCAGGTGGAGTGCGCTTACTTTTTCAAAAATATCCATGCGCATCCCTTTGATGACTTGGGCACGTACTTGTGCCAGCACTACTCCGGAGAGGTAGGTAAATAGGTTGGAAAGGAATACCGAGCCTACGATGATGGAGCAAACAAAGAGTAAGGTGCCAAACTTCCCGTAAGTCTCGCTCACCTCTAGAAAGAGGTGGTTGAAAAGGGAAATTAGGTAATCCAGGGAGAGGGTAAATTCGGGCTGTATGCGGTATTTCTCTAAACTTTCGGGAGCCACTTGCTCAAAAATCACGTCAAAAAGTGGCTTGAGCAGGGTGAAGTTCATCAAGCCAAATACGATGGCCAATAGGGTGTACCCGATGTAAACCGGAATAAATCTCCCATAGGGTCGGGCATAGGAAAGAATCCGAAAATAAGTTTGCATGGGGTGTACACGGATAAATCCGCCTGCAAGTTAGGGAAAATTTCATGTCTGGAAGCCTGAAACCTGATGCGCCGCCTGCTAGGCCTCTGTAAGCCTATTATTTTAGTTGATTATCCACACTTTTTAACCCTAACCAGAGAAAAAAAGGTTTGAGGTTTAATTAGGTGAGCAGTGGACCGTTGTCTGTTAACTGATTATCCGCAGATTTTAATAGACGGGATGAGCCACCGACAAGATTGCGGATAATTCCATTGCCATTTAACATAAGTTTAACCAAGGAAACTTTTCGAATCCCTATCTTTGAGAAAATTCTCCAATTCCTATGAAACGATTCTTTTTTGGCATTCTTCTGGCAATTTCTCTGGGTACTGCTGCGGTGGCTCAACAAGCGCCAAAAAAGCCCAAGCTCGTAGTGGGCATCATTGTGGACCAAATGCGCCAGGAATATTTTTACCGCTTTGCCGACCGCTTTGGAGAAGGTGGATTCAAGCGGTTTACCCAACAGGGATTTATGATGACCAATGGGCATTACAACTACATTCCTACCTACACAGGACCTGGGCATGCCTCCGTCTACACCGGCACTACACCCTCCACGCATGGGGTAATTGGTAACAATTGGTACGTGCCTTCTCTGAAAAAAATGATCTATTGCGCGGAAGATTCTCTGGTAAGTAATGTGGGAGGAACTCCTGAAAATGGAAAAATTAGCCCTCGCAATTTGTTGACTACAACCATCACGGATGAGTTGCGCCTATCCACTGGTAAGCGTTCCAAAGTAGTGGGCATTGCAATCAAGGATCGGGGCGCAAGTTTCCCTGCTGGACATACAGGAGATGCCTACTGGTATGACGATGCAAATGGGGACTGGATGACTTCCACCTACTACAAGCAAACTTTGCCGAGTTGGGTGACGGATTTTAATGCAAAAAAGCGTCCAGATCATTACCTAAGTCAAACTTGGAAAACCTTATTTCCAGTGGAGACCTATGTAAATAGCCTTCCGGATCACAACGACTTTGAGTCTCCCTTTATTGGAAAGGATAGCCCTTCGTTCCCATACGATTTACCTGCTTTGAAAGCAGCCAACGGAGGCTATGGTTTGGTACCATCCACTCCTTATGGCAATAGCCTCACCTTGGATTTTGCTTATGCAGCCTTGGAAGGGGAGAAATTGGGTCAAGGAGTGGTTACCGATTTCCTTGCAATTAGTTTTTCCAGTCCAGATTACATTGGGCACCGTTTCGGGCCTTCTTCCATCGAAGTGGAAGACAATTACTTGCGCATGGATCGTGAGTTGGCTCAATTCTTTACCTACCTAGATCAAAAGGTGGGCAAGGGCGAATACCTTGTATTTATCTCTGCAGATCATGCTGTAGCGGAAGTGCCTCAGTACCTATTGAGTGAGCGAATTCCTGCCGGAAATTTCAATTCCGGGATGGTTCAGGGCCAATTGAAAGGCTTTGCGCTAGCCAAGTATGGAGAGGGGGATTGGATTCTTAATTTCTCCAACGAGCAAGTGTTTTTGAATCATGCCTTGATTCAAGAGAAGAAAATGGACTTGGAACAGATGCAGCGTGATATTGCTCAGTTTGTCTTGGGATTTGCTGGAGTTAAGGAAGCCTACACGGCTGCAGACCTTCGTCGTCAGGAATACACCCAATCTAGAGCGCATCTTCTACAGTTGGGCTACAATCACAAGGCTTCTGGGGATGTTTTGCTCGTTTTGGAACCGGCCTGGTTGGTGGGAGGCAAGCGAGGTACCACCCATGGCTCTGGCTATTCTTACGATACCCACGTACCCATTGCCTTTTATGGTTGGGGGATCAAGCCAGGGAAAAGTTCAGTTTACACCACAGTAACAGACATTGTTCCTACCCTTGCCAATTTGCTTCAAATCCGGATGCCAAATGGCACTACCGGTCAGCCGATTCAAGCAGTCATCGGAAATTAATTTTGAGTCAAATTCCCGTTCCAATTTTTTTAGAAAGGGCTTCCTCAGTTAGCGGGAGCCCTTTTTCGTTTCTATTTTTTGAACAAATCCAATTTTTTACTTCCTGAAAATCAAGGAATTACTTGGAGAATAAAATTTTTGTTTCTATTTTTAGTCAATACGTTTCTCAAAATGCCCCATTCACACTCAAATATCTGGACGCATCTCGTTCTTTGGACCAAAGGACATGCGCCGTTGATTACCTCTGAAATGGTGGGGTCTATCAAAAAAGTACTCGAAGAATTGCCTTTGGATTTTTACGAGAAACAAACCCATCTTAGTGTTCTTCCGAATCACATTCACTTGCTGATCAAGTTGCCTGGGAACCTTTCGGTAGACCAGTTAGCACGCTTTGTACAGCAGTTGATCTGTAAGAAGTTGGTGCAAGAGGGACATGTGAATTGTCCCGAATGGGATGAAGCGTACTACGTGCATTCGGTCAGCCTCAACCGACTTTCTACGGAAAAGAGTTTACTGGACCGACAAGAATACAAGCACAAGGAAATCTCCTTGGAAGAGGAATTGAAATTTTTGGGCCTTTAAGTTTGATCTCACCCTCACCCCATAAAAAAAACCGGAGTAACATCCGGTTTTTGTTTTTTTAGGTAGTCCAACTCATGGGGTAGTTTTTGTCTACATACTCCAAAGCATCGGTGGTGATTTGTAGGGACCGGAAAGTGTCCAGCATGACCGCGTATTCATGGGTTTCCTTGGCTCCAATGGATTTTTCCACCGTTCCTGGATGTGGACCATGAGGCAAACCACCCATGTGTAGGGTAAAGGAGCCTCGATCAATTCCTTTTCTACTCATAAATTCCCCTTCGGCATAGTACAACACCTCGTCAGAATCAATGTTGCTATGGTTGTAAGGTGCTGGAATGGACAAAGGATGGTAATCAAATAAGCGTGGCACAAAAGAGCAAACCACAAATCCTGCAGCCTGGAAGGTCTGGTGTACGGGAGGTGGCTGGTGGATTCTCCCCGTGATCGGTTCAAAGTCGTGAATGGACAGGGCATAGGGGTAGAGGTAACCATCCCATCCCACGATGTCCAAAGGACTGTGCGCATAGTGGTAGGGGTGAAGCATGCCTTGTTTTTTGATTTGAATCAGGTAATCTCCTTTTTTTTCTTCGAGGTGAATCTCATGTGGAGGGCGAATGTCTCGCTCGCAGTAGGGCGAATGCTCGAGCAGTTGGCCGACTTCATTTCGGTAGCGCTTGACCGTTTCGATAGGTCCGGAAGACTCCATTACTAACAACCTTAATGGCCCTTCTTCATTGAATTCAAATCGGTAAATGGTGGTTCTTGGAATGACGATGTAATCCCCTTTTTTGACTACTAGTTTTCCAAATTGGGAATACATCACCCCTTCTCCGTCGTGGATGTAGATCAATTCGTCTCCATCTGCATTTTTGAAAAAATAATCCATCTTCCGTTGCTTTGGCGTGCAGATGCCCATCATCACGTCGTTGTTGATCAGGAGTATGCGTCGAGCGCTGAGGTAATCCTCCCCGGTGATGCCTACACTTGAAGTTTTGAGGTGCGTTTGATTGAGTCCATGCGCATCCGATGCAGTCCAACTGTAGGGTGTGGGTTTCCCGATGGATTTAACTTCATTGGGATTGTAGATATGATACAGGTTGGAGTAGATTCCTGAAAATCCTTTCGAACTCACCAGTTCTTCTTTGTACAAGCTACCATCCGGTTGGCGGAATTGTGTGTGTCTTTTTGGAGGAATTTGTCCGAGTCGAACGTAGTATGCCATAATTTTGGAAGTATATTCGTTGCTAAAATAGGAGTTATCCTCGATTCTAAAGTGATGCCTACTCGTTTTTGTCAACCTAATCCCAGTTCAAAAAGTTTTTCTCCTGCTATGAAAGTTGTTTGCCTCTTTTCCATCTGTCTTCTTTTCTCTTTCTCTACTTTTTCCCAAGCCTCAAAAACAGAGGCCAAACTCCTTTGGTCAGATGAGTTTGAGCAAGATGGGCTTCCTAATTTGAGCAAATGGAGCCTTGAGGTGGGAGATCATGGATGGGGCAACAATGAACTTCAACTCTACACATCTGGACAATTGAAGAATGCACGCGTTCAGGGAGGGGTGTTGCTCGTGGAGGCCCATGCAGATGCGAGTCAGCCCAAGGGCTATACCTCTGCCAAACTGGTAACCAAAGGCAAGGGAGCCTGGCAATACGGCTACGTAGAAGTTCGGGCCAAGTTGCCTCAAGGACGCGGCACCTGGCCAGCGATCTGGATGCTTCCCGAAGTGAATAATTTTGGGGGCTGGCCAAAGAGTGGAGAAATAGACATCATGGAGCATGTAGGTTATGACCCAGGAACTGTCCATGGGACGGTACATACGGAGTCCTTCAACCATCTCTTGGGAACCCAAAAAGGGGGAAAGTTGGTTGTTCCCGCCTTTGCTTCCGAGTTTCATACCTATGCGGTGGATTGGAAAAAGGATCAAATGGATTTTTACATCGATGGGAAGCATTATTTTTCCTTCAAAAATACGGGCAATGGCTACCAAGAATGGCCTTTTGATCAGCCCTTTTACCTGATCCTTAACCTTGCTGTTGGAGGCAACTGGGGAGGAAAAGAGGGAGTAGATCCCGCGATTTGGCCGCAACGCATGGAAGTGGATTACGTGCGGGTATACAACCAAAATCCGAATCAATACCCTTGAAATTTGCCTCAAATCCCTTGGGAATGAGGTGGAATCTGGTTTACTTTTCTCTTACAAATAGTTAGAACTACTTTATGCGATGGCAACTTCCTATAAAAAACGAAAAATAAGCGGCTTCCTGATTATTGGAGCGCTCGTGGTGATGCTTTACGGAAAAAACCTGTTGGAACGCCAATCTTTTCGTGCGGTGAGCAGCACGCTCTCTGAGGTGTACGAAGAACGCTTGCTCATGGAGAGCTATATTTTTCAGATTTCTGAAAAGCTATTTACCATTCAAAAATTGGTGGACCACTGTACGATCAATTACGACTACACCAAAGTGGTTGCCGAGATCTCCAAAGAAGAGCAAGCTATTTTAAAACTTTTGGAGGCCTTTGAGGCAACGCAGTTGACCGAGCAGGAGACTACCTTGTTGACTGATTTCAAACGAATCATTGAAAAAGACCTGAGCATCAAAAGTTACCAGCTCCTCTACAATGATTCTTCAGGCGTAAATGAAGCCCAGGTCAAGGTTTACGATCAAAAGATCGCCCGTGCGCAGCAAGACTTGGAGAAATTGAGTGCGATCCAGTTGGAAGAAGGAGAAATACTCGTTTCCAAGGCAAAAACCTTGATCAACCGATCTCAAATCTGGGCGCAGTTTGAACTGGCCCTACTCCTAATTTTCATTTTGGTGATTTACATCTACATCTTCAAAAAGCCAGTTCAAGAGCAATTTGCGGATTAAAAAGTGAGCAAAAAAAACTGCCTGCCCTTGTGAAAGGCAGGCAGCAGAGCAACTTGTAATCTAAGTTAAGCCCAGGCTCGGTCTCCTTTTTTATGATCCACGCAGGGATCAAATCGTCCTGGTGATTCTACAAAGCGCAAGGCTTGTGTAGCACCTATTTCGGAACTGAAGTAGCCCAATACGGTCAAGTCTCGAAGCATGTGGATGATTTCGGGTTGCTTTTCCTCTCCACTAGCCACATACTTTTGGTGCAGTCCATTGAGGAATGCCAATCGATCTTCTGGAGTTCCTTCCATAAAGTCTACTCCTTTTTCCGCTTTGAAATCGGTACGAATGGTATTTAAACCTGTGATAAAGGTGGTCTGCTGGTCTGCATCGTAGCACTCCTTCACCATCATCTGGATAAATTCTCCGATTTTGGTAGCCTTCGCTCCTGGGGTGTCGGTCGTCGGGATGATGGTTTCACCGATCTCATCCAAAAACGCCAGATCCTCAGCGCTAAAGTTCAAATCCTTCAGCTGTGAATCGGGAGCACATCCGGTTAGAATTGCAGTTGAACCGAGGACAGTTCCTCCCATCAGGAGTACCACAGATTTTAGCGCATCTCTTCTATTCATTAAGGTCATGTTCGTGTCGGATTAGAGGTTTTGCTTTTTCAATTCTTCAACGGCAAAAGCCGCTGCTCTCGCGGTCAGGGCCATGTAGGTCAAGGAAGGATTTTGTGCTGCTGCAGAAGTCATGCAGGCTCCATCAGTGACAAACACATTTTTGGCATCCCACACTTGGTTGTTGCCATTCAAGACCGATGTCTTAGGATCTCTGCCCATCCGTGCTGTTCCCATTTCGTGAATTCCTTGACCGAAGGTGTAGCCATTGTCATAGGTCTTCACATTTTTGAATCCTGCCACTTCGAGCATCTCTGCTGCGTCGCTCATCATGTCTACGCGCATTTTTTGCTCGTTTTCTTTGATTTCCGCATTCATGACTAGGGCTTCCATGCCCCACTTGTCTTTTACGGTATCGCTGAGTTTGATCAAGTTGTCGTGGTAAGGTAGAATCTCCCCAAAGGCAGTGATGCCCATGGACCATGGTCCTGGCTCGGTAAGGGCTTCCTTCATCGGACCACCTAGACCCAATTCAGCCACATCGCGGCTCCATCCACTGCGGCTGGCACCCCCTTGGTAACCAAAACCTCGGATGTAATCTCGCTTGTCTCCATTCACATTTCGGAATCGAGGGATGTACAAGCCGGTAGGACGCTTGCCAAAATAGTACTTGTCTTCAAATCCTTCGTAGGTACCGCTCGCGCCCAATCGGAAGTGGTGGTCCATGACGTTGTGGCCCAACTCTCCAGAACTGGAGCCCAATCCACCTGGCCAAATGTCCGTGGCGCTGCGCATCAAGATGGCGGTGGAGTTGAAGGAAGAAGCACAAAGGAAAATGATTTTTGCAGAGAATTCCATGGTTTGGTTGCTCTCCCCATCGATGATTTCTACGCCGGTAGCCTTCTGGCTGTTTTTGTCGTAAATCAGTCTGCGAACGATAGACCAAGGGCGAAGGGTCAATTTACCTGTTGCCATAGCTGCAGGTAGCGTAGAGGCTTGGGTACTAAAGTAGCCTCCAAATGGACAGCCGAGGGAGCATTTGTTGCGGTATTGGCATCCTGGTCTACCAGGAAGTGGCTGCGTAATGTTAGCAGGTCTACCAATGGTCCAGGTGCGGGCACCTTTGTAGTGTTCTTTGATTTTGGCTGCACCTGCTTCTTCCACACAGTTCATCGGCATAGGTGGCTGAAATTCCCCGTCAGGCAAAACATCCAAGCCATCCTTGGATCCAGATACGCCGATGAATTTCTCTACATAGCTGTACCAAGGAGCAAGGTCCTTGTAGCGGATCGGCCAGTCCACAGCGATGCCGTCTTTGGCATTGGCTTCAAAATCCATTTCCGACCAGCGGTAGGATTGTCTTCCCCAAAGTAGGGAACGACCTCCGACTTGATAGCCTCTAAACCAGGTGAATGGTTTTTCTTCGATGTAGGGAGAATCACTTTCGTGTGCCCACCAGTCCAGGTTGAGTTCATTTAGGACATAGTCACGCTTCAAGTTGGGGTGATTGTTGAGGTGCTCTTGGGTTCTGCGACCTCTGTGAGGTACTTCCCAAGGGGCTAGGGTAGCCGATTTGTAATCTTTTACGTGTTCGACATTGGGACCTCTTTCGAGTAAAAGCACACGGAGACCTTTTTCAGTAAGTTCCTTTGCAGCCCATCCTCCACTAATTCCTGACCCAACTACAATTGCGTCATACGCTTCATTTGCCATTTTTTGGTATTGGTTTAATAGTTATTAGACATCGCAAACCTGCACGGCATGACCCAGTGCAGCAATTTTATCTTCTCCCTTCGGGATAAATTCATGGGAAACATAGCCCTTGAAACCCGAATCTACAATAGCCTGCATGATGGGAGGGTAATTTATTTCTTGGTTCTCATCCAAGTCATTTCTACCTGGGTTTCCAGCGGTGTGGTAATGCCCAAAGTATTGGTGATTATTTCGAATGGTGCGAATGATATCGCCCTCGTCAATTTGCATGTGGTAAATATCGAAGAGCAGTTTGAAGTTCTCGCTTCCGATGCGCTTGCACAGTTCGATGCCCCAGGCAGATTTGTCACACATGTAATCCTTGTGATCTACCCGGCTGTTGAGTAGTTCCATGGTGATAATCACCCCCTGCTTTTCCGCTTGGCTGAGAATTTTTTTAATTCCGATCTCGCAGTTTTTTAAGCCAGTTTCGTCGTCCATGCCTCTTCTATTTCCTGAAAAGGCAATCACATTCTTGTAGCCTGCTTTTTGCACGAGCGGGATCAATTCCAGGTAGTTTTTTTCCAGTTGGGCATGAAAATTAGGCTCATTGAATCCATCGGCAATGCTAATTTCCGCGCCGTTGCACATGGAGCAATGGATGTCGTATTTTTTGAGGAGGTCCCAGTTGGCAGGGCTAATCAAGTCAATCGCGCCTACCCCAACCGATTTAATCTGTGCACAGAGTTGTTCAAGGCTAAGTGGACGCATGGACCAGGCACAAACGCCATGGTTGATGTTGCCTTTGAGTGCGTAGGTTTCCTTTTCCTTGAAATCCAAGGAGGAGAGCGTGCCCATTGCGGCACCGCCGAGGAGCATTTTTTTAAAGGAGGAGCGTCTTCCCGAGTCGAAGGTCATGTGGGGCAGGGGTTAGTTTTGGGCTTTAATTTTTTCTGCTTTGAAAACAGCAATGAAAAATAGGAAAACTAGGGCGGAAATCCCAGCAGGAATCAACCAAATTGATTTCCAATCGTGGAGTCCTCCTTCAAGTAGGTAGAAATTGGAGATTTGTCCTGCCAACCAAAAGCCGATCAGCATTCCAATCCCATAGGTGGCTAAGGTAATCAATCCTTGGGCCGCGGATTTGAATTTTTTGCCTGCATGCGCATCGGTATAAATCTGTCCACTCACAAAGAAAAAATCGTAACAAATTCCATGAAGGATAATGCCTGTGAGCAGCATCCAAGTTCCTGATCCCGTATCGCCAAAAGCAAAAAAGAGGTAGCGGATCACCCAGGCGAGCATGGCTACTGCTAGTGTCTTTTTCAGCCCAAATCGGGAGAAGAAAAAGGGAAGAGCTACCAGAAAAAGAACTTCGGACACCTGTCCAAGGGCCATTTTTCCAGTTGAATTTTCCATGCCCAACTCGGTCAAAAATGGACTGGCGTTTTGGTAGTAAAAGGCCAAGGGGATGCAGATCAAGATGGAGGAGAGAAAGAAAATGGCGTAGTTTCTATGGGAAAGTAGGCTGAGTGCATCCAGCCCTAAGGCATCTTGGAGGCGGAAAGGTCCAGTGGTTTTGGCCTGGGGAGGAGTAGCAGGTAAGGTAAAGCTGTAGACACCGAGGAGCAGGGATGCAGCAGCGGCTAGTTTCCAGGTGTTTTCAAGTAGCCCTTTGGCCAGTCCGGCTGGGCTATCCCAGGCCAAGGCGGAGATGAGAAATCCAGCGGCTACCCAGCCCAAGGTGCCCCAAATTCGGACTGCAGAAAACTCTTTTTCTGGTTGGTTCATTTGGTTAAATGAGATGGAGTTGACCAAGGCCAGTGTGGGCATAAACAAGATCATGTACCCCAAAAGAATGGGAAAGAAGGTATCGAATGTCTGGGTTTCATGGAGCAGGTAAAGTAAGCCAGCCCCAATTAGATGGATTGAACCCAAAATTTTTTGTGCCTGGAAATACCTGTCTGCGATGAGTCCTACCAAGAAGGGAGCGAGAATGGCTCCAAAAGATTGGGTGGAGAAGGCCAGGGAGATTTCTGGATCCTTTGCCTCAGTATTTGTAGCCAAAAATGTTCCCATCGTAACAAACCAGGAACCCCAAATGAAAAATTCCAGGAACATCATCAGAGATAGGCGAATCTTTACCAAAAGGGCCATAAGCAGAGGTAGGGGGTAAAATGAGGACTTTTTTTGAGGGTAAAATTTAAAATTTTGATGTTTTTGCAGTAGTTTACCCATCTTCTTTGAGAATTTAAAGGAAGCGTCCAAAAAGTTTGTTCGAGCCGCCCATACCTTACTGGGACTGCTGGTCATAAAATCGCTGTTTTCAGGAAGAAAAACGGGGAATTTCATCCCTTCCCTAGTTCAAATTTTAACCTTAGACCCAATTTAATTCAGTACCCATGTCGACTACAAAAAGATTAAAACTTGGCCTCGTCGGAGGTGGTCCCGGCTCTTTTATTGGAGCGATTCACTTGAACGGGGCGCTGATGGACGGAATGTTTGAATTGGTTTGTGGAGCGTTTAGTTCCGATCCTGCCAAATCCATCCAAAAAGGCAAAGAACTTCGACTTGATCCTACCCGCGTGTACGGGAGTTACGACGAACTATTTGCCAAGGAGTCCCAGTTGCCCGAAGGGGAGCGAATGGATGTGGTGGCTATCGTCACGCCAAACAACATGCATTTTGATCCCACCGTCAAGGCCCTGAAACATGGATTTCATGTGGCGCTGGATAAGCCACTCACCTTGAATTATGGAGAAGCCAAGGAATTGTATCGGGTGGTAAGCCAGTCGGATCGACGCTTTTTGCTTACCCATACCTACACAGGCTACCCAATGATCAAGCAGGCGCGGCAGATGGTGCAGGAAGGGATGATTGGGAAGGTGCGTAAAGTCTATGTGGAATATCCGCAGGGCTGGTTGTACAAACTCCTAGAAACCGAGAATAACAAACAGGCAGAATGGAGAACGGATCCAAAGAGAAACGGGTTGGCCGGATGCATGGGCGATATCGGTACCCACGCCTTCAATATGGCCGAGTACGTCAGCGGGGAAAAGGTATCTCAGATCTGTGCTGACCTATACATCAAAATTGCAGGACGTCCTATCGATGACGATGGAGTAGTCTTGCTACGCTTTGAAAATGGAGCATCCGGAGTTTTGATGGCTTCTCAAACTGATACAGGCTGTGAAAACAACCTGAAAATTCGCGTGTATGGGGAAAAGGGAGGACTGGAGTGGGAGCAAGAGTTGATGAATTCATTGACCGTTCGCTTCCCGAATGTGCCAGCCCAAATTTACCGTGCAGGTACTGGCTACTTAGGTTCCTTGGCGCAGGAAAATACCCGTACCCCAGCAGGTCATCCAGAAGGATATGTAGAGGCCTTTGCCAATTTGTATCGCAATTTTGCCCGCTGCATCTATGCGGATCGGGAGGGGACCACTCCAAAATGGGAGTGGGAAGACTATCCCGGCATCGAGGATGGCATCCGTGGGATGGCATTTATCGACCATGTCTTGCGTAGCACGCAGTCTGAGCAAAAGTGGACTCCATTTATCGTAGAGAAATAAATTCAACTTCTAATCATTTACTAAGTCATATGAAAACAATCAAAGGCCCAGGTATTTTCCTAGCACAATTTGCAGGAGATGCTGCCCCATTCAATAACTTAAAAAATATCTGCCACTACATGGCAGACCTAGGATACAAAGCCGTACAAATCCCTTCTTGGGATACACGCATGATCGATTTGCAGAAGGCTGCAGAGAGCAAGACCTATGCGGACGAGATCAAAGGAATTGTTGCAGAAACGGGGATGGAAATTTCCGAATTGTCTACGCACTTGCAAGGACAGTTGGTGGCGGTACATCCTGCCTACAATGAACTATTTGATGGATTTGCGCCAGCAAATTTGAAGGGTGACCTGAAAGGAAAGTCTGCTTGGGCTACGCAGCAACTCAAGTATGCTGCACAAGCCTCGGCTAATTTGGGACTCAATGCGCATGCTACCTTCTCTGGTGCCTTGATGTGGCATACGGTCTATCCTTGGCCACAGCGCCCTGCGGGATTGGTGGAAACAGGCTTTACCGAGCTGGCCAACCGATGGATGCCCATCTTGAATGCTTTCGATGAAGTAGGCGTGGATGTCTGCTACGAACTGCACCCGGGCGAGGACTTGCACGACGGCATTACCTTCGAAATGTTCCTAGAGAAAGTAGGAGGCCACAAGCGCGCCAACATTCTGTATGACCCAAGCCACTTTGTGTTGCAGTGCTTGGATTACTTACAGTTCATTGACTTTTACCACGAGCGCATCAAGATGTTTCACGTCAAGGATGCGGAGTTTAATCCTACCGGTAAGCAGGGAGTTTATGGTGGATTCCAGGGCTGGGTAGAGCGTGCAGGTCGATTTAGATCTTTAGGCGACGGGCAGGTTGATTTTGCAGGAATATTTAGCAAACTTTCGCAATACAATTACAGCGGATGGGCGGTGTTGGAATGGGAGTGTGCCATCAAACATCCGGAACAAGGTGCTGCGGAAGGTGCGCCATTTATTGACTCCCATATCATCCGAGTAACTGAAAAAGCCTTTGATGACTTTGCCGGTACAGGTGCAGATCAGGCATTTAATAAAAGAGTATTAGGAATTTAAATCGATAACCAAATCAAACCCATGAAACTAAATTTTCTAACAACGAGTGCAGTAGTCCTTCTGGCAGGTTTTGCCTTTTCGTGTGGAGGGGGTGAAAAATCAGCAGAAACAAGTACTGAAGGGACTGCTTCTGCCGAAGCTGCCCCTGTGGAGGTTTCCCTAGAAGATAAATACAAAGACGATCCCGTGTACATCAAGGGATTGGAAAAAGTAAAGGGATCCGATTGTACGGGTTGCCACCAGGTGGACCGTAAATTGATTGGACCTTCTTATGCGGATGTGGCTGCCAAATACGAGAATACGGAAGAAAATGTCGCCCTGCTCGCGCAAAAAGTAATCGCGGGTGGAGTGGGTGTTTGGGGTGAAATCCCGATGTCAGCTCATCCCAATTTGAGTGAAGAAGATGCCAAAGACATGGTGCGTTACGTTTTACTTTTAAGAAAATAAGCCATGAAAACTAAAGTCATCGCACTTCTAGCCAGTGCTGCCATCGGGATGGCCTTTATCGAGGCTCCCAAAACTGAAAAGGAACTGATCCCT
>JACCDP010872372.1_pt1 | contig 14925 bp, 19 predicted proteins | sample 7445841 | NCBI WGS metagenome assembly JACCDP01 (sample SAMN15323441, study PRJNA562643) | freshwater metagenome | isolation source: river surface water | place: USA:Blue River Watershed | collected 2017-08-17 | reverse complement strand
GTTGAGGTTAACTACTACCCCAGCATCGCGCAAGCTCCGACTAAGATTAGCAAAGCCATGGCTAAGCAGGGGTTGGATCCGCTAGAAGACTCGGTCAAGGGCGGCGTCATGCCCGATGGGTCTGTGTTCTTTATTGTGGATGCCCACTCCGACATGCTGGATCTGGAGCAGACGATTGCCCACGAGCTGGTAGGCCACTACAGCTTCGAGTCTATGCTTGGCAAAGACGGCATGTTGAACTTAATGCGTAAGATCGACAAAGACTTTGCCACCAAGGATGTTGAAAGCGGTCTGGAGAATCTTGCTGACGAGCTGGGTGTGCGGGATCAGTACGACGCAGCGATGGTTGAAGCCTACATGTTCCACAAAGAGCGCTTGAAAAAAGGCGAGATGACGGAACGAGATGTACGCAACGACGCCAAACTCAAAGGGCTGCGTGAACTGATTGCCTACACCATGGAGAAGCGCGTTACTGAGAGCTTCTACAAAAAGGCACAGCGCTTTATCAAAGAGATGGTCGGTGCTTTCCGTGCAGCGCTGAAGAAACTGGGGCTGATGGACGCCAGCAAGATGTCTACGTCCGATCTGTTCTACCTGATGAAGCAGGCAGACAGTAACTTCAAAGCCGGTAAGCCGATGGCCTATCGTAACGAGGACGGCACGACTTCTTTTAGCGCAACAAAAGCACCACCCGCTACTGGTATCGGGCAGATCATCGCTAAGCCGGGTAAAGTTTTCGATAACGTCAAGGCAAACTTGATGGGGTTGAACTTCCGTACCCAGTTCGTTGACCGCCTTGCTGCCCTCGATGCGCTCGTTAAGAAAGGGCTGGAGAAAAACCAGATCGATTCGCTCAAGGCGATGGACGTGTTGTACTTCAGTCGTATGGTGGACCAGCTTAACAACTTCGTAGCTGAGTTCTCTACTAACGGCGTGGGTAAGATCACAAAGAACGCAGCAGGCGAGCGCCTGTATACCGCTGGTGATGGCCCCAGCTTGAAGGATGTAGCGCAGGCACTCAACGGTTCTGGGGTTGACTCCCGGCTGGTTGAGGATGAGTTCAGCCAGTATCTGATTGCATTGCGTGCTAACCGTGTGGGGCTGGACAAGCTGGACTACTCGGGCAAAATCACTCAGGCACAGGTCGACGCTACGATTGCGCGGTACAAAAACAACGCCGCGTTCAACAAAGCCAAAGATCTGTACCAGCAGTACAACAATAACCTGATTGACTTCTTGGTTCAGGCAGAAGCCATGGACCCTGCGCAGGCAGCGAAGCTCAAGAACTCTGACTACGTTCCGTACTACCGTGAGAGAAACGGCGGGGTTGAGCTGGTGGTTGGCACTGAGAAGCCCATCCGTATCGGTAACTTTAAAGACCAGCCGCACCTGAAAGAACTGGTTGGGGGTGAAGATAAAGTTCTGCCTGTCTTTACTGGCGCTATGCAGAACACCAGCCTGCTTGTAAACATGGCGCTCAAGAACATGGCTACCCGCAACACGGCTTGGGTACTGCGCGACATGGGTGTAATGGAGATCTTTACAGGTGACGGCCCCGCCGATGCAAACGTCGTTCGGTTCAAGCAGTTTGAAACCAAAGACGGCAAGACCAAGATGGTCAACAAGTGGGCGCGTATTGATCCCGAGCTTGGCGACACGCTCTTTGGCGGCATCCCCACCGAGCTGGTTGTGCAGGGCATGGAAGGTATCAAGACCACCATACCGGGTATCGTACGCATGCTAGGTTTGCCAGCCACAGTGCTGCGCCGGTGGGTTACGCGTAACCCGAAGTATGCAGTCAACCAGATATTCCGTGACTCTATGGCAGCAGTCATGACGACCGGCGCTGACTTTGTGCCTGTGGCCGACACACTTAAGCAGTTGTCCAAGATGAGTAAGGGCGACGCGTTGCGTAAGCTGCAGGGTAGCGGCGTGGTTGGAGGTCAGGTGTTGACGGGTGACTCGCGTATCGACCAAGAGATCATCAAGCAGATGACGTCTGGTAAAGGTAACTGGGCGGGGGCTATGGCGAAGCTGGATAAGTTTGCCATGATGGGTGATGCTGCCACACGTCTGTCGATGTATAACTCGTTCCTGAAGCAGGGTCTGTCTGAGCGTGAGGCGATCTTCGGCACGCTTGAGGCGATGAACTTCGGTCGCCGTGGCCTCTCACCCAGCGTGCTCTACGCTAACATCCTGATCCCGTTCTTCAACGCACAGGTGCAGGGTCTCGATGTGTTGTGGCGTGCATGGAAAGGCGACATGCCTGCCAGCCAGCGGTTGAAAGTTAAGCAGAAGCTGCAGGCCAGACTGGTGATGATGGCTACTTTGACCGCTGTCTACGCGCTTATGATGCAGGACGACGAGACATACGAGAACGCTAACCCGGACGAGCGCTACGCTAACTGGTTTGTGCCTACCCCTGTGGGTACGGTGCGTGTGCCGATCCCGTTTGAACTTGGCTTGATTGCTAAAGCGATACCAGAAGGCGCTATTCGTGCACTATTCAGCGACGATAAAGGCGAGGATATTGCCCGCGCTCTGGGCACCATGTTGTTCCGCTCAGTCCCGGGTGATCTGCCGACAGCCATTAAAGCGCCGGTTGAACTCATGCTAAACAAGTCGTTCTTTACTGACCGCCCGATTGTGGATGCCAGACTGGAAGGGCTTGAGCCGTCCGAGCAGTTCCGACCCAACACGCCAGAGGTCATCAAGCTGTTCGGTGCGATGGGACTCTCGCCAGTACAGGTTGAGTACGCGATCAAAGGATTCACCGGTACGCTGCCCGTCACGCTGCTGCGCCTGCTCGACCCTGTGTTTGCCAGCAGCGAGGTCGTCAAGCCTGAGATGAAGCTGGAGGAGGTGCCCGTCATTGGTTCGTTCTTCCAGCCAGAGGATGCGGGTGGCATTATCAACGCAGCCTACGCACGGGTTGGTAACTTCCAACGCGCAAGCAACACCTACAAGAAGATGCTTGAGGACGGGCGCACTGAAGAGGCCGCACGCTACCTAGAAGAGAATATGGCGGATGTCAGCCTAGCCTCGGCAGGCGGTGCGTTCCGTCAGCAAATGGGTGAGCTGACTAAAGCAGAGCGAGCGATCAGGGGTTCAGACATGTCTCCGGAAGAAAAGCGCGAGCGTTTGGAAGAAATTCGCAAGGCAAAGATTGCGCTGTCCAAGCAGTTCACCACCGTTTCCGAACAAATAAAATCCCAAAGCGGCCTTTAAAAATAGCGGGAGTCGCTGACCCCCGCACCTGCTGGCGCACTGCTTCACGTAGCCCCTCCCGCTTTGTTGCGGTGGGGGTTACAGATGGCACAAAGAACCCGTGTCCGGTCTTTAACTTACTCCACGGGTAGATCGTCTTCAATGTCCGGTTCATCGCGCCGCCTGATCTTGATGACGTTAGCCCGCATCTGTGGGCCTCGGGTCTTAGCCAGCATGTCCTTCTGCCCGTACTTGACCGTGAATGTCTTCTCCATCTGCTTCTTAAAGTCTGCGTAGCCGAAGCTCATGGATGAACAGTAGGTCTTGAGCAGACCCTCTTCAATGAAGTAGTCGATGTACCCCGGTGTGATGTTGCGCTCGATGCGCCCCATGATCTCGCTGCGTGTGGTGCTCTCGTCAATTGCACGGCTGTCACCAAAGGCGCTGGTCAAGGCGCCCTCCAACGAGCGGACGATTACGAACTTACCGAAGTGCTCACGGGTATAGGCATTGAGAATGTCTTCTGCAGTTCGATAGCTAGATTTAATATCTCCCCGTGCCTTGCGCACCAGATCTTTGTAGAACTCCTTGATGCCCTCGATGGGCAGGTCGATGATGTTGGCGTACTTCTTACCGCACAGAACCGCAAATGCTATACAAGCTGCGCAGCCAGCCCGCCAGAAACGCTCATCATCGGCAAAGCCAAACTCACTCTTCACCCGTTCGTAGATAGTCCTGCATACCTGCTCTACTAGATCTTGGTGGTCGACGAGCCACTGCACAAACTTGGGTGCGAACACGGCGTAGTTGGTCTGTATCAACTGTATCTTGTCGAGTTCCCCCGGATTCCAGACTATCTTTTCGTTGGCGGTGTACTCAAGCAAGCGCCGGATCTCGCCCTCAGACGAGTGCTTACGGGCGCCAGTCAAGAAGTCCATGACGTGGGTGTTAGATGACAGCAGCGCTAGCGATGCCCAGCGGGTAGTGTTAACTCGCTCGCGGTTTACTCCGCCTTCCATCCGTTCTTTACCCACGCCGTCACTGACATCGAGCAAGAACCCCGGGAACCACTCAAAGTCTTTACGGTTTTTATCCGTGATCTCATCACAGATCAAGGGCAGACTGTTCAGCATACCGAAGCGGTTGATCATCGCAACGTCGGACGTCTTCTTACTGGTGCGGAACTCGGTCGGTGCACCCCACAGTGAGGCAGCAAACACTAGCGACAGCGACTTACCCGTACCAGATTCGGTCGAGCCAACGTGGAACGTCATACCCCGAAAGCCCTGCATGAACTTCATCAGCGGAGCACCACCACCCACGCACATCAGACCGAGAGTGTCGTACATCTGGCGCTGGATCAGAACTTGCACCGCCGTCTTCCAGTTATCCAGTGTGCCCGTGGGACGCGTTGCGGCGTTGATGTTGACTAGGTTCGGCATGGGCAGATTACGTGGCGGTTTGTTCGCAGAGTAAACTTTTTCGTTGAACACAAACGTGTTGTCTTCCTGCCAGCCGTAGCTCGGGGGTACCTTCACGGGCGGCTTTCTCATCGACGCTTCTTCGACCGCACCACGCACGTAGTCAAACAAGTTCTTGTCGTTGCCCGAGCCGAAGGATGCAACGATGTTCTGCTCAGCTAGGCTCTTGACCGTGTCCACATTACTGACGACTGCCCGTTGCGGAATGATGATGTTGACCGGCCCCTCGGGCTTGAGCGCCAGCATCTGAACTTGGTGCTCAGTTTCAATCCGCAGTATGTCAATCACAAACAAGTCATAGGGCAGCACCATGGACTGCACCACAAGATCTTTACCTTCTTCGTCTTTGGTTTTCTTCTCCCGAAAGATGCCGCCCTTGGCACCGTAACTGAACCCACGAGGTGGGGTAGGGCGTTGGATCTGAATCTGAGGCGCTTCAATATCCTCGGCAGGCAACACGATCTCTGCTGCTTCGGTGGTGACTGCGATCTCTCGGCCCAGCGCCAGCGGGTTGGTGATCTTGCCTTGGTGTGGACAGCCCTCGCACCCGCCGGGGTTCTCGCTTTCAAACTTACCGCAGGGGTATGGCCCCTTGATCTCGCGCAGCTTAATGTGCATGCGCTCGTCATCGTATGGGTGTAATTGGGTAAGGTATTGGGTGAACTCCTCCCCGTCGCTGCACTTCTGGGCAATCGACAGCCAGCCACGCCAGAGCGGTTCCATCCCATCCTGCGTGGCGTTCTCGACGTAGTGCTTGAGCTGCTTGCAGTCGCTCTCTAGTATGCGTTTGAAAGACGTGCTGCTGTTCTCAAACAGCTTGACACCTGTCGCTGTGAGGGGCAGCTTGGGTCTAGTCCCCGGCAGTTCGAAGCTGGGTTCTTCAACCGTGGCGTGGCCGTTGAGCTTCTCACGCAGGGCTTCCTTCAGAGATTCAAAGGAAAAGATACCCCCTTGCGCAACTAGCCTGACGCGCCGTGGCTTTTCGTACTTGTAGTTTAACGTACTTGGGACACGAAGAACACGGGCAGCATCAGCCGTGACAGTCATGTCCATCTTGAAGTCGTACTTCTTCCCCAGTTTTTTAAGGTTCTCAGCCAGCGGCTTCCACTCTTTGATCGTGACGTCACGATCCAAGGGCCAGTAAACATGCAGCCCCCCGCCTGATGTAACCACCCACGGGTTGCCGAGCTTGCTTAGGTCTGAGTCCTGAAGAAACTGATCGAGCGCTGCGGCTGCAGCCTGCTTGCTTTCATATGTACCTGCCTTGCCCACATCGATGTCCATAAACAGACACCGCATTTGCTGAGCGTTGGTTGCTTTGCGTTCACCCTTCTCCTTAAAGCTAGCCAGCGCATAGTAAGCGTCCAGTCCAGCCTCACTAAATTTTGTAGCCTGTTCCGCAACGGCTTCGATGCGGTCGACAAAGACGTGCTCTTTCTTCTGAGTCAGTTCAGCGACACAGTAAAACCCAGAAGACGGGAGCACCGCTGTTAGAAATTGCAGCGGTTCCATTTACCACTCCAGTCTTATTGGGATTCTTCGAATGTAACTTTCTCGTAGCGCTTTAGTAGTTCCTGCTGGTATTCCATAGGCAGGCTAAAGTGCATACCCAACAACTGGTAGCAATAGTTAATCAGCTCTTGATCCGTTAAAACATTAGGTTGAATCTCTGGCATATCTTCCTCCATGCGTCATCCGTTTGTGACGTGTCCTTCAGAATTTCGATCAGTTCTTCCACGCGCTGCTTGTATGCGTTGGCAACTTCACCACCCATGAACCAGTTATACACCGTCTGGCGGGTAGCACCAGAGGCTTTAGCGATTCGCAGCACAGAGATGTCACGTGTTAGTGACCACTGACCTAGTTCTTTTCCGATCCCGTCAGGGGCGTTTGCAATAGCTTCTTTTGTTGTGTCTGAGTAGGGCATATGTGTAGGGGTGGGGGTACTCGCGGGTGTGTTTAATCACCAAACCTCACTACAGGATTTGGAAATTACCGCTTTCCCCCCGAAAGGGTTACTCGTCGTCTGCGTCCCAGTTTGCTACCACGCTGGCAAGATTGCCGCGCTTGGGTACAGAGCTGCTCTCCTCACTGTCCTTGCGCACAGTGGGCTCTTCGGATTCCTCGACAGCCTCTTCCTTCTTGGCGCGAGTCTTCTTGGGAGCAGGGGCGGGGGGTTCATCCTGCGCTGGTGCAGCGGGTTTGTCAACCGAAGTAAACGAAAGCGTGATGGCTTTCATGGCGGTGTCAGATTTACCTGCGCTAACCACCGTCTCGTACTCGTCATCCTCTAGCCAGCGCATGGGTTTGAAGAACAACTTGGGTACGGCGGCCTTCGTATCGAACTTAATACGGGTGACAACCATCTCAGGGTTAATGTTCTGAGCGGCAAGCCAACGAGCGTACGCTTGGAGCGGACGGTTCTCACCATCTTCCTTACCGAAGATCGAGGTGGCAGGGAGCGTGAGCTGCAGCACATCGCCTTCCAGATCGTTAGCCAACACGACAGCCAGACGCTGGCTGTAACGGCAGGCACGGGACTCACCCTCACCCGAACCCTTGATGTTCTGGGGGCAGGTAGCACAGCGATCTGACTGGGGGTCAGCCGCATCCTTGGATGGTGTCTCGCCGTCTGCTGACCAGCAGGTGGGGCCGTTGCTCTCACCCTCAACGAACTTGCCTGCATAGAACGTACGGGCAACCTTGGGGGCGGCGTTGACAATCACCACGTCGAGGTGGCGGTCTTCGATGGAAGCGATCTCTTTGTTTCCGGCAACCAGACGGAACACACCGCCTTTGATGGAAACACGCTTGGTGTTATCTGTCCCGCTGCCGACGAGGGCTTTAGCGAGAGAGGACAACTCGGCCTTCTGAACGAACGAAGGAACTTTACTTGGGTTAAATGCGACAACGTTTGACATGTGGGTGTTACTCCTTATCGGGTTGGTTTGCGTACACTAACTGCATACTCCGTATCGGAGTTGAGACCCGGAGGTACGAGACCGGGATTCTCTTCAAGGAACTTCGACATGTTGGTCTGCGCGATGCGCTTCTCAAGCAGGTCAATGGCGTCATGCTCAACCATAAAACGCTTGAACTCATCCCAGTCGGATGTGTTGTATCGCGTCTTCTTACTTAGCATGATCGTGCCAGAATCTGTTCTGAGGGTCGTGCTGCCCAGCGCCAGCATCTGGTCTTTCATTGCGTTGGCGATCTCCGCTTGCTGCGTCTTGAGTTCCTCGATCTGCGTCTCGTACTCTTGGTTCAGCTCCTGCACACGGTTGCGGATCTTGATGTATATCCGCGCCAACTTGTCCATCGGTACTGTCTCTGTCATATAGTTCTCCTTCATCGATGTCTATAGTTTGACATAACTGCACAAGCACTGCAAATCACAGGGGTAAGTGTTAACCCCTGACCACTTCTTCGTAGAGCTTAATCATCAGGCTGTGATCATCGACGCGTGATTCCAACTGCTTGAACATGCGCTTCTCGATGTCGCTACCCTGAATGTGTACCACCGTGACTTTGTTCGACGTCTGTCCTACCCTATCCGCACGGGCCGTACACTGTAAGTAAGTCTCCACTGACAACACTGGACCCCAGAACACAACCGTATCGGCAGCAGTCAGGGTTACCCCGTGTGCCGCAGACTGTGGCTGAATGACCAGCACCCTCGGGTCTTGCTCCTCCTGAAACTTCTTGAAGATAAAGCCCCGCTTGGTTGCGCTTACGTCCCCGTGAATCTGCAGGTTGGTGATGCCCTGCTTGGTTAAGTAAGCGCTGATGGTGTCGATGCTATGTCGGAACGGGGCGAACACCAGGACCTTGCGCTCTGTTTCTTCCAGCACCTCCATCAAGACTGCCAGCCGGGGGCCGCAGTCAAACTCCACTACCTCTTTGTTATCCGTGTAAGCAGCCCCTGCGCTGATCTGCAAGAGCTTGTTGACCCCAGCCGCAGCGTTGACTGCGGTGATCGTCTCGCCCGCTGCCTGCACCAGCATGCGTTCCTTGAGCAGCCTGTAGTACTTCACCTGCTGGGGTGTGAGCGGCACCTCACGGGTCTCAACCATGACGGGCGGCAGGTCTAGACACTGCGCCTTGGTAAACCGTATGGCTGGCTGCAGGGCAGCGTGTACCTTCTCTGCTGCGTCTGGCTTAGCGTTCCATTTAAACTGTGTGATCTTAGTCATCACCATGTCACGCCATGCCGTGAAGAACTTCGGCACCCCTGCGGGGTTGACCAGCTTAGCCAGACCATACGCATCGATCGGGGACTGTGAAGCAGGCGTACCCGTCATCATCCACAACCAAGTCTCAGGCTTGAGTATCTTCTGCAGAGACTTGAACCGGCGGGTGGCTACGTTCTTGAATGCGTTGGCCTCGTCGACAATTATCAGATCGAAGCGTCCGTCGTTGTTGAGCTCGTTGCCAATCAGGTTGAGCCCGTCGTAGTTAGTAATGACGAACTCGTAGTCCCCCTGCACCAGCTCTATCCTGCGAGCGGCTTGCGGGTGGTGTGCCACCACAGCGGTGCGGTGAATGACGCTCTTGCCTATGTCTCCCATCCACGCTGACTGCATGATCGAGAGTGGGCAGAGAATCAAACACCGCCGCACGTGGCCCGTCTTCATCAGGTAGTCCGCTGCCCACAGCGCCGAGAGTGTCTTGCCTGTACCCGGCTCAGAGAAAACGAACGCCCGCTTGTTGAGCGTCAGGAACGACGCCGTCTCCTTCTGGTGTGCGAATGGTGGGAAGCGTCCGGGCCAGTCATACCGCGCAGTGATTGGGGATGGGATGTTCTTGACACCTAGGTTTTTTAACACCCGTGCCTCATCCAAACCCCAATACACTGCAACTTCTGTAAGACCTTTATCTACTTTTCCAACAACCTTCGACCTCGGTATCACTGCGTATTTGTCTGGGCTGCGCGTACGCAGCACCAGAACTTTGTTATCAACTATCTGCATTCAATTGGTACCCCTTCTTGTCATCCCACTCTGTGAATGTCAGCTTGCCCTCACGACTTAGCCTGAGTGCGGCAAGCGTCATGAAAGAATCTTTTGCGATCTCGTCTGTCGACACGGCGGGGTAGCCATACTTCAGCTCCCACAGATACACCAGCGTGTCAAGCTCTGCAAACACAGGGGCTTGGTCTTCCTTCATCGCGTGCTGGCAGACATGCTCAACTGCTTCTTCATACTTGTCTGTACCACGAGCAAAGTTGATCAGAGCCGAAGTGTTGGCAAGAAGCGCAAAGTCTTTTTTCATACCGGTTCCCTTTAATGTTTTGGATTGAATTCGCAGCCGCGAACAGGACACCACTTGCACAGTGGTGATTGACTAGGATTCCACACCCCGGTTTCAAACGATCCCGCAAGGCGAGCAACCCTCTCCCTGTAATTCCACCACGCTTTGTCTGCTTGGTCTACAGTCATCTTCATCTTGTTCATGGTGTTCTTGACAACGAACAGAAGTGCTGAGTTAACCAGACGAATGTGGGGAAAGTGAGCGAACACCATCAAAGACATTAGCTCCAACTGTTTCAGGTCGGGGTACTTGTTGTTGCCCGTCTTGTAGTCAACGATCCATGCAGTCAGGCCGTCGTCATCCAAGATCAGCAGGTCAGCAATACCCCGCACCCATACATCCTCAGCCATGAAGTCACACGGACGGAGGTCAATCGTTAGCGCCATCTTGTGTTCGGCAAACTTGCGGCCGGGTTTTTCTAGCAGCGCATCGAGCGTTGGTTTAACGAAAGAAAATTGTTCTGGCAGTGGCACGCCATCTCTGACGTACAGCTCGGCAGCTTTGTGTAGCTCCTCACCGTAGATGATCTGCTCTGTCTTTTCGAATGGATACTTTTTCAATACCCGGGTTTCGTGATAGCGGCGAGCGCACCCTTCGTAATCTTTGAGTGCGCTGTGTGACCAGACAATTTTCTTTTCCATTAGAACCTTGCGGAGTTGATGGCCTTCGTTAGTCGGTTGGCAAAGTCAGTCACGAACTTCTCGTTCGCTTCCAGCTTGTGCCCCATGTCATACAGGATGCAGTGAATCACCTCGTGCCAGAAGGTGTCCTCGATGTCCTCAGACTTGTACCGCTTACGACTGAGCGTGCTGTGCGTAGCGACGGTGATCAGGCGCTCGTTGTAATCACAGTTACCCATCGTGCCGTGCTTGTCTGAGAACTTCACAACCTCCACGGTGTACCATTTGCTACCAATCTTTAGCTTCTTCGGAAGTTTCACTTTGCTTCTCCATATCGTTTTGCTACATCAATATCAGCCGCCAACGGAATACCGGGCATATAGTTTGGGACGACAACCATCTGCGCCAACACCCAGTCTTTGGCCTCCTGCGATTCCTCTTCGGGAACCATCACTACAACCTCGTCGTGCACAGTCAATACGCACGAATACCTCTTTTGTATTCGCAACATACCATCCGTCATGACGCACCTAGCCACGGCCTGCACGATGTTTTCTGTCAGCTTACCGCCGTACAGTTTTGTTTCGTGCTCTCCGTAGAACCACTGCGGCCTACCCTTGGGGTCAGCCTTACCACGCAGTCCAGTATACCGCAAAGCCAGACCGCTGGGTAGAACGATACGCTCACGCTCAAACCGCAGGCACTTGTACTCCAGCACCTTGCCACCAGCTAGGCTGCGTTCGATAGACCCGCTGCACATTTCCCAGAACGACACGACAGGCCATGCTGCCTCACGGTATTTATCGATGATGGCCTTGGCTGCGAGGGCGTGGATCAACAGCTCATCCTCACCACACGTATGCGGTATAGCCTCAAGCCGCTTGGTGTTCTCATCCCACGACACGAACTTCTCTACGTCGTAGCCTGTCACACCTAGCTGCTTAGCGAAGTCTTTATCGTACCGAGTGGGCGGCGCACCGAGGAACCCAGTCAACAACTGCGCAGCGAACGACGCCCAGCCTAGCCCATAACCGCAGCCCAGCAGAGCAGACTTCGCAGACTGACGTAGCGCAGGGTGTGTCTCCTTGGTCATGCCCGGTATGCCGAACATCTGTGCGCCGAACTGAGCGTATGCGTCCTGCCCTGAACGGAAGATCTCCAGCAGCTCAGTGTAGTCAGCCAGCCACGCCAGCACACGCGGCTCGATCTGCGAGAGGTCACAGACCACAAGCACATAACCATCGGGTGCCATGATCGACTTACGCAGAAACGATCCACGCTTTAAGTTCTGAAGGTTAAGTCCAGAACCTTTACTAGCTGACCACCTACCGGTGTGTGCGCCGTAATAATTAAGTGGCACTGGGAGCCGCCCTCGGTTTGATATATCGAGAAACCTTTGCGCCCTCGTGCGCTCCAGTGTTGACTTAACGGCAAGCCGCGCTTCACATATTGCTGCCACATCTTCACGCTCGGAGTTGAGTAGTGCTTGGAAAAGAGCGTCGTTCTTTGCAAGCGCAAGCGTCTTGCGGCCTGTAGTTTTGCTGACCTTGGTTGGTGGTGCAACGCCCAGTCCAGATAAAACATCAGCAAACTTAGCGTTACTTGCCAAGGCTGATTCCTCGATGCCAAGCCGCCCAAGTAGCGCCTCGCGTGTCGTTCTTTCTTCTTCGATGGCTTCATGCAACATCTCCTTGTCTAGTTCAAGCATGGGGTTAGTGAACATGCGAAGGGTGAGGTCGATCAGCTTGAGCTCCTTCTTGGGGTAGCCCTCGACCAACCGACTGAACACCTCCTCGCACAACCACACGTCATGGTTACAGTAATCAGCAAGCTCAGCCTCGATGTCAGGCGTGAGTTCATCCAACCCATCTGTGCTGTGCACAGCCTTGCCTTTAGCCGGTAGATCAAACTCTTCTGCCAGCTTAGCCAGACTGTTGCCCTGCTCTACACCACGCAGGGCACGCGCCATTGAGAGTGAGTCGAAGATGAACGCAGGCTGGTGACCATAGACCCAAGAGAGTATGGCTACATCGAACTGGGCGTTGTGCGCTAGCACTGCCGTGGTTGTCCAGTCGATTGAGTTGAAGTACTCGACCAACCTAGTATGCGGAACCCAAGCGGGTTGCCCTTCCCCTAGCCACTTCGTACTAGCACCGAACGCTTTGAACCTTGGGTCACGGATGTACTCCTCCGTGGTCATCTTGCTGAGTGTGTAATGCTTCTTGCTCCACCGTGTTTCAAAGTCAAGCACCAACACCCGATTCAATTCAGCGTCCTTCCATCGGAGTTGTGCTCGTCCATTAGCGCTTCGCTTGCTGTCAGCAACATTCCACACATCTCTGCTGGTGAGACGTTGACCCCAGCAAACTTGAGTCTCTCGTCGTGCATGGTCATGAATATTGCAGGTGCATCATTTTCCAAGCACGTCTCGACGATCTGTGACACTCGTTCACGGATCTCATTCTTTTCTTCATCTGTCATCTGAACTCCAATAAAAATGTTTCAAGTAAACCCAAGTTGTCTTCGTTGATAACGAAGGCAAACCCTCCCGCCTGTCGGATCTTTTGGATCTCAAGTTCTTGGAGGGCTGTTGGTTTGTTGCGTCCTGCCTTGCACTCTACTGCGAAGAAGCGCCCCTGCTTACAGCATACGATGTCGGGCACACCACTACGTCCGAACCCCCCTGTCACTGGGTAGAAGTAGTACACATCATGCTGCTTGAGTAGTTCGACAACACGCTTCTTGACCTTTGCTTCGGGTGTCATAGTTATGCTTGATCCTAAAGAAGTGGGTGCGCCCCACAAGTTTGCTGGTGATTAACTCCATGCCATGGAGTGAGTGGGTTGCTTTCGTGATGGAGGTTCTGGAGACGCCAAAGTATTCTGCCATCTGCTTTGCTGAACGCGGTGTCTTGCGCTCGTCGAGGTGCTCAAGTACTTTGGCCTCCATCTTAGTCAGCCAGTAGCCCTTCAAACGTTGCATAGAATATGTCCTGTACGTAACTGACCACACGCTCGGGGTCAGCGTCTGGTTGGATGCCATGCTTACTTATGTTGCGTAGCTGGTGGCGAAACTCCTCGATGGCGAAGTGGTACGCCTGCCCACTTATGGCATGCTCAGCTTCAGATATGTCATCGAACTCAAGAATTATCTTCATCATCTTCCTCCTTCTCTTCTTGCTGTTGATCATCTTCCGGTGAGGCTAGCTTCCACCGGTCGTAGTTATCCCGCGTGAGCGGGGTCCAAAAGTCTGGTGTGTTCATGTGTTCTTCTCCTCTGGTTCCCATGATTCACATTCGCAGACATACCGATCTGCGTTGTGGCTGGCGTTGCGATCAAACCCATGCGGTGCATCGGGGTGGTCTTTACATTTGGTAGGTACATCTTCATAAGTACCGACAGTTTGTAAACGCTCAATGTAATCAGCAGCCTCCTCTAGCAAGTCAGCAATACGATCAGGCTTACCTTCCTGCACAGACTTGCGAGTGCTGATCTGCCTTCGTATCTCTGCTCGTTTGCGTAGGCGATAGACTAGATCACTCATTCCTCACCCCTTGCTCTGATTGCTTCGACACATGCATAGGCGAAATACTGTTGATCACACACCTTCGCACAAGCCTCACGCTCTGCCTTCAGCAAAGCCAATGCAAACTTGATTAGCCCTTCTGGATAAAAGTTCCAGCGACCAAAGTCGTCCTGCCAAGCACCGTAGTCATCAGCTAGATCAAAGATTTCCTCGTCAGTCATTTCTGTTCCCCCTTGAACCACAACGCGGCGCATACATACTCAAGCCGCTCCGATGGACGCTCGGCATTCAATGCGTCTTGGAATCCCTTCTCGTAGGACTGCATAAGATCTTTTGCTTGAAACTCTTTTTGTTGCACTTTGTGCATGACGTGCAACCAGCCCACTCCGCACAGAAACCCAATGATTAGTCCGACAATTGTTCTGCCCATTATTGTTCCTCCCTCAAACCATACTTGTAGTTCATATTTGGCCCCTTCCCCCGTCGTTTTGGGTGCTCCGCTCCTAGATTAAACGGATCGTTGGCTTTCATATCGTTGACCAACTCGTACAAATAAGTACCGCCTATCTTCCCGCTTCGCATACGGCTTGCGGCACCGCGTTCACACATATCATTCAGGCGATCTCTAGCCGTTGACGCAGTAATCCCATGTTGCTTTGCATAATCTTCTGCCGTGAACTTCAAAATAGTGCCTCCTCTAATTCTTCATGTTTTGCTTTAGATATTTTCGTCAGATGTTCTTCATGGGTGTGCACATAGGATGGGTAAGGCCAATCGGTAT
>JACCDP011528770.1_pt1 | contig 14927 bp, 35 predicted proteins | sample 7445841 | NCBI WGS metagenome assembly JACCDP01 (sample SAMN15323441, study PRJNA562643) | freshwater metagenome | isolation source: river surface water | place: USA:Blue River Watershed | collected 2017-08-17 | reverse complement strand
GAAAAATCGCAAAAAATAAAATTTAGGGGTGGTATCCAAATTGGTGAAGGGGTCTGACTGTAAATCAGATGCCGCAGGCTAAACTTGTGGGTTCGAATCCCACCCTACCCCATTTTGATCTTGACAAATCAAATTATTAAGATAAAATACTAAAATGAAAACACCACCACAAATCGTAGAAGCTATCATATCAAACGTAACTAGGCTTGGAAAGTTGACTCACCAAGCAAAGTCAGATTGGGGGCTTGACGTATATGAATTGGACGATATAGTTACTGTTAAGTCTGATAACGGTGGTTGGTATAATTTTATTGAGAACAACAAATTCTGCTTAGAGTTCACCTACCTTGCCCCTCCCAAGTGTGAAAAGTTTGTCTACAAGCGTGGATCAGAAGAAGACTTAATCGAACTTTGGGGTTTAATTTCTGAAAAGTTGGGGTTGACATGAAGCCAGAAATCGTTATAATAAAGTTCGACTACTCGAAAGAACGTCGAGGTCATCAATCTCACATTTCCGGAACTGGTCCACACAAAGACAAGAGAACAAAGGGAAATCGTGGTAAGCAAGCTAGAAAAGCAATTCAAGAATTCTAAGCCGATGTTGAACCCTTCATCAAACCAGATGGCTATGATAGATCCAACAAAGAAGGTTAGTGTGTACAGAAACCTTCGCGATGAATGCTTCAGTGTTAAGCAGGGGTCAAAGGTGGTATTCCATACAAAAGCTATTGCCCTGAAGAACGTAACGTTCAGAGTAAATGAAAATGCAAGACAGAGAGTAATTGCAAAACGGCGAAAAGAAGTTCATGCGTATGTAGATGGATTTTTATGCGAACGAGATTCTTCTATTGTCTATCTGCGAGAAGTGTATTATAATCCATACACCACAAGCAAGTTCACAATCAAAGGCTCTAATGAGCCATGCGAATCAGCAGATTGTTGTGCGATGGTGATGTTCTTGGATGGTCCCGTTGTAGCTATACCTTAAATTTACTTCTGGAGATATGAAACATGTCAGAAAATTACGATTGCAATTGTGGTTGTGTGGCCAATCAGTCGGCAGTGATTGCTGATCTGCGGCGTAAACTGCGAGACTCTGAGGCTCATCAGGTGCATAGGTATCACTTTGCTTCAGAAGAAGTAGAGATTTTCAGTATGGACAACTTCTTGGGAAGTTCAGTGATTATTGAAATCACGGGACCGGGTAGGCTCAGTATGGGTCCGGTTGCTATTCGCAACGGGCTTTCACCAGAAACTATAAAGGCTATCAAAGCCGACCTAAAGCGCAGCTTCGACTATGCTACTGAGTTCAAGCCTAGCTGAGATAATTATTTGCCATCAACGGGAGGGGTTCAACCCTCCCGTTTTTAATAAAGCGCAGCAAAACGGCCCTTAAAGGCCGTTTCGCTTTAGCGAAATCTTCTCATTTTTGAGAAGTCAAGACCTATTTATGAGAAACAGCTATTTTGAGAAAAATTAAAAATCAATCACTACTCTATTGACATGTTGTTTTCCTGTGGTAGAATTCCGTCAGAAGCGACTGAAAACCAAACATTAAAAGGAAAAGAACATGCTTGAATCAGAAGTGAGATCGCTGGCGAACACTCTTATACAGAAACACGGATTGCGTTTTTGGACTTTTGCTTTTAATAATCGGACAACTTCTTTGGGGTTGTGTGATCATAACAACAGGCAAATTTGTTATTCTCGGATGTATTTGGATCTTGACGTGGAGCAAATCACTGATACAATCCTGCATGAAATCGCACACGCACTAACGCCTGGAGATAAGCACGGCTATCTCTGGAAGAAAAAGTGTGTTGAGATTGGGTGTAAGCCAGAAAGAGTGGCTAACGTAGAAAGGTGTGGGAAGTACCGTTATAAAGCTATTTGTCGTGTGTGTGATACTGTGTACCAGAGATCACGTATTTCAAAGAGCAAGTGTTATTCTTGCCCGAAATGCTGTAAGCACTTTAATCCAGACTTCATTATCACTTTCAAGAAAGTAGAAAATTAAAAATCAATCATTACTCTCTTGACTTGTTATCTTCTCATTGTAGAATTACGTCAGTGATCGGATGAGTTGATGAAAAAATAAAAAACAGACTTGACAAGTAAAGTTCGTTTGTTATAATCACACCGCAACATCAAAATCTCAAATGTTTCCAAGGAGTGCAAAATGTTACTAGCAGCAATTGTTTTTTCTTTTATGATATGTGGTGTCCACCTGATGTGGGCTGGCTTCTGTTTGGCAAAGTATGAAGAACTTGGGTTTGTTTTGAGCCTAATTATGGGTGCTGTTTCCGCATTTATTACGTACACGCTCTTTACATTTATCGGCTAAATGTTACAATTCAAAACGAAAGGTAAATCAAAATGACGCCAAAGGAAATCTTGAGAGAAGTTGTTTCAAGAACGTACAATTTTGTTTACAAAGCTGACCTTTCTTCTTCAGAAAGAAGAACTGCTGAACTTTTGGAGAGAGAGGGTGTTCTCGAAATTGAGGAAGATGAAGATGAAGATGAAGATAGTGTATCTGAAAAAATGTACACGATAAACAAAAAATATTTTGAAGAATGATCTCTTGACTTATTGAACTTGTTTGTTAGAATGTGCGAGTGTCCTGAACAATTCTTGTTTTTCGAAAGGTGTTAAAATGAACTCTGTTGATGGTGCTTCTAGTGTTGTTGGTGTTTCTCCTACTGAAGTTGTGCAGAAGGCTTTTGACTTTACTGTCGATAAGCTGCCTTTGGCTGGACCTGACAATCTGAAGACTGGTTACTATGGCCTGTTCCGATCAGACAACTCAGAGATGGTTGGTTTCCCAGTAACGAGCAAGTACGTGCCACACCAGACAAGCAGTGTGGTTCAGCTTGTTGAGGCTGCGGCAAAGGCTTTTAATGGGGCTGAGGATGTACAGTGTCACTTCCGTGAAGGTCACTATGTGACAATGGCGCCATCTCATGCAAAGCGTGTTGAAATTTTTGGAACTAAGGATAACATCTTCCCACGGGTGATTATCGAAGCTGGATATGATGGAAAGTCATATCGTGCTTCTCTCGGGTTCTATCGTGACATTTGCCGCAATATGTCCATTATGCGTTCTGTTGGTGGAACCAACGTCAGCATTCGTCATATGTCCGGACTGTTGCCTAAGATCGATTCTTTGGTTGATACGTTCCACGAACTTGGTGAATCTTGGTCAAAAGTTGCAGAATATGCTCTTGCAATGGAAGGAAAGTCTGTTAAACTGGCATCATTCCTGAAGGAAGTTTATGGAGAGCCAGAGAAGGAAAGTGGTCGTGGTGCCACGATGCACAAGAATCGGACTGAAGCTATTGTGAATCGTTTACTCAATGAACGAGCACGGTCACAGCGTAGTGACATTGATCTGGTGTCACAGGAAGTCAGCTTGTGGGAAGCGTACAACGCTGTGCAGGGATACATCCAGCACGATGCGTCAAAGCATGGAACTCACACCGAAATGTCACGAATCGTAGAATCTTTCAACTCTTTGCAACTTTCTAAGGTCGAAAGCGTTGTTTCTCGGATCATGGCAGTGTAGAATGTTGTTCTGTTGTGGGGGCGAAAGCCCCCACTTTCTCCCATAAGTCTTCTGGAGTTCAAATGGCTGCATTGTTTTTTAAGGTGTTTTGTATCATTATTGTGTCTTCTCTATTCCGTGGTGTTTTTTCATATAAGGGAAACAATGTCTAAGGATCTTTCGGAAATTTTCGCGAAAATTAATCAAGCTGGCCTTGTCACCGAGGAGGCGATTTTGAAGAAAACTTTTGTTGAACTGAACCAAACTGTTGTCAGACTGCAAAATGAAGTAAATGATCTTGACATGCAGCTTGACGCATCGTATGGTAGAGGCAAGAAGCGGAAGAAGTGGGACGACGAATAATCTCATAATTAAAAATTTCGTCACTACTCCCCCGGCAGAAATGCCGGGGTTTTGTTCTTGACTTTTCACTTGTTTAATGTAGAATGAAACAAATGAGAAAACGATTTGTGCTGAATGGTCTCAATGAGTATGATGGAAGTCCAACCCACTATTGTTTTGATTTTGATGTTAAGTTAAATAAACATGGGAACATCGAAGTTGTGATTGACAAAGTCCCTTCATACTTCACCTCATTCTCTCGTTCAAAAAAGTACGTGTTTGCAAAGTCTGGAAAATGTATTTCCCACCCTTCATCAAAAAAATACCGTCACCACGAAGTTAATGCTGTGTTGATGGATAATGCATAATTTTCACTTGACTTTTAATCTTTCAGATGTAGAATAAGACCAAAGGAGAAAACAATGTCAGACAAGATCGCAACCAAAGAAACAGTTCTAAAATTTGCCGCAGAGTTGAATGACCTATGTAATAAGTACAAGTTTTTCATGGCTAATGGTACGCAGGGCATTGAAGTGTATCAGTTACACAATGGGAAAGATATTGGGTTGTTTTCTCAATGGGAATTTCCAGCAGATTTGGAATACTTGAAAGAATCTGTTTTTAGCTGATTGACTTTTCTTTTCTTTACTGTACAATACGAAAACAAACAAGGGGAACAAAGATGTGCTGTGCTCGGTGGGATGATGGTGATGCTGTTGGTGATTGTCCAGACTGTGGAAAGCCAGTCAACTCTGGTGGTAACGCGGTGACTGGCTGTGGATACAGCCCGTTGGTCTGTTATACGTGCGGGGCACAACCCTGTGATGGCAGTTGTTGAGAATCGCCTTTGATAGCAGCGGCTATTAAAGGCCGTTCCTCTTGCGAGGTTACGACCCCTTTTCTTTCACGACAACCCCCAGAAAATTTAATGTTTTGCCCCTTTTAGGCTGTTCCCTTGCGGGAAACATCCCCTTTTCTTACGTCACAACCCCAGAAAATGCTTGACTTTTGCTATAAATCGCTGTATAATACAGTAAAAGAAAGAAGAAATCATCAAATTCACAAAGAAAGCGGGCAATAATGAACAAAAGTGAGTATATTTTTTATAAAACCTAGCATTTGTGCGTTGAAGATCTTAGATCTAGTTTTTTGCATTATAGTCCTATGGCTGAGATATATGTTGGAAGCAAAAACTACAGTAAGTGGAATAATGGTATTAGCCCTGAAGCTGATCTGAATTTAAAATTATTAAATGAAGGTAGTGCTAAATGAATCCGACTGTCACAAAATTTAAACTTGATCAAGAATTAATATTGATGACACGAAAACTTTGGGATACCTATTTTGACAAACCTATGATGTCTGACTCAATTAGATCTCAAATAGAACAACTGTTTTATGATTTTGAGGATGCACGGCAAGATGCTGATTTGGAAAAAAAGATTGGTAAAAGTCTATCAATGAGCTACAATGATGAAAGTGAGCAGTAATGGATAAAGATAAGCGAATTACTGATAAAATCTGGCAATTGTGCTTTAAAGATCTTGGGCGTAGTGTTGCGTATCATAGTCGTATTACAGACACAGATGTTCGACGAAAATACAACAGAAAGTGGACTGGTATTACCCCTGAACCTAGTCTGCGTGTAAAATTATTAGATGAAGGTTGTGGTAAATGAATAAAACAGATTCAACAAAATACTGGAAATTTAGTAACCCAATTGAGATATGTATGTACGAGAGATGCTATCAACCGCTGTGGATAAATATGACAGAAGCGGTTAGTCCTGACCTAGGTCGTAAATTAATTGGTGTTTATGTAGATATAAATCTCAAATGGAGAGATATAGCTTCTAAGTTGGCTCTAACAACTAGGGATTCTGACCTACTAGGGAGATAAATATTGGACAACACTAAAATAGGGATGTATATTTACCGCCATTACAATTATGCATGTTTTATGCATGTCGCATATAGCTATCTTCTTATGAATAATAAGCGTGATTTGGCCTACAAGCTTAGTGATTTAGTTGGTGAATTACATAGAAAAAGCCCAGTTCCGCTATGGACAGAGCTTTCTCCATTGTACAATAAAAAAGGGAAGTCTAATGGTTAGTGAAAATAAGAGAAGATCTAATGAAGTATTTTTATCCCTTAATACTAAGTTGATGCGAACAGAACTACATTCATATGTGCATGCTGAATTATTGGAAGTTACACAATTGCTTGAGCAGATCCACTCTAAAATTCTTGAAGTAAACCCCGCTTTTTATCAAGCACGCATTGTCAACAAACTTAATAGCACAAACGAAAGGGAAAATTAACCTAATGACTAATAAAGTAAAAAATGCAGTTCCGGAATCTTATATTCGCTGCGTGGGTTTGACATATATTTTAAACAGGAGAGAGTAATGTCACCATAAGATAAACTTCAATTATCCTATAATGGTGTCAAAATACCCTAGGGGAAAATACAAAAATGAAAAAACGGGTGGTTGTTGCACCTAAAAATAATAGTTAAAGTGTCAGAAATGACCAGAGGAAAATACAAAATTGGAAAAACGGGTGGCCGTCGCACCTTCAAAAATAGTTAAAGTGTCAGAAATGACCATAGGAAAATACAAAATCTCTGAACTCCAGTGTTGTTGCACTCTTGAAAATCGTTAAAAAGGTGTTAAAATGGGTTATAATTTATCGCGAACAGATCCAGTTAGAGTAAAACTCCAATCCCGACTCCTCTCTATTAGAACTTCTCTATCTGATTCTTATTGTTCTTGTTTATATAGGATTAGAGAATTGACTCCTTCGGGGGTGAATGGGGTTGAGTTGTTTTTGATTAGACCAATAGCGTTGTTGGAGATCAGTATTTCAGACAATTATTACGAAAAAACCTAGGAAAAAGACTGATTTTTAACCAATCGCCTCTCAGTCATAAATTGTGAAAACAACCTCAATAAACACCTCTTAAATTCTCATATTTTCCCGCTTTGTTCTCTCTCTTTTCCAATCAAAAACCCCTCCATAAACTCTCACCTTTTCCTTTTGTTTTCTGATGACTTCCTCTTGACTTTTTCTTCTTTTACTGTACAATATTCGTACTAGCATTCAGGAGAAAAACATTGTTTTCTAAACTATTCGAGTAGAAAAAATAGAAAAAACTGAGTTTAATATGACAGAAAAATCGCTTACGGACTTTCCAGGTTGTTTAAACCGTATTAATTTTGAGTTCGGGAGGATTCTAGATAATTCGCTTAACACCGCATCACCTAATTTTTATAGATTATTGATGAATCAGCGAAAAATTTTGTTCACAGATTGTTTAATGAGCATACCAAGTAAACAAGCGACTTTAATTAGAGAGTTGTGGGTCAATGTTCAATAGAGAGCCTTTATTTTACCAAGTGTTTGTTAATCTTGAATTACAGTTAGCAGACTTTTAATTATTCGTTAGCAGACGCCACAATAAGGAATGAGAATGACAAGTTCATACAATCTAAGCAAGTGGGATAGATCTGAAAGAGGTCTAAGAAACAACATTAGCGTGGTGGTTCAGGTGTCGTTACTTAAACAATGCAACGATTCAATATCTTTTGCTCTAAGGTATCCTGTTACAAATATTTTCCATTCATTTAGCACCCAGGTTGAATCAGCTCTGAAGAGACAATATTATAAATCTATTGAGAAAACAGAAAGCTAAGTATAAATATGGATTCATCGCCAACCAAAGTGAGGTCAGTAAATAAACTTTCTGACTTGAAGTTGCAGTTAACAATTTGCGGTTTGCAAAGAGACCTTTTAAACAACTGCGACAATGAAGCAACCAGTCTCCTTTTAATTAATTACGACGTGTTTAATCAACTATTTGGTATATTGTTCTTAACACACTGCGATCTTGACAGGAAAATTCAGAGTGAAAATTAACGAAACAACTGAACGAGGAATTAAAATGAAACATAAACACGCCGCAGACAGACTCAAAGGATTAATGTATAAGACAATTTTTAAATTTAATCTTCTAACACACCCAATGATTAAGCTTTCAGATATTGACTCAATAGGTAAAATACTGAGTACCCCATATAAATTTAAGTATTATGCGTCTAGTCATTTACATGCGACTGAAAGAATTATGGTTAGATCATTAATGAAAGACCAAAATGAGTTTAAACAGTAGTTTTTTTATGGAATCCCATATAAGCAACAGGTTCAAGAGTAAAATTCAGTTGACAAGAGCCTCTTTAGATCACGATGTTAAATGTATACTGAGGTTTCACGAACGCGACAAAACACATAAGATATGCGTTTCTTCATATGATCAAACATTTGTTAATAGCGAGCTTTCAGACTTAATGCTTAGAATTGGAACGGCTAACTCAAAGGGCTATAAGAATGAAAAAAAATCTTAGCGGGCAATTATTCAGTGGTCTGTCGCAGATTCATATGGAGTACCTAATAAGTTTTCATAAACCCAGCCTTAAAGAAGGTTTCTTTGAGCTTGATAAAACAAGCGTTGTTGATTCGTTATACACAAAGTGCGAGAATATGTTAGATAGATATTCTTCGCAATTGTATATTGAAGGTTTTGAAAGTGGCTTTTCCCGAGTATATTTTGATATAAAATTAGGTTGACAATAAATGAAATCAATAATCTATACACAAAGTACATGGAAAAGTCACGTCATCAAGCAAAAGCTCCATCAAGAGATTATTGGTGGTTACAATAATCTTCTGTATCAAGACCTCGTTTCTTCGAAGTTGACAAAACTAGAAGTCGAGCTAGAAACTTATTTTGACGATTTGAGTGTCAAATACGGATTATTTTCTAACGAAATACGTTACGCTACAGGTCTATTTTAGCATCATTAAAAATGAGAAAAGACAATCCATCTTATCAAATTCACAAATCTCTACATAAAAAGATTGAGTCTTTTGTTCTGCGATTGATAATGTCAAGTACGATGAATTTCCATACAATGCAATCTTGATCAAAATAGACTATATAGAGACAAGAATTATTCATTCAGAACTTGAGATTGAAAGTGCCTACAAAGCCTTATTAAATATTGATACAGGTCAAAAAAAATTGCCTAACAGACGTTGACATTCAGTGATCTTGGTGTAAAATTTGGGAGTGTTCAGTAGCCAGTCAGTTTCTTTCGGAGGTTGTTATGATTATTGCAGAGCAGGACCGTGACGTTGTAGCTTTCAATGCGGGAAAAACCACATCATTCAAGATTGTGGCAAGTGCCCATGCGTTTGGAACCTTGTCAAAGAATTACATTAACAAAGAGCAGGCTGTTATCAGAGAGATTTCATGCAATGCTGTAGACGCTCATATTGCTGCTGGAATTACAGAGCCAATCGAAGTTCACCTGCCAACCTCAATGGAACGATGGTTCAACGTCAGAGATTACGGTAATGGTCTGTCCGAGGACCAGATGCGAGAAGTATTTACCACGTATTTTCACAGTACAAAAACAGACAGCAATGATTATATTGGCGGTCTTGGCCTTGGCGCAAAGTCCCCATTTTGCCTAGATGGTGTAGAGAGTTTTGCCGTCGTGAGTATTCACGAAGGGATGCGAAAAGCCTACAACTGTTTTATTGGTGAAAATGGTTGCCCGCAAATTTCTCTGCTGTCATCTGGTCCAACAGACGAAAGATCTGGTATTGAAGTTATTATCAATACTGGGTATAGTTATTACGCATTCGAGCGAGAGGCTATTCGCGTATTTAAGTTTTTCTCTTTTCCTGTCAATCTGAATATTCAGAGGGTCGGCGACGAAATCGCAAATTTTAAGGATTCCTTTATTTTTGAAAACGAAGACTTTGTTTTGTTCAAGTCAGAATTTCCTCAGTTTTTTGCGTTGATGGGTGGCGTTGCCTATTCAATTCAAACTTCGGAGTTAACAAAACATTATCCTAAAAGTTCGTGCTATCACCTGTCTGGTTTTATGAAGTTCGATATTGGAGACCTTAGCTTTGATATTGGGCGAGAAAACCTTCTGATGGACAATAAGACCAAAGCAGCAATTCAGGGTAAGTTTTTGAAGACTGTTGAAGGAATCAAGAACTACGTTGCTGAGCAGGTAGAGTCTCAGCCAACTCTTCACAAGAAATGTCTGGCTCTGCATAGACTTTCTAAGAATCAGATGTTTGCTTCGTTTACAAACGATATCAAATGTTCGCACAATCCCCCTGAAATGCCTACACTTGATAGCGGATTTACGAAAATAAAGAAATCGAAAAAAGGTTCTGGAAAGTTCGTATTGTCTGATTCGACAGAATTTAGTATTCCACTAGAAGACGATAACGATTCAGTATGCTATGTTATCAAAAACAACTCCTCGATGAATAAAATCAAGGACTTCTTTAGGAATTCCGACTACAAAACCTGTGTGGTTCTCACACCAGAGCAGGCGGAAGAGTCTATGATTGATGACGAGTTTTTGATTGACTCTTCAACAATTCAGCAAAAACAGGTGATTAAGCAGTTGAAGTTTGACTGTTATGAGGTAGACTACAACTACAGTGAGTATAATCCACTATTGCACAAACGAACTATTGATGACTTCAACGAAGAAAGGATCTATGTCAACGTTAAGAACAGGGATCTTTATACTCCGGACATGTCTCGGTATGGCATCATGTTTGCAAGTAAAACATTCATAAACGGTCAACCGCTATATGCGTTGACAGAGAAGTTTTGCAAGTCAAAGCTGTTTGCGAAATGTAAGTGGGTGAGACTTGATGACTATCTGAAAGATATTCTATCTACAGATTTGGGTCGAGAATATCACAATGTGAGCGGAATAGATTTGCAAGCAATAGCGTTTTTCGTTAAACACTTCTCTGGACTTGGAGAGGCTTTTGAAGAATTGTCTAAAGCTCATTCTGAATATTTGAGAAACTTTAATATATACTCTAACTTGTTAAAGTCTGGTCTAAGACCAAAGGTAAAAAGTTACGGCTTATACGAAATGTTCAACGAGGTTATTGACAAACACCCAATGCTTGGTATGATTGACGTACAAGCTGCGGACAACAAAAGTTCTATCGAAACGATTAGAAAGTATCTCAATGACAACAACGACTAAGAAGCGGAAGAGTGATAGTGTAAAGCCTGTGGAGGTTCGTGTAGAGCCTCCCAGTCTTTCTCTTGAAGATCGTGTTAAGATTTTTGTTGGCGATGTTCCGATGTTACACAAAATAGATATTCATCAAATAAAATTCGATAATTATCGAGTTAACGTCTGGACAAAACGGTATTCATCGTGTAGTATAGTACCATCAAACAAAATTGAACACTCGTATTTTTTGTGTATTACTGAAGATTCAATAACAGATTTGACATTAAGGAAATAATTTATGCTATCTTACATTAAAGACTCAAGCCAGAACTGGACTGTAACATTTGCTTTGGGAAAATCTTTCAAGACGATCACATTTGATTTTCACCATCCACAGCACGACAAGATGGTCGAATTGCTTAGTTGCTGGACCAAGGTGGATAGTGACGATGAACGAACCAAAGTTCTCAACGCTCTAGTGCGACTGCACGATGTTAGTTCCGCAATTCACGATTGGAGTGATAGTAACTTCTGTGTGAAAAATGATGTCGTCACTTACAAAAATAACCCTGTTGACAAATCCATCTCGGATCGTATCATGGAGATGATCTCAAACGGGTTTAATTATAAGTCGATGTTGAGGTTTCTTGAAAACTTGTACACCAACCCGTCAAACCATAGCGTGAACCAGCTTTACAAGTTTTTGGAACATAAGAGCTTGCCAATCACGGAAGATGGGTGTTTCTTAGCGTATAAGGCTGTTACTAAACACCTTGCACCAGAAATCCTTACAGATAATAACGGTTTGGATATTTCAGAAGGAGACTTTGTAGACATTTATACAAAGTGTTCATACCGCAATAATCCAGGCGACACTCCAACAATGGAAAGATGTCTTGTCAGTGACGATTTTAACGTTCACTGTCATGTTGGACTGCATGTTTCAACATTAGATTATGCAGAGGATTATGGAAATGCGTATTGTGGTTATGAATATACCATTGTTTTGGTAAAGGTTAATCCAGCAGATGTTGTTTCTGTACCAAATGATTACATGTGCCAAAAGGTTCGATGTTGCAAGTACGAAGTGTTGTCGGTTTTTGAAGAGTAGTTTGGTTATTTTTCGGAGATTGCTATGGACTTACTAACAAGCATTGGTATAATTGTTGGAGTGCTGGTAATCGCTAAAATTTGTGTGAATTACGATTTAGTGCCAAACTTTTTCATTAAGAAATAGATTGTAAAACGATGAGAAATAACGACTTGTTCACGGGTATTTGTGCTATTGCCTTTGTGCTCTTTGTTATTGGGGGGGTTATAACTGCAATCGCTTCACTGTATGGCTTCTTTATTGGTGTTGCCCTTTATGTTATCAGAACAATCGCCGGTTTTTAGTCTTGACAATCAGTAAAAGGATGGTAGAATATGAAAAACGACGAAGATGAAACTTACGACCAAACAATTCCAATGAACGAAGATTTGCTTCGCGACATAGAATATCTAGACAAATGTATTGACAGAATCGAAGACGAGTGTTATTTTACTGTAGGCTCACTTGAGCATTTTGATTGGGAACAAGATCAGGAATAGACGTGTAGAATGTTTCTCACGTTAATTTATATTTTTTGGAGGAATTATGGCAATTGATCCGAACAAGACCGAATTTACGAAAGAAGAACTAGCATTGGTTGACGTTATTTTTGATAAATACGTCGCAATGCAAAGTCGGCAGGTTGAAGAACAAGATATTAAAAATATCATTACTGAGATGTGGAAGGAAATGGAGCTTGCCCCGCCACAAATAATTGTACTCGATAGCCCCTTGGCGTGTAAAACGGCTTGTCCAAACCCCGGTGAGTTCGCCACCTACTGGAATATGTGGCTGTGCTCATACGCTGCAACATACGAATTTGCAGCAGCAATTGGCGTAGAGTTCGACAAAGAAAAGTATCGAAAATTCATGGAGTGGTGTAGATGCTGTCCATTCATTCTCTTTAATGATACGACAGTTTATGCGTCACGAAAACCAAAGTACATCAAATTCAATGATGCAAACCAACTTCATTGCGACGATGGAATGGCTTGCGAATATTCTGATGGATGGGGTGTGTATTCGATCAATGGCGTATCTGTTGATAAACAGATTGTTATGAATCCAGAAACACAAACCATCGAGCAGATCTCTGATGAACAAAACGAAGAGGTTAAACGAATTCGGATTATTCGATATGGATGGGATAGATTTCTTGATGAAATCAACGCTGTTGTAATTGACAGTAACGACAATTACATTGAAGGGACTAAAGAATTCTTGATGCAGAATGACAGGCTGCAGTCTCGCATTCTCGCCTGTGTTTGCCCGAGCACAATGAAAGAATTCTTTTTGGAAGTGCCTCTTGAGATTAAAACATGTCGAGAAGCACAGTCGTGGGTATCGAACGGATTCTCGGATAGAATCATTTCAGCTTCTTGAGTATTTTTTTTACTAACTTTTTTTTGGAGGTGTTATTATGACAGCAGCAGCAACTATCAAACCGATTGATGCAATCAAGATTATGCGGCAATCTGTAGAGTCCATGCACGCAGCAAAGACGGAGAGAATTGGATCTCCTAGCTGCGGCGACGTGGTGCGACAAGGAGACCTGTATTTGGTGTGCATTGAGTCGATGCCTGTTGGCAAGGCTACCGATAACCGCCAGTTGGCACCTGGCAACACACAGGGTTCTCGCCACGTATTGTCTGGCGATGTCACAATCGTCACGAGTGTCGATTACCAGTCACTAAAGCGGGTGGCACCAGAGTCGTTTGCTAAACGAGATCTTGAGTCAGTGCTAGTTGGACCAGCATTCAGTTGCAATTCCGACGTTGAGGTGACTCACCCAGAGCACGGACACAAAGTCTTGCCTGAAGGCACTGTCTGGCAGGTTATCTATCAGCAGGCACTCGCAGACGTTGTTCGTAGAGCTAAGGACTGACAAACTTAGTGTTAAAATTTCGCAAGGCGATGATCGAAAGGTCATCGCCTTTTTCAATAAAGGATTTGAATAATATGACAGCGGATCAAATAATAGCAAACGAATCGTTCGAAAGACTTCTGCGATATGCAGTTAACAAGTTTCGACTCAGATATGATGATTATGATGACTTCAGGCAAGAGGTATATTTGTACATGAGGAAATACCCAAAGCCAAAAAACCTAGGATTGACAACATACATCGTCAACGTCGCAAAATGGACAAGTTCCGAACTTAGAAAGAGAAATAAAAAGCACAACAAAATGACAAGCGATATCGAGGTTGCTGAATGGCATACGCCATACACAGACAGCAGCTACGATCTAATCGACCAGAATGATCACGAGGAATCAATTCTTTCTTTACTGACCGGCACTCAGAAAAAAATTCTCAAAATGAAACTTGACGGAATGAAAAACTCTGATATAGTTCGTGAAGTTGGGTGCTCAAGACAAAATGTAAGTTGTGTGGTGGCTACCGCGTCAAGAACAATTATCGACAAAATGAACCAAGCAAAAAATGATTAATATGAGTTCACCTCAAATACAATTGCTAAACTCAGAGCTATCATTACAGCTACGATTACAGCTACGATTACAACTATGGTCGCAACTAGACTCACGGCTAGACTTAGAGCTACGCTCACAGCTAGAAAATCATTTTCTGGAAGAAAATTAAAATGAATAAATCACAGTTAGACTCACAGCTACGCTCACAGCTATTCTCACAGCTATGGTCACAACTAGGCTCACGGCCAGGCTCACAGCTACGCTCACAGCTATTCTCACAGCTATGGTCACAACTAAGCTCACAGCTAGGCTCACAGCTACGCTCACAGCTAGGTTCACAGCTAGAAAATCATTTTCTGAAAGAAAATTAAATTATGAATAACTCACAGCTAGGCTCACAGCTATACTGGAAGCTACGCTCACGGCTATGGTCGCAGCTAGGCTCACGG
>JACCDP011139231.1_pt1 | contig 14927 bp, 10 predicted proteins | sample 7445841 | NCBI WGS metagenome assembly JACCDP01 (sample SAMN15323441, study PRJNA562643) | freshwater metagenome | isolation source: river surface water | place: USA:Blue River Watershed | collected 2017-08-17 | reverse complement strand
TGGATGTTTGATGTAACCGTCACGGGTCTGCGGAAGTTTAGCGCCCAAAATGGATGACGCGACCTGTGTTCTCAGAATCTGGGCGGTTCCCCCGGCGATCGTGAACATCCGGGCATCCCGCATATGACGTTCCATGGCGACCTCGCGTGAATACCCCGTTGACCCAAAGAGCTGCAGTGAGTCACTGGTCACCTTGTTGGCGGTTTCTGCCGCATAGATCTTGGCCTGGGCAGCAAGCTTGACATCAGGGAAGGTCCCCACGGGAACATTGGCGGCACGATGAATCAGGAGTCGCGCGGCGTCCAGCTGAATCGACATATCGGCAATCATCCACTGCAACCCCTGGAATTCAGCGATCGGGCGACCAAACTGCTTGCGGATCTTGACGTAGTCCACGGCTTCTTCAAATGCGCCTTGGGCGATGCCAAGGGCAACAGTCCCCGCACCAACACGCTGAGCGTTGTAGGCATTCATCAGTGCCGCGAATCCTTTGCGAAGGTCCCCCATGGGCTTTAACAGCATGGACTCATGGACTCGCAGGCCATCAAAGTAGACATGGGTCTCGGGAATGCCACGCACGCCCATTGACGGGGTGCGTTCGGCAATCGTCATGCCGGGAAGCCCCTCTTTCTCGCGCACCACAATAAATCCGCCGATGCCTTGCTCGACGCCGTTTTCAAAGACTCGGGCAAAGATCAGGTGCAGGCGCGATACGCCGCCACCGGTGATCCAGTACTTGTGGCCTTTGATGACATAGTGGTCGCCGTCGCGATCAGCCCGTGTGGTCATCTCGCTTGCAGCACTGCCGGCGTTGGGTTCAGAGATGCAAATTGCAGGCTTATCGCCGGCCAAGACACAGGCAGCGGAAATCTGTTTCTGTTCCTCTGACCCGTAGGCCATGATGGCACCGATCGCGCCCATATTGGCCTCAACCGTGATGCGGCCCATGGCCGCACAGGCCTTTGCCATTTCTTCAATCACCAAGACAGTTTCTAGATAGCCAAGTCCTTGGCCGCCGTAGGCCTTCGGAATCGTCATGCCCATGAACCCTGCATCGCGCAGTTTTTTAATGTTGTCCCATGGATAGGCCTCGGTTGCGTCCGTCTTTGCAGCCGTGGGGGCGAATTCAGTCTGGGCAAGCTTGCGTGCTGCGGATTGAATCGCGAGTTGTTCAGAAGTGAGTTGTGTCATGAGTGAGTGACCTGAAAGATAAAAATTAGAAATTCAAAAACATCAAAGCGCCTGTGTCAGACCGATGGATCACGTGGTGATTTATTGCCGTCCCAGCCAGTCGCGAAGAATCTCATCTTCGTGCTGATTTCTGACGGGCGGGGCACGTCGGTATTGCACTGGGGTCTTGGAGAACTTCAAAGGGTTTGCAATGACCTCGACCGTGCCGCTGGCCGCCTGGGGATGCGGCAGGCTGACCACCGCCCCGCGATACTGAACCTGCGGGTCGTTAAACACCTGCTCAAGATTGTTCACAGGGCCGCAGGGGACGCCGACTGTTTCAAATACGCCGATCCAGTAGTCACGGTTTTTCTTTTTCATCCCGACCGAAATAATCTCGGCAAGTGCCTCGCGATTTTTGACGCGGGCAACATTGGTTGTGTAGTCCGGGTGATCGGCAATCCCTTCAAGACCGACTTGCTCGCAGAACTTGCGAAACTGGCTGTCGTTGCCCACAGCGATGATGATGGGGAAGTCTGCGGTCGAAAAGACCTGATACGGGACGATGTTGGGATGACCGTTTCCGTATCGTGGGGCGATCTCTTTCGAGACGAGATAGTTTGTTCCTGCATTGATGAGCCACGAGACCTGGGTATCCAGGAGCGCGATATCAATGTGCTGGCCTTCTCCGGTCTGGTCACGGTGACGTAACGCGGCAAGCAGCCCCACGGTGGCATACATACCCGTCATGACATCTGCAATACCCACACCGACTTTCATGGGCTCACCATCCGGTTCGCCCGTCACACTCATGATGCCGCCCATCCCCTGGATCATGAAGTCATATCCTGCACGCTGCGCATAAGGCCCTGTCTGACCAAATCCTGTAATCGAGCAATAGATCAGTCGAGGGAAGCGATCTTTCAACTGTTCGTAGGACAGCCCATAGGCTTTCAGTCCGCCCACCTTGTAGTTCTCGATCAGGATGTCTGTTTTCTCGAGCAGCGCCAGCACCAGTGCCTGACCTTCAGGGCTTGCGATGTCAATCTCGATGGAGCGTTTGTTTCGGTTTGCGCAGAGGTAATAGGCGCTCTCTGCAGTGGGCTTGCCATCACGTCCCATGACAAAAGGAGGGCCCCATTTCCGGGTGTCATCGCCTTCCCCGGGTTTCTCAACTTTCACGACGTCAGCACCAAGGTCACCAAGCAGCTGCGCTGCCGAGGGTCCCGCCAGAATACGAGAGAGGTCCAGCACGCGAATGCCGTCAAGGGCCATTGTGTTCATAGAGTTCAGACCTGGAGTCATGAGGAGGCGCTGGTGCGCTGATAGTGACCAGAACGCCCGCCGGATTTTTCAATGAGTTGAATGTCGGTCATGGTCATGTCGCGATCGACCGCTTTGCACATGTCATAGATCGTGAGCAGCCCCACCTGAACGGCGGTTAGCGCTTCCATCTCGACGCCTGTTTTGGCTGTGACCTCGACACGAGCTGTGCAGATCACCGCGGCAGGAGAATCTTGAAGGTCAAAATCAACACTGACCTTCGAGAGCATCAGGGGATGACACAAGGGAATCAGGTCCGCTGTTTTCTTTGCTGCAGAAATCGCGGCGATGCGCGCAACGCCAAGAACGTCCCCCTTTTTGCTGTTGCCCTGACGGATCAGGGACAGCGTCTCGGGCCGCATCAGGATGCGTCCGTGGGCAATTGCGACACGGTGGGAGTCTTGCTTTTCACCGACGTCTACCATGTGGGCGTCACCTGCGGAATTAAAGTGGGTCAGCTTTGTCATAGCCGGTATGATAGATCGTATGCAGAGCAGAAAAAGCCTTTCGCTTCAACAACTTGTTGCGACAAGTCTCGTAGCGGTGATGGCGAGTGCGACACCGCAAACTTCTGCCGCTCAACTTCGCCAGGGAGGTCTCGATAACCTGCCCGCACTTGGCGAGGCATCGGTCGATGAGCTATCCCCCGCTGCCGAGCAGCGTCTAGGTGATCAGATCTACCAAGAGTTTCTGCGCATGGGGGTCATCCATGATGACCCCGAGGCCACTGACGTCATTGCCGCCCGATCCAGACAGTTACTTTTGGCTGCGCAGCAACTGGGTCACACCGAGATCGATCGACCGTTTCGTTTTTTTCTGGTCAAAGATCCGTCGATCAACGCGTTTGCACTCCCCGGAGGCTATATCGGGATTCATACAGGGTTGCTCACGGCCTCGGAACTGGAATCCGAAGTCATGTCGGTGCTTGCACATGAGATCGGTCACGTGACCCAGCGGCACATTGCGCGCATGTTCGGCCAGCAGCGGCAGAGCTCGGCCGTCATGCTGGCAACCGCGCTACTGGCCATCATGGCAGCGCGAGCCAGTGCGGATGCTGCGATGGGCGTGATCTCGTTGGGGCAGACGGTTGCTGCGCGGGATCAGATGGCATTTTCACGTGATGCAGAGCGCGAAGCCGATCGCGTTGGGCTGCAGATTCTTGCGGTCTCGGGGTATGACCCACACGGGATGTCGAAGATGTTTGAGCGTCTGAGTCAGACAGGGCGGCTCTATGACACAAATGCCCCCAGCTATCTTCGGTCCCATCCGCTGACGACCGAGCGTATCGCGGATGTGCAGGGACGCCTACAGAGTGAATTTGGTAAGCCGTCCTCTGGGGGAACCAATAGTCTTGCCTTTGACTGGGTTCGCGCCAAGCTCACAGCACTGGCCGATCCCAAGGTGGATGGACTGCGTCAGTCGCGTCAACGGTTATTAGATCAGTTGGGTCGCGTGAATGCGGTGTCGTCTGCTTCGGTCGCCCAAGAGACTGCGCTTCGATTTGGCCTTGCCTGGGTGGCATTGGCGCAGCGCCAGTTTTCAGAAGTCGATGTTCGCTTAGCGGAGATTACGCTGCAGGTTCGTCAGGCGGGGCTCGACGACCAGGCAGCCCCTTTCTTAGATCATCTTAGGCTTCGGCTTGCAATGGACCGGCAGGCCCCCACGCAGGAACTTCAGCCACTGGTGATAAAGGTGACAACAACGCACCCTGAATCACGTGCAATCCATCGCACCGCGGTCGAGGCGCTGGTTCAGGCAGGACTGGTTGATGGCAGCACGTCGGCGATAGCCCGTCGCGTGACCAGTCTCTGGCCCGCGGATCCTCAGGCCTGGGCCTTGTTGGCGCGTGTTGAGGCGGCACGCGGGAAGCGCGCCTTACAGCATGCAGCATCAGCAGAGCAGTACGCACTGGTTGGTGCCTATGCTGCTGCGATCGATCAGCTCATGCTGGCGCGTCGTTCCGCTGATGCGGACTTTGTGACCCTATCGAAGATCGATGCGCGTATCACCGCGCTGCGTGCTGAGTTGCGCCGAGAGCAGCTCGAGCGAAAGGACGCAGAGCGTCGTCGCGAGCCGGATCGTTAATGAGATTCACAGGCGCTTGAGATCGCGACCCGGGTGCAGTCTTGTTAGCGAAAGACAACCGTCTTTTTGCCGTTGATCAGAATGCGATGCTCGGCGTGCCACTTCACTGCTCGGGCTAAGACACGACATTCGATATCGGCGCCGATCGAGGTCAGCGCTGCAGCATTGATACTGTGGTCAACACGTTCAGTGTCCTGTTCGATGATGGGGCCCTCGTCGAGATCTGTCGTCACGTAATGAGCGGTTGCACCAATGATCTTCACCCCGCGGGAGTGCGCCTGGTCATAGGGCTTTGCGCCTTTAAAGCTTGGCAAGAAGGAGTGATGGATGTTGATTGCACGCCCTTTTAGTTGCTGACAGAGATTGGCCGACAGAATCTGCATATAGCGCGCAAGCACGACAAAGTCGACCTGACTCGAATCGATAATCTTGAGGATCTCGCCCTCCTGTGCGCTTTTGTTAGCCGGGTCTACCGGAAGGTAATAAAAGGGTGTCTTGTGATGCGCGACTAAGGTCTCGTGGTCGCGATGGTTTGAGATGACACCGATAATGTCGATGGGCAGTTGCCCTGTAGACCAGCGGAACATGAGATCGTTAAGACAGTGTCCCTGGCGCGAGACCATGACCACTACGCGTGATCGGCGCTTGGCCGAATGAAGACGCCAGGTCATCCCTAATTCGTTGGCCAAAGGGGCAAAGGCCGCTTCGATATCCGACTGGTTCTGTTCTCCCGCATGTTCAAAATGGATACGCAGAAAAAAGAGTCCCGTCTCGTCGTCTCCGAATTGTGCGGAATCTAAGATGTTGCACTGTCGCTTAAAAAGGAACTCTGATACACGAAAGACAATGCCTTTGGCATCAGGACAGGCGATGGTCAGAATAAAGTCGTGCGGATGTTGTTTCATAGGGAATCGTTCGGAGTAATCGCGGACATTGACTGAACGTCACGCATGGCGCCCAAGACCTGATTCGGCGTCAGGTCACGCAGACAGGCGGTCGTCCCTAAAGGACACTCCCGCTGAAAGCATGGGCTGCAGGATAACCTGAGACTTACGGCGACGGCTTTTGGCGAGAGCGGCGGTGTGTGATCAGGATCGCTCGATCCAAATAGACCGACAACAGGAACATCCAGCGCCGCGGCCGCATGCATGAGCCCTGAGTCATTGCTGACCACGACGGTTGCGCGGCTTAGCCAGCCAAATGCCTCTGCCAGGCTAGTTTTACCGCAGAGGTTCTGCACGGGGGTTTCTGCCAAAGCGTTTTCATGGATGGACTGTTGGATTGCCTCGCCGATGGTCGTGTCTTTCGGACCGCCAAGAATCACGACCATGTGATCCGGAGACCGCGCGATCCAGTTCTCGCCGATCGCCGCAAAGTGTTTCGAAGGCCATTGCTTTGCAGGCCCATACTCTGCGCCAGGACAGAGTGCGAGCACTTTGGTGATTGGTCCGATGCTGGGTGTCGTTAGTCGCTGTGCTGATAGCCGTGGCCGATGTTGTCCGACGGCCTCAATCGCGTCGATAGGCACGGCTGGATTCGCAAGCGACAGGTAATGGGCCAGCATCGAGGGACGCCCTGTCCCATGATGGACTGGCGGCTGTCGTCGGTCATTGAGCAACAGAAATCGGTGTTCACCAAGCATGCCGCGTCGAACAGGAATACCAGCAAGCCATGGGATCATCGCCGACTTTAAAGAGTTCGGCAGTACGACGGCAGTCTGGTAACGACCTTTCAGTTCCTGGGCGGTTTTCCACCGAAGCGACCATTGAAGTTCGCCATGCGTAAAGGGCACAGCAATGACGTCGCGGACATCGGGGCAGGCCTTATAGACTGCAGCAACTCCCGGCATCACTAAGACATCAAGGGCGTCAACCTCTCGGCGGAGCTGCGCAATCAGCGGCAGCGAGACGATCGCATCACCGACCCATTGCGGGGCGATAACGAGTGCGGCGTTCTTAGTGGCCGTGGACTGTGGCACCGGGCGCAAGCTGATACTGGGTGCCGCAGTAAGGACAGCGGGCCTTGCCGTCGTGTCCCAGGTCTAAGAAGACCTTGGGATGATGGTTCCACAGAGGCATTGCGGGATTGGGGCAGAAGGCCGGAAGATCGCTCGACTGCAGGATGACAGGGGTGGATTGCTGTTGTGATTCTGTAGACATCGCAGGCTTCCTTTCAGACATTAGACAGGATGAACCCAATGACGGTACTGGGCTGACTTGCCAGCGACGACGTCAAAAAAGAGTGCCTGAAGTTTCTCCGTGATCGGGCCACGTCCGCCGTTGCCAATGGTGCGGTCGTCGAGCTCGCGAATGGGGGTGATCTCCGCAGCCGTACCAGTAAAGAAGGCCTCGTCGGCGCAGTACATCTCATCTCGAGTGATGCGTTTCTCGATGGTCTCGATTCCCATATCGCGGGCCATCGTGATCACCGCATCGCGGGTAATCCCATCAAGACACGATGCAAGATCCGGCGTGACAAGCTTGCCGTTCTTTACAATGAATACGTTCTCCCCTGAACCCTCAGAGACATAGCCATCCGTATCGAGTAACAGGGCCTCATCGTAGCCGTGCACGGTGACTTCTTGGTTTGCCAGAATGGAGTTGATGTAATAGCCGCAGGCCTTTGCACGGACCAGGGAGACATTGACATGATGTCGCGAGAAAGACGACGTCTTCACGCGAATGCCTTTGGCCATCCCTTCTTCTCCCAGATAGGCGCCCCATGGCCAGGCCGAAATAGAGACATGAATCGTATTCCCTTTGGCCGCAACGCCTAGTTTTTCAGAGCCGATCCAGATTAAAGGGCGGATATAGCAGGACTCGAGCTGGTTTCGTCGCACCACTTCTTTCTGTGCGGTCTCCAGTGTGGCCGCGTCAAAGGGCACCTGCATCTGAAAAATCTTGGCGGAGTTCAGCAGACGTTGGGTGTGCTCCGTCAGACGGAAGATCGCAGGACCATCGGTAGTCTTATAGGCTCGGACTCCCTCAAACACGCCCATGCCATAGTGAAGCGTGTGGGTCAGTACGTGGATCTTGGCATCCCGCCAGGGCACGAACTGCCCATCCATCCAGATCCAGCCATCACGATCGGCCATTGACATGACTTACCTCTGAGAGAGTTTGAATAGCCACTATTTTAACGGAGCCAGGACGAGGCAGCCCCTCGTGGGCCTCTACAATCTGGGACTTCATGACTGAACATCTGCTTCTCCGTTGGATTCGACAGCCCGCTGCTGCGTTGGGTGTCCGCGAGTCACTCCCTTCCAGTCTGGCGATGGCGACCTGGGGACTGGTGACAGGGGTTGCCATGGTGCAGTCGGGGCTGAGCACGGCGCAGGCCATCGGGATGACCTTACTGGTCTACGCCGGGTCTGCCCAGCTGACAAGCCTTCCGCTTCTGGCGGCTTCGGCACCATTGGCCATCATCTGGGCGAGTGCCCTGATTGTGAACCTGCGATTCGTCATTTATTCGGCTGCGGTAAAGCCGTTTTTTCAGCGACTGCCGTGGGGGTCCCGACTGCTCTATTCGATCGGTACCGTTGATGTGTTGTCTGTGAATTTCCTGCGGCGGTATCCAAATCCGCCCGAGGTTCAGCCGAGTGTGCTGACAGCAGATCAGTCGTCGGCGGCATCTGAGCCTTTGGCCTATTTTCGATGGGCCGCAGGATTTAACTGGGTGGTCTGGCAGACGAGTTCGATCGCAGGCATTCTTTTGGCCCACGTGATTCCGCTGTCCTGGGGCCTAGAGTACGTGGCGTCACTGGCATTGATTGCGATGTTATTGCCGATGTTGTTGGACCGGGCGAGCGTCGTCTGTGTTGGCGTTGCGGCTGTGGTCGCGGTGCTGGCGGTCAGTCTTCCCTTAAATCTAGGACTGTTGATTGCGGTCGTTGCGGGCGTCGTGGCCGCGATGCTGGTCGACGGCACGCCAGGTGGGTTGGCACCTGGCGCTTCATCAGCGCATCAGAAATCTGAGGGTCAGACGTGAGCCAAAGTTTCTACGTCTGGGTAGGCATTCTTGGGCTGATGGTGATGACGATCGTGTCGCGGGCGACCCTTACCTTGTGGCCACGGCGTATTGACCTGCCGATGCGGCTTCAGAGGGCGCTGCGATTTGCGCCGATGGCCGCGATTACTGCGGTGATCGTGCCGAGTGTCTTGTTTCAGCAGGGTGAGCTGGCGATTGCCATCCACAACCCAAAGATTTGGGCCGCCGCCGCAAGTCTCGCGGGCTGGTGGGCAACCCGCCATATGGCGGGGTGTCTGGCAGCTGGTTTATCGGTTTATGTCGTGGGAAAGCTGCTCTTGCTTTCGTGAATCATCTGCAGCGTGCGGGGTGATGCTGGTGCGTCTGCAAAGACCGCTGCCCACAAGGCCTTGACGGCCTGCTGTGCATCGAAAAATTCTGACGTGGAGACGCGGGCTGACCCAGCACCCGCAAGTCGTTCGGCATGTTGTCGGCGGCGATAGCTTCGATAGGCATCGGCGACCTGTTCGGCAAGCGCCAGATCGATGAGCCCCAGACGTCCAGCAATCTTGAGCAGGGCAATATTGCCAAGGTTACCGGTCAGTTCAGCGTGGGCATGGCTATATCGGAGCACAAGCGTCTGTACGATGAATTCAATATCCACCATGCCCCCTTGGTCATGCTTGATGTCAAAAAGGTCTGTTGGATTGGGGTGCCCTTCGTGCATTTTCTCTCGCATCGCCAGCACCTCTTCCAGAAGCGGGCCAGCGTCTCGGGGTAGACGAAGAATGCGATCGCGCTCTGCTTCGAATTTCTGACCGATGGCAGGATCTCCTGCGCAGAACCGTGCGCGTGTTAATGCCTGATGCTCCCAGACCCAGGCGTGCTGCGTCTGATATTCGATGAATCCTTCGAGTGCGGTAATGAGAAGACCCGCACTGCCATTTGGGCGCAGGCGCAGGTCAATCTCAAAGAGTGTCCCTGCAGCCGTTGCAGTAGAAAGCCAGACGTTGAGCCGTTGCGCAAGGCGTCCGTAGATCTCTTGCGCCATCTCATGGTCGTCGTCGTAGAGAAAAATCAGATCTAGGTCCGAGGCATAGCCAAGCTCTTTACCGCCAAGCCGCCCATAGGCGATGACGGCAAAGCGAGGAAGATCGCGATGTCGTTTCGTGAGTGTTGGCCAGACCGCTTCAAGAGTTGCTTCTAACACGGCATCGGCCATTGCCGAGAGATGATCAGAGAGTTTTTCAAGAGGCCACCGCCCATCAAGGTCTTGGACCAGAAGTCGGAATAGATGGGCATGGTGCACCTCACGAAGTGCATCCATCTGCCCCTCAATGTCGGGCTGACCGTTGTGCGTAGCCTCCCGCAGCCGCGTCCGTAGCTCCGCAAGGAAGGCGCCATCATCCGGAGGGGTTTCCAGAGATCTCGTATCCAGTAGTTCGTCGAGTACGATGGGGTGTCTGCGTAGATAATCTGACGCCCACGCAGATGCGCTGACCACTTGGGCCACTCGCGAAAATGCGTTGGGATATTCATCAAACAGTGCAAGGTAAGACGATCGACGTCCAACCGCTTCTAAGAGCTGGTTAAGCCGCGTTAGCGTCTGCTCTGGGTTGGGGGTCTGTTCGGCAATGACCGTTGCGCGCGCAGACAATCGTTCTCGCTTGGTCTCGCCAGACGGGGGCGCTGCGGCGGCAGCGTCCGGTGAGACGCCCGAGAAGAGTCGCTCAAACGACTCACGCACTGCGTTCTGTGTGGACTGAATCGCGGCAAGAAATTTCTCGGCAGTATCAAACCCCATGGACTGACCGATGCGACTCACGACCGCCGCTTTGCCGGGCAGGACATGGGTCTGTGCGTCTTCTTGATACTGCAGACGGTGTTCGATATCTCGCCAGAATCGATAGGCCTGCTGCAGCATCTCAATCTCAGCAACGGACAGGCGGCCTGACTTGGCGAGATAGTCCAGAACCTCGCGCGCCCCCTTTGCGCGCAGGGGTTCTTCTTTTCCGCCGCGAATCAGTTGGAACATCTGGGCAATGAACTCAATCTCGCGAATGCCTCCGGGACCTAATTTGATATCAATCGGATCTGTCTCACCCGCCATGTGCGATTCTCGATTTAACTGTCGTCGCGACGCTTCTTGGCGAATCTGGCTGTGGAGATCGCGAAGGGCTGAGAGCACATTGAAATCCAAATAGCGTCGAAAGACGAAGGGTCGTACCACATCGGCAAGTCCGGTGACTGACAGGGCAAAGTCTTCTGGGGTCTGGACATGATGCTGATTCACGACACGCGCCTTGATCCAGGCGTAGCGTTCCCACTCTCGCCCCTGAACGATGAAATATTCTTCGAGCATTCCCAGGCTCACGGCCAGGGGCCCTGCATCCCCGTTGGGACGCAGACGAAGGTCCACGCGAAAGACAAAACCATCTGCGGTTAACTCACCAAGCATTGCACCGATGCGTCGCCCCACTTTGGTGAAAAATGTGTTGGTATCAATCGCACGACTATTGGGGCTGCTGGCGTCAGTCTCGCCTTCCTCTGAGAAGACGTAGATTAGGTCGACATCCGACGAGACGTTGAGTTCGAACCCTCCCAGTTTCCCCATCCCAACAATCATCATGTCTTGCGGTCGGCCGCTCGCATCTCGGGGCACGCCGTGCTGGGCCACGGCAGCGGTCATGGCGGCACGGTAGGCGGTATGAATTGTCAGGTCGGCAAGTGCAGAGATACTGGTGAGTGTCTCGTCAAGGTCGGCAGCGCGAGAGCAGTCTCGGGCCATGATGGCGAGTATCGCACTATTGCGAAACTGGCGCAGCGACTGGGCAATACGATCAAGGCTTTCAGGTGTCGGACGCTGGGCGTCGGGCCAGACCAGCTGAAAGTGTGCCGCCAGGGTATCTGGGGTAATGGGCGCGTCGATTGCCAGCGTTTGACCTTGTGCCATCACCTTCGGCAGCATGCGCCGTGCGAAGTCCGATAACTGCCATGCGGCCTCGTAACCCGTCATGGGGCATTGGTCATCAGTGTCTGCAACGGGGGGAGCCATGGCGTGATTCTAGAACTCCAACGGTCTATGTGGATGCAGAGGTGATCGAATCGGAGGTCCTGTGCAAGAATCCACGCCATGACCCTTGAAGTACTTGGCCGCTATCAGCCTTTGACACGCCGTCTGGTTCGCCTTTTGGCCTGGATTGGGGCTGTGCTGGCCGCAATCTTCCTGGTGGGTCTGCTCGTGATCCGCTTCTACGTCTGGCCGTCGCTCGACGAATGGGAAACTCAGGCGCGGGCCGATATTGCTGCAACCTTCGAAAAGAAGGGGCTGACCTTTACTGCTGGGGAGATCACGGCCGACTGGGCTTCCTGGTGGCGTCCCCGCCTAATCGTAGACGGTCTATCCGTGAGCGACTCCGGTGGGCATCGGGTGCTATCGGTTCGAGAGGTTCGCGCCACGATGGGGCCGCGCTCGATGACCATGCTCTGGCACTGGCAGCCGATTTTTTCTGAGATTGAGCTTCAGGATCTGACGGTCTTTGCCCAGCGCAGCGAGGCAGGACAGCTGCAGGTCGCTGGATTTTCCGTTGGCGATGGCAATGCGGACAGCGCGGGGTTTGACTGGCTGTTACGCCAAGGGCGTGTTCGGATTGATGGGGGCGAGATTCTCTGGCGAGATGTTCAGCGAGATAAGTCCACTCGGCTCAAAGATCTTACCTTCGCGATGACCAACCTTGGCATCTCACATGCCTGGGCGCTAAGAGCAACCCCGCCGAGCGCGCTCGGAGAAGGGTTCGTGCTACAGGCCAACTTTCGGCATTCCTTGTTTGATGCACCATCGAATCTGGCGCAGTGGGTAGGGCAGGCATTCGTTCAGTTTGACCGGGTCGATCTTGCGACACTGTTTGAATTTGTGCATCTGCCTGCGGATGCGCCGCTCACCGTCAAGGCGGGGCAGGGCGCACTTCGGGCCTGGTTTGCGCTCGATCGATCCTCGCTCGAAGACTTAACCGCCGATCTCGACCTAACGGATGCCGCGCTGCGCTGGGGAAAGTCACGCGATACGCTGACGCTGCAGCGACTGACGGGCCGGGTGGAAACTGCGATCTCATCAAGTCGGCAGGTCGTGCGCTTAAAAGATCTGCAGCTCCAGTCCAAGCAGCTCGACGCCCCGTTGGCGATTCCAAGTGCGCAGCTGGTGGTTCGACAGTCGAATAATGGTCAAGATTCCGAGACCGATCTTTCTGCAGCGGTAATCGATCTTGGGTCTGCGATGTGGCTTGCCGAACACCTGCCTCTTCCTGCTGACTGGCGACGTCAACTGAACGCGCTTTCCCCGAAAGGTCGGCTGAACAATCTGGTGCTCAAATGGCGAGAGACGCCTGACCTCACCACTGGGTTTGAATTGGAATCCGGTTTTGTTGGCTTGGCGCTTGCAGAAGGGGGAACGCGCCCGGGATTTACCTCGCTGTCAGGTCGCGTCAAGGCGAAAGAGGATGGCGGTGAACTTACCCTTGCGGGAGAAACGGGGAAGTTAATTTTCCCGAAAATTTTTGCAGACCCTAACTTGTCGTTTGATCGACTTGATGGCCAGCTGACCTGGACATCTAAAAATGTACTGGTCGCGGATCAGAAAGCAACTCGACCCGAAGTCTCTGTTCAGATCAAAAAGTTATCGGTGTCGAACCCTGATATTGCGCTGGAGCTGTCAGGGGCGGTGCGGTGGCCGGGGGACGGTCTTGGTGAGGTGGACTTAAGCGGGAAGGTCACGCGTGCAGAACTTCGACAGGTGCATCGTTATGTCCCGTTATCGACCAGTGCGGAGTCGCGTCAGTGGCTGAGAGATTCTTTGTTGTCTGCGTCATCGACTACGGCCACCTTCGTACTGTCGGGACCTTTGGCGGCGTTTCCATTTCGTGATCCGTCGCAAGGTCGTTTTCTTGTGACGGCAGAAACCAGTGGCGCCAGCATGCGCCCAGCACCGGGCTGGCCTGTGATTTCAAATATTCAGTCGACGGTTCAGTTTGATCGCCAGGCGTTTCGTCTCACTGCGACACGGGGCAAGATGGGGGAGATGTCGCTGGGAGAGACCAAGGCCACGATCGCGGACCTGGAATCGACTCGGCCAGTCCTTGAAGTGGAGGGTACTTTGACGGGAGACGCCCAGCACTTGATTGATCTGGTGAACCGCTCTCCTGTCCAGGCATCGCTTGGTGGATTGACGACAGAGGCAAAAGGCAAGGGCGCAGCAAACCTTGCCTTGGGTCTGCGAATCGATCTGAACAATTCGGACCGATCCACGGTTGCCGGTCGTCTGACGCTAGCAAAGGGCATGCTTCGACTGACGCAGGAACTTCCTGATGTGGCCGTGAATACAGGAGAGTTTCAGTTCACGCATGACGGTCTTCAGAGAGCGTCGTTGCAGGGCCAGGCCCTTGGAGGGTCGTTTCGACTGACCAATCGTCCACCCACAACACCCGGACAGACTTTGTTGGCGATTGATGGGCAGGTCTCGTCGAGCGGGCTGCAACTCTGGCTCGATCAGGCCACGGGCGTGTCGTTTAAAGACACCATGTCAGGCAGCACAAGCTATCAGCTGGCCATCGAGAGTCTGCGGGGCGTCACCCAGGCGCGACTGCGAACAAATCTGGTGGGGCTAGGACTTGATGCCTTTGGGCCACTCAAGAAAAGAGCGCGTGACGACTGGGCGCTGCGGGTAGATTTCCTGCAAAGCGATCGTCAGGCCAGTGGACTGCGTCAGCAGACATGGACGATTGCCAGCAATCAAGAAAAAGTGAACGCTCGGATTGTTCGTTCGCCGTTAAATGCGAAGGAGTCCGCGTTTGATATTACTGCGCGAGACATCGCCGGTCAGTTACGGTGGCGACCCGGAGAATCGAAGGCACGCGATGGGAAGTCGCTGAAGGGCCACGGGCTTCTCTCGGCGAAACTTTTGCGACTCTGGCTTGAGAAACCCCAGCAGGATGATTCGCCGTCGACAGAATCAGAGACCAGCGCGATTGCGCAGGACTGGCCGAATCTTGAACTGGTGATTGATGACTTTCGTGTTGGCGAACGCCAATGGGGCAAGCTTGAGCTCTCTGCTTCTCCATCGACAGCGACGCGAAGCTGGGAGGTCCAGCGGTTTAGTCTCGTGAATCCTGATGCAAGCCTGACCGGTCAGGGTCAGTGGGCCATGCTTCCATCCGTGAAAGGACAGCGTCGTTCCAGAACCGCACTAGAGGTCGTGCTCGAACTGAATAACGGCGGTGCGTTGTTAACCCGATCGGGCTTTCCGAATGTCGTGCGCGATACCGCTGGAAAGATCACAGGAAAACTTAACTGGCCAGGATCGCCGCTTGAGTTTTCTGGCTCTGTGCTCA
>JACCDP011103772.1_pt1 | contig 14927 bp, 18 predicted proteins | sample 7445841 | NCBI WGS metagenome assembly JACCDP01 (sample SAMN15323441, study PRJNA562643) | freshwater metagenome | isolation source: river surface water | place: USA:Blue River Watershed | collected 2017-08-17 | reverse complement strand
GTCTTAGGAACTTGTGTCTTCGGACGTGCGGGTTCAAGTCCCGCCTCCCGCACCAGCTAGAACTTTTTATCTCTATTTAATCGAAGCTCTATTTGATAGCAGCGAAGAGCTTTGCTAAAGCCGGAACCTGTTTATTTACTTCAACCCAAATCTTTGGTCCACCATGATTCTCGCCAGGAATTAATTTAAGAACACTTTTGCCTTTTAGGGCTTTGACTTTGCTATCCAATTCAATCGAATCGTATTTGCTGACCGAGCAATCGGCTGTGCCATGGAAGATAAAGAAGCTTGGTAGAGGTTTACTCTTCGAAAGAAATTGATAGAGGTTTGCAGAATCGACTTTATCTTTAACCTCGGGCAGCGTTACATCGCCAAACCAGACACTCATTTTGGGATCCATGCCGTAGGCAAAATCATCTTTATTCTGACATGGATACTTAATTTTATTTTCAGTCATAGTCAAAACATTTGCATTTCCAAATAGATCAAAAACGGCTGAAACGCTCGCAGAAGTTTTCAGATTTGGGTCGGCTGGATCATCAAAAAGTGATTTCTGATTACCGGTCATGGCGGCCATTAACGCAAGATAGCCTCCGGCCGAATCGCCACCAACTGCAAACTTCTTTGGATTGAAGCCATATTTTGAAGAATTCGCCCGAAGATATCTAATTGCAGTTTTTACATCTTGACCAGTTACAGGATAGGAAACTTCGGTCGCCAAACGATAATTCACTGAAGCAACCGCAATTCCATTCTTGATTAAAACTTCAAGTAGCTTGGCTCCTTCATCATATTTAATAGTATTTTCATTACCAAAAATCATTCCGCCACCATGAATCCAGATCATCAAAGGTGGCTTTGCAACACCTTTAGGTAAATAAACATCTAGACGCATCTTTGAATCTTTCGCTGAATAGCTCTCATCATCGAAAACTTTCATCTTCGCAAGAGATTTAGCTGGCAATGAATAAGAATGTTTGTAACCTGGTGGCATATTGTCATCAGACGCATCTGCAGGTTTTGAAGTCTCGGCTGGTTTTGAAGTCTCGGCTGGTTTTGATTGAGCAACCGGAAGTGCTTCGCCTTCAAGCCACCACTTCTTTACGCCACTGATCAATGTGCACACCAAAGTTTTCCCATTGTGAGCACTAACTTGTTTAAATCCTTCATCATTATTTGGGCAGGTTCGACCTGGGGCTGCCTGTCCCTCTGGATAGCCGTCATCTGGATTAGCCGCATTAGTTGTTGGAACAATGAGAACTGAAACTAATAAGAGCGAAAATCCGAAAGCAGTTAGATGATTTGTTTTATTTGGTTTAGAGCGCATCGATTATCTCCTGAAGCTGCCCGGCATGGGACTTACTATGACGAGTATCCATTGCGAATAGTTCTGCGAGTGTCATCATTCCGCTTTCCGGATGCATCGAGGTTCGTGACCAATCACTTTCAGGAATTGTGCCCAAGATATTTGCAATTGCTAATTGAATTGCTTCGATTGCCGCAAGTGAAGCAAGTGGATCACGCTTCTCGTATTGCAAGCGATCTGGATAAACGTCTTCGTTGAACGGAACAATATTAGGAGTAGCTTCAGCAAGGTTAGTTATGTATCTGGTAGCAAAATGCATTTCACCATCGCACATATGATGCAAGACGTAAGCTGCAGACCATTCGCCAGCTATGGGCGTCTTCTTCAAATCCTTAGAAGAGATGGACTTCGCTATTGAAATGAATTCGTCGCCGTTCTTGATGAATTCTGCCAATTGCTCTTGTGAACTCTTTACCGATTCGCTCATGCCGCAACTATAGGCTCCCGAATAGCGAGCATGGAAGGGAAATCACTCATGGCACTCACCCTGCCCTTTGTTATAGGCTTCCCCGAAATAACTGATTAAGGCAAGGAGCGAAAATGGCTGATAATAAATTCCGTTCATGGGTTGGCTTCAAAGAAGAAACTGTTGCAGCCCCAACTGAAAATGCAGTTGAACGTATCCGCCAACTTGAAAGTCAGTTAGCAGACCTTCGCTCGCGACGCGACATCACAAGTTTAAGTAAAGAGGAATTCGAAATTCTTGCAGGCGAAACTGCAATGAGCCTGATCAAGACAGCCCAGCAACGCGAATCCCGAGCAACCGCGTCAGCAAATCAGATAGTTTCTGAGGCAACTCGAATTTCCAAGGAACGCTTAGAGTCTTCAGAAAATAAAGCAAAAGCTATTTTGTCCGGAGCTGAATCTCGTGGCCGTAAATATATAGCTGCTGCAGAGTCTGAAGCAGAAGAATTGCGCGAGAAAGCTGCTCGTAGCGTTGAGGCTTTATTGACTGAAAGTCGCCGAGAAGCCAACGCGCTTTCAAATGCTGCAAAGCGCGAAGCTGAAAAGGTTATGTCGGAAGCTGTAACTTCTGTTGGAGAATTCCGTTCTTGGCTTACAAGTGCAATCTCGGAATCAGAACGCCTTTATAGAATTCAAACTCAATCACTAAATGCTGCAGAACAAGCAATTGGTGAGACTAGAAGTAGATTGAAGCAAGCTTTTGAAAGACTTGCAGCGTTGCAAGGCGATATCGATGCAAATATTGACGGCAATAACCACCCAGTTGAAAAAACTTTTGTGCGTAGTGGTGGAAAGATACCTGTGGCCGCAACAGATAAACCAACACCTGAAGTTAAGAGCCCTGCAACTAAACCAGCTAGAAAAGTTGCAAAGAAGAGCGCAACCAAAAAACGTAAGTAGGCTTGATGCAACGCGCATCAATTTCTTCTACGCATATTCCTGCAATTGATGGATTACGCGCGCTTGCCGTTTTTGCTGTTGTTCTTTATCACTTAGGAATTTCGTGGATACCAGGTGGCTTTCTTGGCGTCGATCTCTTCTTCGTAATTTCTGGTTATGTAATCACCAGACTTATTTTGGATTCGATTGAAAGTGCAAATGGTTTAGATATTAAGAAGTTTTACGCAGCAAGAATTAGAAGGCTATTTCCCGGCCTGATAGTTCTCTTAGTTGTTACTGCCGTAGTTATTGCACTCTTTGCACCTGATGCAATTCGTAGATTTATTCAAGATATTCCATTCGTGCTTACCGGAACTAACAACTGGCACCTAGTCGCTCTACAACAAGATTACTTCCAAGCTATTGGTCGGCCACCTCTTTTGCAACATACCTGGTCTCTTGCTGTTGAGTTTCAGTTCTATTTGATCTGGCCAATTATTCTCTTTTTCGTATGGCGCAGATTTGGTAAGCGAGTTGTAAGACGTGCGGCTCTTATTATTGCTACCTTCTCGGGCACAGCGCTCTTTCTCTTCTCGATACAAGCGGATAGCACCACCGCAGGTCGAATTAGCCATATTTACTTTGGAACTGATACTCACAGCCTTGGTTTATTTCTAGGTGCGGCACTTGCTGTTAGCTGGATACCAAGAAACTTATCCCGAAATATTTCACAGCGGGCACAAGATTTTATTGACGGAATCGGCGTATTTGGTTTTATTGGATTGCTATGTGTATTCCTCTTTATTAACGAATCTAACGCGACGCTCTATCGAATAGCTTTTCCACTTGCCGGATTATTCGGTTGCGCAACACTTATATCTATCGTTCATCCAGCTTCGAGATTCTCACCGCTGTTAAGTAACAGAGTATTTCTATGGATTGGTCAGAGATCTTATGGAATTTATCTCTGGCACTGGGTGGTCTTTCAAGTTACTAGACCAGGCGTAGATTTAACGGGAAATCTACCTGCACTAAATGTTGCTCGTGTTTTAATCGTTTTAGCGCTAGCCGATATCTCACTTAGAGCGATTGAGATTCCAATTCGTAATGGCGTAGTGCAAAACTGGTTTAGAGGAATGAAATACCGCACGATTATCATGCAGAAACGGCAACGAATTTTTGTTGCATCTGTTACTGCCTTTATTACCTTAATAACCGGAAGTTCGGTTGCTATTGCTTGGCAACGCGATCAATCTATTGTCGTTGAAATTAGACCAGAACTTGAATTGCCAGATACTGCGATTTCGGCAAGTGGAAGTGGCCTGTGGGTTACTGGAGATTCAGTAATTCTTGGTATTCGAAATAAATTAGCAATGCAGACCGAGATTGCCCTAATTAATGCACGAGTTGGCCGTCAGATTTCAGAGCTAATAAAGGAAGTTGAGGAAGATAAGCCTAAAGTTGGAAGCTCTTCTGTGGTTTTGAATGTGGGAAATAATAATTCGGTATCACGTGAAGATATGGTCAAATTGATGGATCTCTTAAAAAACCAGCCGAAAGTTGTTGTAGTAAATACTTCGGTTCCTAGAACTTGGCGAGATGGGAACAATAAAATAATTAGCGAAGTTGTCGCCAATTATCCAAACGCAATACTCGTTGATTGGGCTTCAATAGCAGAAAACCACCCGGAGTTTTTCGCTCCGGATGGTGTCCACTTAATTGAAGCTGGTAGTGATGTTTATGTTGCATCAATACTTGAAGCTCTTAATTCAAATTAGTTTTTGATCAAGAACTTTTTATGCCCACTGTCCTGGAAGTCCAAAGACTTTTCCGCCAACAACTGTTCCGTCTTCAAGAATTGATGAAATTCTAAAAGATGCCCATCCAGTGGCATCACCTTTGGTGATATCAATTGAATACTGATCAGCTGGAACTGTTGAAATCAATTTCCAAGTTCCACCATTTGCACGAATCTCGACGTTGTAGTTTGCAACTGACGCACCATCTAGTGGGGCCTTCCAAAAAATAGTTGCACCGCTTGCTGTGTATTGAGCAACGATTCCTACTGGTTCACTTCCGCCACCATCAACAACTGTTGAGCTTGAGGCTTCAGAAGATGCTTCTGTTGTTGGCTCTGATTCTTCTTCAGAGGCACCTTGAGATGCTTGTGCGGTTGCTGTTGCTTCTGGAGCTGCAGTTTCGGTTTCTGTTGAACCATTACGAGATACAACGACTATTGCAAGCAAAACAACTGCAATTACAACTGCAATTACTACTCTCTTTGAAGAAGCATCGCTTGAAGAACTTTTCACTGAAGCAGGAACACTTGCTCCTGGGGTTTTCTCAGGGCGATTTACAACTGAATTGCTCTGGTAGCCAGTTCTGATTGCTGGGGCTGCAGGCACAACGAAAGTTGATGAAGACTTCTTTGCAACTTTCTTAGCCGACTTCTTAACGGCTTTCTTAGCCGACTTCTTAACAGCGCTCTTCTTTGCTGAAGTTTTCTTCGCGGTCTTCTTTACAGCGGTCTTCTTTACAGCGCTCTTCTTTACAGCGCTCTTCTTTGCTGAAGTTTTCTTCGCGGTCTTCTTAGCTGTTTTCTTAACTGCCACAGTTATGCTCCTTGGTTTGAGATTGAAATCCAGATTTAAAACTCAATAGCGAAAGGATACCTCAGGGCTGAACAAAACTAAGATTTCTAGAGTGATTCCAAAATCCGAGGTGCCATTGCCCGCATTGCAATTCCACGATGGCTGATCTTGTCCTTCTCACCATGCGCTAATTCGCCCAGCGTTAATTCGGACCCGACAGGTTGAAAAATTGGGTCATATCCGAAACCGGCGCTTCCGCGGGGTGAAAGGGTGATAAAACCATGGAGCTTTCCGCTCTCAATTAGCTCATCTCCTTGAGTGCTCTTTTGATATTCATGCCCGCTTGGAAAAACAAATGCAACCTCGCAGACGAAATGTGCACTCCGGTCGAGAGGTGGCACGCCTTCTAATTGCGACAAGACCTTAGCAATATTTGCTGCATCGTCGCCGTGAACCCCCGACCACCTAGCGGAATAAATTCCTGGATCACCATTTAGATAATCGATACAGAGACCACTGTCATCTGCCAGCGTTGGAAGGTTCGTGAATTCACAAATTCCACGTGCTTTCAATAATGAATTTTCAATAAAGGTTTTACCGGTTTCAGGAATATCAGGCATCTCCGGAAAATCCCGAAGTCCTAATACCTGGACATCACTTACAAACTCGGCAAGCAATCTTTCAAACTCTTTAATCTTGCCTCCGTTGTGAGTTGCTAGAACTAGCTTGCGCATTATTAACTAGTTAAGAGCGCTCTGTTGTAATTTTGAAAGTTGATTACAACCAGAAACACCAAGGTCTAATAAGTTATTTAAAAGCGCTCGATCAAATGGCTTGCCCTCGGCAGTGCCTTGAACTTCAACAAAATTTCCATCTGCTGTGCAGACAATATTCATATCGGTATCAGCCGTAACGTCCTCTTCATAGCAGAGATCCAACATCGGAACCCCACCAATAATTCCAACACTTACCGCCGATACTCCTTGTGTAATTGGATTACGCGAAGCAGGAATGTGTCCTTTCGCTTTAGCCCATGAAATCGCATCTTGTAATGCAACATAGGCTCCTGTAATTGCGGCGGTCCTGGTTCCACCATCTGCCTGCAGAACATCGCAGTCAATAACAATTGTATTTTCACCAAGTGCAGCGGTATCTACAACTGCGCGAAGTGAGCGACCGACTAGTCGAGATATTTCCTGAGTTCGGCCACCTAATTTTCCTTTAACACTTTCGCGATCAGATCTAGTGTGAGTTGCACGTGGCAACATTGCATATTCACTTGTTACCCAACCGCCACCTTTTCCAACTAACCAGCGCGGAACTCCGGGTGTAAATGATGCAACACAGAGAACTCGGGTGTTACCAAATTCGACTAGAACCGAACCTTCGGCATTGTTCAACCAATTGCGAGTGAATTTGATTGGTCGTAATTGTTCAGGTGACCTGCCATCAATTCTTGGACCTTTGGAGTTATCTTGACTCTTCGCTTCTGACATTTAGATCCTCGATTCGACTCTTGCAACTTCTGGCCCAAGAAAACGTCTAGCTAATTTGCTAAACATTTCGCTCTCGCCAGTCGAAACAAATTTATGGGAAGGCTTGCCTGAACTATTGAGCATATCTTTCTCGACGAGAACTCGATAAAGATCTTTTGCGGTTTCTTCCGCGCTTGATACGAGAGTTACATCATTCCCCATGACATAGGAAATTACGCCAGTAAGAAGTGGGTAATGAGTGCATCCTAAAACTAAGGTGTCAATATCTTTTTCGACTAGTGGCTTCAAATAATCTCTGGCAACTTTAGTTATTGCAGTCCCCGATGTTTCGCCGCGTTCTACATATTCAACAAAAAGTGGACAAGCTACCGATGTAATTTCTAGTTGTGGGGCCGCTGCGAAAGCATCTAAATAGGCACCGGAATCGATTGTGGCATTTGTGCCAATTACGCCAATGCGACCACTTCTTGTTGCTGAAACTGCCCTGCGAACTGCAGGTTGAATAACTTCAATAACTGGAACCGAATATCTCTCACGCGCATCGCGCAACATCGCAGCACTTGCAGTATTGCAAGCGATAACAATTGCTTTGACGCCGGCCTCAACTAATTCATCAAGAATTTCTAGCGCGAATGTTCGAACTTCAGCCAATGGCCTTGGGCCATAAGGTCCGCGTGCGGTATCACCAACATAGAGAATTGATTCGCCGGGAAGTTGATCAATAATTGATCTGGCAACTGTTAAGCCCCCAACACCAGAATCGAAAACTCCGATTGGTGAGTTTTGAGATACCGCAGCGCCTGACATATAGCCAAGCCTACCTTTAGTAAAGAATTAAGCCCAAAGTTGGCCGTCTAGAACTTCAGGGTCGCTATCTTTTCCATAAATTCCAGTTGATAAATACTTCCATCCCGCATCGCAGACGATGAATGCAATATCCGCGCCTACTCCAGCATCGACACATTCCTTGGCAATACCAAGGGCGGCATGAAGAATTGCGCCAGTTGAGATTCCTGCAAATATTCCTTCAACTTCAAGTAGCTCTCGAACTCTACGGACTGAATCCTCGGCGCCAACTGAAAATCTACGAGTGATTACGGATGCATCATAAAGTTCTGGAACGAAACCAGCATCTAAGTTGCGAAGACCATAAACAACTTCGCCATATCTTGGTTCTGCGGCGATGATTGCAATATCTGGATTCTTCTCACGCAAAAACTTTCCGGCGCCCATTAGCGTTCCGGTTGTTCCAAGCCCCGCTACAAAGTGAGTAACTGTTGGTAAATCTTCAAAAACTTCTGGACCGGTTGTCTGATAGTGCGCCAAAGTATTTGCTGGATTTCCATATTGATAGAGAAAAACCCAATCCGGATTTTCTTGCGCTAAATCTTTGGCAACTCGCACTGCTTCATTAGAACCACCTGCGGCTGGGGAGTAAATAATCTTTGCGCCCCACATCTCTAAAATTTGCGTGCGTTCAATACTTGTATTTTCAGGCATTACGCAGATCAATTTATAACCACGAACTTTTGCAACCATGGCAAGGGAGATTCCGGTATTGCCACTTGTTGGCTCAAGAATTGTTGCACCAGGTTTTAATTTTCCAGTTTTTTCGGCATCATCAATCATTGCCATTGCGGTGCGATCTTTAATTGAGCCAGTTGGATTTCGATCTTCCATCTTGGCCCAGAGTCGAACTGCAGGTTTACCTGGTTGGGATTTAGGAGAAAGTTTTGGCAATCCAATTAATGGAGTGTGGCCAAGTGAAGCTTCTAAGGATTCGTATCTGGTCAATTGCAGCCACCGGCTACGGCTGGCAAAATAGTTACAGAATCACCAGCTTTAAGTGTTGCGGAAAGTGAACCCATAAATCTAACGTCTTCGTCATTGATGTAGATATTAATGAATCTACGAAGCTCATTGTTTTCAAGTAAGCGTTCGCCAAGTCCAGCATATTTAACATCGAGCGCTGTGATTAATTCTTTTAAATCATTCGCTTCTGCGGTCACAAGTTTTTCGCCTTTTGTATATGGGCGAAGAATGGTTGGGATGCGAACTTCAATCATTGATGCGGACATGGGAGAAGTATCCTAGAAGCTCGCCTTACTTGCCAATCGTAGAATTTGAGGTTGAATTTGGGATTATTTCAACGGGCTCTTCGGTAACTTCGCCGTCAATTATTCGATATGAACGAAATTCAATCTCAGGTGCAATCTCTTTGCGGGTAGAAACCAAGACGTAATGCGCATTTGGTTCGGAGGCATAGGCGATATCCGTGCGGGATGGATATGCCTGGGTTTCGGTGTGCGAATGGTAAACAACAACGATCTCTTTAGATTTTTCATCTAACTCACGATAAAGCGCCAGCAAATCTTTGGAATCAAATTCGTAGAAGGTTGGTGAATGCGCTGCATTAATCATTGGCTTCAACTCAACCGGATTATCACTGCCTTCTGGGCCAAGGATTACCCCGCAGCACTCATCTGGATATTCAGCGCGGGACTGCTCCAAAATCTTGGCAACAAGGTCGGCATGAATTCGAAGTGTCATAGGAGCAACTCTAACAAATTTTCCTGCAACCAACCCAACCAGAAGTAAACGGCATACACCGGCTTCTGTGGGTCTTCATCTGGCAACAACTCGAAGGTTTCAAAACTAGTTTCATTAATTTCTAATCGAATCGAAAGTGCTATGCGCAAATCATTTAGCGCCTTTAGCCAAATATCTGCTTCGATATCCTCAATTACTCCACCTGAATTCTCGTCAACTAAAACAGTTAATTGCTCGCGCACCAGTCGCAAGTTTTTCTGCTTTGCGCCTCGTAGTTGTGGTTCGGTATATCTACGAAAATCTGATGCAGCTTCTGGATCAGCGTATGCGTTAGGTAAAAGTCTTAACAAAACTGGATCATCTGGTGTGACAATCTCGGCTGGCATTGCAAGTAATTGTGCAAGTGGATCACTGGAATCATAATGATGAAAGAAGTCTCCTTCGCCAAGCAATTCCAATAATTGCTCAACCAGATTAATCAAAATCTGAGCCTCATCAAGGGTTAGGTCTAGCGAATAAGCGCCGCCAACCTTTTCAAAGTTAGACATTAAATTTTGTCATCACGTTGCAGCGTTGCCCATAAACCATGTTCGTGCAGGCGCTGAACATCGCGCTCCATCTCTTCACGGGTTCCAGATGAAACTACTGCCCGACCTTCGTTATGAACCTGCATCATTAATTCATGGGCTCGTTCCTTGGAAAAGCCAAATAACTTAATCAGAACATGTGTTACATAATTCATGAGATTTACCGGATCGTCCCAAACAATTGTTATCCAAGGTCGATCAATTAGTTCACTAATGCTGACTTCTTCTTTGGGAAGAGTTTTTACCATGTTTGTAATTTCCATTTTCTAGCGCACCAAAACTGAGGCATAAGTGGTTGCCGAAGCAATAAAGCCTAATTCTGAGTCAGTCATAATTCTAAATTGTATAACCCCGGTTTTCGTAGGAGTAAAGTCAAATTCGAATTTTCCATCTAGTAAAGAAGTGGTGTTTGTCTTATTTTTGCCATCATCCAAAGTAACTTTAACGCCAGCGACTTTTGGTTGTAATTGACCAGTTACTTTATAACTTACACCGCGCTTCATTGAAGCCGGAAGATTCCAGGAAATCAATCTAGATACTCCGATAGTTTTCTCTGGCGTTAACCCAAGGGTTCGATCCTTTGTTTCATCGATTGTAAATGAGATGTTTGAAGACTCTGCTAAGAGAACTTTTGCCGCAAAACTTCCATCCAGGCCGGTCTGAGCAATTGGTTTACGAGAATTTCCACTGGCTCTTTTAATCTCAATAAATACTGGAGCATTTGCTACTGGTCGGCCGTCAGCTAACTTAAATTTGCCATTGAAAGTGATGCTCTCGCCATAAAGCAAGTTCTCTGAAGTTGCCACAACTTCGCCAACGACTTTATCTTGCCCCATAGCTATTGCAACTTTTTTTACTTCTTCGATTGCCAAATCATCGCCGTAACCAATTTCCCATTCGGAAATTCCACCGAGTTGATATTTTTCAACAAGTTTGGCTCTAGCAAAATAGCCGCGAGCATCTACAAACCATGCCGAATGATCAACTTTGCAACTCGTAGGAGCTCCACTGGCATTTACTCCATTGAACTCTGCTGTGTATAAAACATTGGTTTCGCCGAACTTTTCATTGTAAGTCGCAACTGCACCTGGTTTATTAACAATTGCTTGCGAGCGATTTTGATGAATAATTGCTGCGTTTGATGATTTGTTCTCAGATTTTGGCGTATTTGTTGGACACACACCCGTAACTTTAGTTACCCAGTTATAACCATAATTTGGTGTTCCGAAATAAATTTTATAAGGAGCAACATGTTTAAGTGCATAAAGTAGTGAAGGCTCTGCCCAACTTATCGGACCAATGGGTCCTGGTTTAGTGTCATATTTATGATAGTCGTAAAACATAATGTTCAATCTATCTATATGGCTAGAAATTTCTGGCCATGCGTAATGGTAATAACCTCTTCTGCCCGTAGTTGGATCTAGAAGATAGGGAGTAGTTACTGACAACAATTTATTTTTAGAGCGCAATGCAACAGATAATTCAGCAACAAACTTTACCCATCTACTTTGAATTGTTGGCCAGGTTGCAATTTTGTCTACATAGGCAAAGCCCTCGAAATTTAAATCAATTCCATCAAACTTATTTGCCATCACCAAATCTGTAATTGTCTTAATTAGCGTTGCTCGACTTGCATCAGTTCCCATAATTTTCGAGAGTTCGCCCTCTTTAGTGCTATCGGTAAGAGTCGGCAAAACTTTAATTCCAAGACTTTGAAGGGTCGATATCGGAATTGCTTTATCAATAGAATTTTGAGTTACATACTTATCTTTAATCTTTGAAGCACTTGTTATCGAATACCAGAACGGTAAAATTTGACTAAACATCTCGGCGTTCTTAACTACATAATCCATCGCTTGAATTTGGCCTCGCGAGGTATCACCGTATGTGCTGTAATCCGTCATCCAACCCGAAAATATTTTGCGTAACGCTTTGTCCTGAGCAACCGATTGCGGCGCAATAACTAGGTTCGCAGATACTGAAAAAAGTAGGCTGGCAACGATTAGCCCGGTTCGTGCTCTTTTCATTCCTTCTTCAAGCCGTCATAGATTTTTTTGCAAAGAGGACAGATCGGAAACTTTTCAGGGTCGCGGCTTGGAACCCATTTTTTTCCACAAAGCGCACGAACTGCCTTACCGGTAACTGCAGATTCAACTATTTTTTCTTTGCGCACATAGTGTGCGAATTTTTCATGATCGCCATCTTCATTTGAATGCCTAGTTTCTTCCTGCTCTAGCACGTCGCTAAATGGCTGCAAATCACTCAAGCCTGGAGCGGATTTAGGTGTTCGGGTAAAGATTCCCATGCAATAAATTCTACCGAGGCCACCGCCTTTATTGGGTATTATTCAACGATGAAAGACCTATTGCGCACCGAGCATTTATCTCGGGAAGATGTCGAATTAATCCTTGATACCGCCGCGCAATTTGCGAGTAAACCTTTTCGTTCTAAAGATGCCTTAGCTAATCAAACCGTAGCAATTTATATGACCAAATCTTCAACTCGTACGAGACTTGCATCAGAAACTGCTGTGGCCCACCTAGGTGGCACTCCAATTTTCTTGCGTGGCGATGACCTTCAAATTGGCCGAGGCGAAACTATTTCAGATACCGCAAAAATCATAAGTGGTTTTGCGAGCGCCCTGATTGTTCGGACCTTTGCGCAATCAGATGTTGATGAACTTGGTGCTCATTCAACTATTCCAGTCCTAAATGGTCTGACAGATACTGACCACCCAACCCAACTGCTTGCAGATTGGCTAACAATTCGTGAAGTTTTTGGTTCCGATGTTTCTGGTCGTAAATTCACATATGTTGGTGATGGAAACAATATGGCCCATGCCTGGTTAACAATGGGTGCAATTATGGGTGCACATGTTGTTGTTGCTACTCCAGACGGTAAATGGGCGCCAGCAAAAGATGCAATTCAAAGTGCAAAGAATATTGCCAGCAAAACCGGAGCAAAGATCGAAGTACTAACTGATCCAGAGGCTGCAGCAAAAGATGCGAGTGTTCTTTACACCGACGTATGGATGTCGATGGGAGATCCAGAAGAAGTTAGGTCCGAGAAGCTAAAGGCCTTGGCGCCATTTGCAATCACAAAAAATTTAATGTCGTTGACCGCATCTGATTCAATATTCATGCACTGCTTACCTGCCCATCGCGGTGAAGAAGTAGCGGCCGAGGTAATCGATGGCCCTAAATCTGTCATCTGGCGTGAGGCTTTTCACCGTCGTACAACAATTCAAGCTGTTCTCTACCACTTGGTACGCGGTGAATTAACGGGCAATTAAGGGGTAATGCTTAAAAATAAGAGGACATGTCCTGCTCAAGGCACTAATCTTTGGGCATGCGAATAGCCGTAGCTAAAGAAATCCGGTCTGGTGAAGCTCGTGTAGCCCTCGTTCCAGACATCATCTCTAAATTAACCAAAGCGGGACTTGAAGTCGTTATCGAAGCCGGGGCCGGAATTCCCTCTGGTTTTCAAGATAGCGAGTTCACTGCCGCTGGCGCCACAGTTAAAAGTGGCAATGTAATAAGTGATGCCGATGTTGTTGCATCAGTTACTGCGCTAACGCCGGATCAAATGAAGTCACTTAAAAAAGGTGCCCTCACAATCTCTTTTCTATCTCCAACAACTTCAGTTGATTCAATCGAAGCAGCCGCAAGTGCAGGAGTAACTGCGCTATCGCTTGAACTTGTTCCTAGAATTTCTCGTGCCCAATCAATGGATGCCCTAACTTCGCAGGCACTTTGTGCTGGCTACCGCGCCTCCTTGGTTGCAGCAGAACTTTCACCAAGATTCTTCCCATTACTTATGACTGCAGCTGGAACAGTTACACCAGCTCAAGTTGTTGTTCTGGGCGCAGGCGTTGCTGGTCTTCAAGCAATCGCAACTGCGAAACGACTTGGCGCTGTTGTCAGTGCTTACGATGTTCGCCCCTCTTCGGCCGATGAAGTTAAATCTATGGGCGCAAAATTTATTACTCTCGAACTTGAAGCACTTGAAGGTGCTGGCGGTTACGCCCGCGAAATGACTGAAGAGCGCGCCGCTAAACAACGTGAACTTCTTACTCCTTATCTTGCTGCTGCAGATGTCGTTATTACAACTGCTGCAGTTCCAGGAAGACCAGCACCAAGATTGGTAACTGGTGAAATGGTTTCAGCAATGAAATCTGGCGCAGTGATTGTTGATCTTGCAGCTGAAACAGGCGGAAACGTTGAGGGAAGCAAGCCAGGTGAAACAGTTACAACTGCAAACGGTGTGGTTCTTTGGGGCGGAAAAGATGTTCCAAGTCAGCTGCCATATCACGCATCAATGTTGTTCTCACGAAACGTTGTAAATCTACTTCTGCTCATGACAAAGAGTGTCGACGGAAAACCTACTGGAGATGTGATTCCAGATTTTTCCGATGAAATTATTGATGCCGCAACACTTACACATGGCGGCGCTCGTCGCACACCGGAGGGCAAGAAATGACATCCATGGCAATTCTGACAATCTTTATTCTTTCAGTCTTCGTAGGCTTTGAAGTTGTCTCTAAAGTATCGACAACACTTCACACACCACTGATGTCTGGCGCAAATGCAATTCACGGAATCATTTTGATTGGTGCAATTATCGTTGCTGCCGGAGCGAAAACTACTTTAGAAACCACCTTGGCAATTCTCGCGGTTGTATTAGCAACAATAAATCTGGTGGGCGGCTTTGTGGTAACAGATCGCATGCTCGAAATGTTTAAGGGGAAGGGCGGTAAGAAGTAATGAATTCAAATCTTTATGCCCTATTAGGACTTGGTGTTGCAATCTCCTTCATCATGGCGCTTAAGGGGCTTTCGGCTCCTAAGACTGCCCGCCGTGGAAATTTAATTGGTGCCTTTGGTGCCACTGTTGCGACCGTAATCGTCTTCTTTGATCCTGCTATCGAAGAGCGCAATAACACCTTACTAATCATTGGTGCGATTGCATTTGGTGTAATCGTTGGCGTTCCTGCG
>JACCDP011165861.1_pt1 | contig 14930 bp, 23 predicted proteins | sample 7445841 | NCBI WGS metagenome assembly JACCDP01 (sample SAMN15323441, study PRJNA562643) | freshwater metagenome | isolation source: river surface water | place: USA:Blue River Watershed | collected 2017-08-17 | reverse complement strand
CTGAAACTTCGCCAACCGCTGAAATAGTCTTCAGCAATCCTGCACTCTTGTAATAATTGATAATTGGTTCGGTCTGATCAGCATAAACTGCGAGACGATTAGCGATAACGTTTTCAGCATCATCAGAGCGTTGATACAACTCGCCACCGCAAGAATCACAAACACCAGCTACTTTTGGCGCTTCAAAAATTACATGTGAAGTTGCACCGCAACCGCGGCAAGCTCTGCGACCAGATAACCGTTTTATGATCTCTTCGTTCTCAAGTTTGAACTCAAGAACTGCATCTAATGGAGTATTCGCTTTTTCTAGAACATTTTTAAGAAAATCTGCCTGGTCGATATTTCTTGGATATCCGTCGAGAAGAAAACCATTCTTGGCATCTGGGTGAGTTAAGCGGTCTGCAACCATCTCATTAGTTACTGAATCTGGAACTAAATTTCCAGCATCCATAAATGATTTAGCGTGCAAACCTAATTTGGTTTCACCCTTGATATTTAGGCGAAAGATATCGCCAGTAGAAATGTGTGGGATTGAAAAATGCGATGCGAGATGAACTGCTTGTGTTCCCTTGCCCGCACCTGGTGGACCTACCAGGATTAAGCGCATTACTTAAGGAATCCCTCGTATGAACGCTGTTGTAGTTGTGACTCAATCTGCTTGGCAGTATCAAGACCAACGCCAACCACAATAAGAATTGCGGTTCCACCGAATGGGAAGTTTCCAGTTGCATCAAAGAGAATCAACGCAATGATCGGAATGATTGCGACAAATGCTAAGTAGAGCGAACCTGGAGCGGTAATTCGAGAGAGCACATATTGCAAATATTCAGCTGTCGGACGACCAGCACGAATACCTGGAATAAAGCCGCCATACTTCTTCATATTTTCGGCTACTTCGTCTGGGTTGAATGTAATTGCAACATAGAAGTAAGTGAAGAAAATAATCATTGCAGAGTAAACAATTATATAAATTGGATGATCGCCAGTAACCAAATTCTGTTGAATCCAAACGGCCCAGGCTGCTGAACTTCCAGAGAAGTTAACAATGAGAGATGGAATGTAAAGAAGTGAAGAGGCGAAAATTACTGGGATAACGCCAGCTTGGTTTACCTTAATTGGAATATATGTGCTGGTTCCGCCATATGACTGACGTCCAACTTGGCGCTTCGCATATTGAACAGGAATACGTCGCTGCGCTTGTTCTACGAATACGACTGCGGCAACTACAAGAATTCCAACAGCTGTTACGAAGATAAATGCGAACAATCCCTTTTGAAGTCTGATTGACCAGAGTTGAGATGGGAATGATGCTGCAATCGATGTGAAGATCAAGATTGACATTCCATTACCAACGCCGCGATCTGTAATTAGCTCGCCAAGCCACATAATTACTGCGGTTCCAGCGGTCATAACAAATACCATTGTCATAATTCGTGGCCAGGTTGTATCTGGAATAATTGGGAATGAACATCCGCTAAACAAACGTCCTGGAGTTCTTGCAACTGCGATCAAACCGGTTGATTGCAGAATCGATAACCCAATAGTTAAGTAACGTGTGTATTGAGTCAGCTTTGCAGTTCCAGATTGTCCTTCAGCTTTTAGAGTTTCAAAGCGAGGGATTACGACAGTTAAAAGCTGAACAATGATTGAAGCAGTGATGTAAGGCATGATTCCAAGTGCGAAGACCGAGAGCTGTAGAAGCGCTCCGCCAGAGAACAAGTTAATCAAACCAAAGAGACCACCGTTGTCGGCCTGATTTATACAAATTTGAACATTCTCGTATGACACACCCGGTGTTGGAACAATTGAACCGAAGCGGAAGAGCGCCATGATTGAGAGCGTGAAGAAAATCTTTTTACGCAGATCTGGCGTCTTAAACGCCTTACCAAATGCTGAGAGCACGATTTTCTCCTTCTATTCCAACTAGTCCAACTAGTTTTACTAGCCTAATGATTCTTTAGATTTAAAGTTTCTTAGCTGATCCGCCAGCAGCAGCAATCTTTTCAGATGCTGATGATGAGAACGCATGAGCTTCGACAGTAACCTTCACAGAAATTTCACCATTGCCAAGAACCTTGACTGGGTAACCATCACGAACAGCGCCCTTTGCAATTAAATCCGCAACAGTGACAGCGCCACCCTTTGGATAAAGTGCATTGATTGTTGAAACGTTTACTGGCTGATATTCAGTGCGCTCTGGGTTTTTGAAACCACGAAGTTTTGGCAGACGCATTACGAGAGGTAGTTGACCACCTTCGAAACCTGCGCGAACAACGTTACGGGCACGTGTTCCTTTACCACCGCGACCTGCAGTCTTTCCCTTTGAAGCTTCACCGCGACCCTTACGAGTACGAGACTTCTTTGCTCCTGGAGCTGGGCGTAGATGATGGACTTTTAGCACCATTGTTATTCAACCTCCTCAACCTTGACGAGGTGGCGAACAGCGACGACCATTCCGCGAATTTCCGGACGATCTTCCTTAACCACAACATCACCGATTCTTTTTAGACCTAGTGAACGCAAAGTTTCGCGGTGTTCTGGACGACCGCCAACCTTTGAACGTAATTGCGTAACTTTTAGACGAGGCATTATGCACCTACCGATGCTGCTACGGCACGAGCAATTGCTGCTGGTGCGACATCTTCTAATGGACGGCCACGTCGAGCGGCAATTGCATTTGGATGTTCCAAAGCTTTTAGCGCTACAACAGTTGCATGAACCATGTTGATTGGATTGTTTGATCCAAGTGACTTGGTTAGAACATCTGTGATTCCGGCACATTCCAATACGGCACGAACAGGTCCGCCCGCAATAACTCCGGTTCCGGGAGATGCTGGACGAAGTAGAACTACGCCGGCAGCTTTCTCACCTTGAACTGGATGTGGAATTGTTCCGTAAAGACGAGGAACTTTAAAGAATGATTTCTTCGCTTCTTCAACGGCCTTTGCAATCGCTTGTGGAACTTCTTTTGCTTTTCCATAACCGATTCCAACAGTTCCGTTCTGGTCACCAACAACAACTAGTGCTGTGAATGAGAAACGACGTCCGCCCTTAACAACCTTTGATACGCGGTTGATGAATACAACGCGTTCTGTGTAAGGAGACTTCTCTTTCTCTGGTCCACCATCGCGACCGCGACGTTCAGGGCGACCTCCGCCTTGGCCTTTGCCGCCAGCGCGTGGATCGCGTGAAGTATCTGTAGTAGTAGGAGTAGTGGCCATTAGAATTCCAATCCGCTAGCGCGTGCAGCATCTGCAAGAGCAGCTACACGACCGTGGTATTTATTTCCACCGCGGTCAAAGACCACTGTAGTAATTCCTTTTTCCTTTGCGCGTTCTGCAATTGATTGACCAAGGATTTTCGCCTTTGCAGACTTATCACTTGAAGAATCTTTGCGAAGTGCATCTTCCATGGTTGATGCAGAAACAATTGTCTGACCAATTGAATCATCAACAATCTGCACGAAGAGATGACGTGTAGAACGTGAGACCACAAGACGTGGACGAGCAGTTGTGCCAGCAATCTTCTTGCGAACACGGAAGTGACGACGGGCGCGTGCCTTCTGAGAGGAGCCCTTAGCGACTTTTACACCGATAGCCATTACTTCTTACCTGTCTTTCCTTGCTTGCGTCGGATACGTTGTCCATCCAAATGCAGACCTTTACCCTTGTAAGGATCAGATTTGCGAAGCTTTTGAATCTTGGCTGTAACTTCTCCAACTAATTGCTTGTCGATTCCAGAGATGTGGAAGCGAGTTGGTGATTCAACCTTGAAGGTAATTCCTTCTGGAGCTGGAAATTCGATTGAGTGGCTGTAACCAAGTTGGAACTCAAGTCCCTTACCCTTTTCAGCAACACGGTAACCAACACCAACGATGGTGATTGATTTTGAATAACCATTTGTAACGCCTTCGATTAAGTTTGAAACCAAAGTGCGTGATAGGCCGTGAAGTGAACGAGATGAACGTCCATCGTCAGGGCGAGTAAGAGTAAGTGTTGTTCCTTCTTGGGAAATTGCAATTGGCTCTGCAATAACGTGAGTAAGTGAACCCTTTGGTCCCTTAACAGTTACAGCTGAACCAGCGATTGAAACTTCAACGCCGGATGGAACAGTGATTGGGCTACGACCGATACGTGACATTTAGATCACCATACGTAGGCGAGAACTTCTCCGCCTACACCTTGCTTGTTAGCCGCTTTATCAGTTAGAAGACCTGATGAAGTGGAGATGATTGCAACGCCTAGTCCGCCGAGCACTTTTGGAAGCGCTGTTGACTTTGCATAAACACGAAGTCCTGGCTTAGAAACACGACGTAGACCAGCGATTGAACGTTCGCGGTTTGCACCGAACTTCAAATCGATAGTTAGCGTCTTTCCAAAACCAGTAGATGAATTCTCTACTTTGAAGCCTGCGATGAAACCCTCTTGCTTAAGGATTTCTGCAATACGAACTTTTACCGACGAAGAGGGCATTGAAACCTCTTGGTGGTAAGCAGAGTTTGCATTGCGCAGACGTGCAAGCATGTCTGCGATCGGATCTGTCATTGTCATTCTTGGCCTCTGGCCTTTCTCGAGCCGGTTTCCGTATTCCTTAATTTAAGGAGTGGACCTGTCCCGTAGTTACTAGTTGGGATAAAAAATTATTCGAATTACCAAGAAGCCTTAGTAATGCCTGGAAGTTCGCCACGGTGTGCCATCTCGCGGAAACAGATACGGCAGATACCAAATTTTTGGTAGACCGCATGAGGACGTCCACAACGTTGGCAACGTGTGTAGCCGCGAACCTTGAACTTAGGTTTGCGTGCTGCTTTGACCTTAAGTGATGTCTTTGCCATTTGGCGCCTCTCTTAGTTTTCCTTGAATGGGAAGCCGAGCGCGCGAAGTAATTCGCGACCCTCTTCATCATTCTTGGCAGTAGTTACGAAAGTGATATCCATACCGCGGGTGCGATCGATCTTGTCCTGTTCGATTTCTGGGAACACATTTTGTTCGGTTAGACCGAATGTGTAGTTACCGTTTCCATCGAATTGCTTTGGAGATAAACCGCGGAAGTCGCGAATACGAGGAAGTGCGATCGATAGCAGACGATCTGTGAACTCCCACATACGATCATTGCGAAGTGTTACGTGGCAACCAATTGGCATACCTTCACGCAACTTGAACTGTGCAATTGATTTACGAGACTTAGTTACTTGTGGCTTCTGTCCAGTGATGATTGTGATGTCACGGATAGCGCCTTCAATTAGCTTTGAATCACGAGCAGCTTCACCAACACCCATATTCACAATTACCTTTGTGAGGGTTGGAATCTGCATTACGTTCTTGTAAGCAAACTTAGTTTTTAGAGCTGGCTTGATCTCTGTTGCATAACGCGTCTTTAGACGAGGTGCAGTAGAAGTAGTCATTACAGATCCTTTCCAGTGCGGCGAGAGATGCGAACATTCTTGCCATTTTCGTCTTTGCGAGTTCCGCTGCGAGTTGCTTTTCCATCGCTATCAACCAACATCACATTTGAAATGTGAATTGCTGATTCAACAGTAAGGATTCCGCCAACTTTTACGCCGCGTTCGCTGGTTGTTTCTTGGGTGTGGCGCTTTACGCGAGCAACACCTTCAACAAGAACGCGAGATTTCGCCTTGTCTACTTCAAGAATCTTTCCAGTTACGCCCTTATCTTTTCCGGCAATAACAAGGACTTCATCGCCCTTCTTAAGTTTCAAAAGCTTTGCCATTTTTTATAGCACCTCCGGAGCAAGGGAAATAATCTTCATAAACTTCTTGTCGCGAAGTTCGCGAGCAACTGGTCCGAAGATACGAGTGCCGCGTGGTTCGCCATCCGCTTTTAGGATAACTGCAGCATTCTCATCAAATTTAATATATGAACCATCAGGGCGACGGTTCTCCTTAACGGTACGAACGATGACAGCCTTTACGACTTCACCCTTCTTTACTTGACCGCCAGGAATTGCATCTTTAACAGAGCAAACAATGATGTCGCCGATTCCGGCGTAGCGTCGTGAGGAACCACCGAGAACACGAATACAAAGGAGTTCCTTTGCACCGGTGTTATCCGCGACTCGAAGTCTGGATTCTTGTTGAATCATTTGTCAGTGTCCCCTTACTTAGCCTTCTCAAGAATTTCAACAACGCGCCAACGCTTTGTAGCTGATAGCGGACGTGTTTCCATCAAGAGAACGCGATCGCCAATACCGGCGCTGTTGTTCTCGTCATGTGCCTTCAACTTATGAGTACGAGTCATAACTTTTGAATACATGGCGTGCTTGACCTGGTTTTTAATTTCGACAACGACAGTTTTATCCATCTTGTCTGAAGTTACGATGCCTTCGCGAGTCTTACGGAAGCCACGAGTTTCTTCTGCGTTAGAAGATGTCATGCTGCGCCTCCAATTCCTAATTCACGTTCACGCAAGATTGTGTAAATCCGCGCAATCTCTTTACGAACCGCAGTCAGACGACCGTGGCTCTCAAGTTGGCCTGTAGCTGCTTGGAATCGAAGGTTGAAAAGTTCTTCCTTTGACTCACGCAACTTGTTAGCAAGTTCTTCGCTCGCAAGAGCGCGTAGCTCTTCAGTTGTAACGATATTTGCCATTAGAACTCCTCACGACGAACTACTCGGCACTTCATTGGAAGCTTGTGAATCGCGCGAGTCATTGCCTCGGTGGCGATATCTTCTGTAACACCAGAGATTTCAAACATAACGCGACCTGGCTTTACGTTTGCAATCCACCATTCTGGAGAACCCTTACCGGAACCCATACGAGTTTCAGCTGGCTTCTTTGTTAATGGACGATCTGGATAAATATTGATCCAAACTTTTCCACCGCGCTTGATATGACGAGTCATAGCAATACGTGCAGCTTCAATTTGGCGGTTAGTTACGTATGCAGGCTCAAGAGCTTGAATACCGTAGTCGCCGAATGCAACAACAGTTCCGCCCTTTGACTTTCCACCGCGCTTTGGGTGGTGTTGCTTACGGTGCTTAACTTTGCGTGGAATTAACATTTTTAAGCCTCGCTTCCTTCTACTGGAGCTGCTGGAGTTTCTGAAGAAGAAGCAGCTTCTGCAGCACGAGATTCAACAGTTGAAGTTGTTACTTCACCACGAGGTGCGCGAGGTGCACGTGAACCACCGCGAGATGGTTTTGGTGCACGAGCTGCTGCAAGTGCAGCTGCTGCGCGTTCTGCGCGAGATTCAATAACTTCACCCTTGTAGATCCAAACCTTTACACCCAAGCGACCGAAAGTCGTGTGAGCTTCGTAGAATCCGTAATCGATATCTGCGCGAAGTGTGTGTAGTGGAACGCGACCTTCACGGTAGAACTCGGAGCGAGACATTTCTGCGCCGCCAAGACGACCACCGCATTGAACACGAATACCTTGCGCACCAGCCTTTAGAGCGGTCTGCATTGATTTACGCATTGCGCGACGGAAAGAAACACGAGCTGCTAACTGTTCTGCAATTCCTTGCGCAACTAGTTGAGCATTTGTCTCTGGGTTCTTTACTTCAAGAATGTTTAATTGAACTTGCTTGCCGGTTAGCTTTTCAAGCTTCTCACGAATCTTGTCAGCTTCAGTTCCGCGACGACCAATAACAATTCCTGGACGAGCAGTGTGTAGATCGATACGCACGCGTTCGCGAGTACGTTCGATTTCGATATGTGAAACACCAGCGCGCTCCATGCCCTTAGACATTGTGCGACGGATTTCAATATCTTCTTTTACATAATCCTTGTATAGCTTCTCGGCATACCAACGTGATTTGAACTCAGTTGTAATACCAAGGCGGAAGCCGTGGGGGTTTACTTTTTGACCCATTTATTCGGCCGTCCCTTCTTTAGCAACTGCTTTTTTAGCAGGGGCTTTCTTTGCAGGAGCCTTTTTAGCTGCTGCCTTCTTAGCTGTTGAAGCTGTTGAAGCTACCGGAGCTGCTGAATCAGTTGCAGGTGCTGCAACTTGCTTAACAACTGGAGCATGCTTTACAACTTTGCGTGGACCATTTGATCGGTAGTTGCGATCATCAGATACAACAAAAGTGATGGTTGATGTGCGCTTGCGAATTGTGAATCCGCGACCTTGTGCACGTGGACGGAAGCGCTTCAAAGTGAAACCCTCGTCAACTAGCGCTTCTGCAACCCAAAGTTCTGAAGCATCACGTAGTGATGGATTCTTCGCCTTAGCATTTGCAACAGCTGATGCAAGAAGTGTGTAAAGCTCGCCAGCAACTTCCTGGTTAGCAAACTTCAAAGTTGTTAGTGCAGTGTCTGCGCGCTCACCGCGAACGATGTTTACAACGCGACGTGCCTTCTGTGGTGTTGTGCGAGTTTCGCGAAGGATCGCGCGCGCAACTAATGCGGTTTCAGTATTAGCCACGAGCAGCCCTCGCATCCGTCTTAACGTGTCCCTTGAAGGTACGAGTTGGTGAAAATTCACCGAGCTTGTGACCGATCATGGCATCTGTAATGAAAACTGGAACGTGCTTGCGACCATCATGAACTGCGATGGTGTGACCAATCATTGATGGAGTGATCATTGAACGGCGTGACCAAGTTTTAATAACGTTCTTGGTATTCGCTGCATTCTGAGCATCCACCTTTTTAACAAGATGACCGTCCACGAATGGACCCTTTTTTAAACTACGTGGCATTTGTAAGGCTCCTTATCGTTTCTTGTTCGACTTGCGACGGCGGACAATCATTTGGTCACTCGCTTTTTTCTTACGAGTACGGCCTTCCGGCTTACCCCAAGGTGAAACTGGGTGACGTCCACCAGAAGTTTTACCTTCACCACCACCGTGTGGGTGGTCAACAGGGTTCATAACAACACCGCGAACTGTTGGGCGAATTCCGAGCCAACGCTTACGGCCTGCTTTTCCATAATTAATATTTGATTGTTCTGCGTTTCCAACTTCACCAACAGTTGCGCGGCAACGAACATCAACATTGCGAATTTCGCCAGATGGCATACGAAGTTGCGCGTATGGACCTTCTTTAGCTGCAAGTTGAACTGATGCACCAGCAGAACGAGCAATCTTTGCTCCGCCACCTGGGCGAAGTTCAATTGCGTGAATCATTGTTCCAACTGGAATGTTGCGCAGTGGCAAGTTATTTCCAGGCTTGATATCTGCAGATGGACCATTTTCGATCGCATCGCCTTGGCTCAATTTATTTGGTGCAATGATGTAACGCTTTTCGCCATCTGCGTAATGCAGAAGTGCAATACGAGCTGTGCGGTTTGGGTCGTATTCGATATGGGCAACCTTTGCTGGAATGCCATCTTTATCGTTACGTAGGAAATCAATTAGACGGTAAGCACGCTTGTGTCCGCCACCTTGGTGACGAGTTGTGATCTTTCCACTTGCGTTACGTCCACCCTTTGAGTGAATTGGGCGAACCAATGACTTCTCAGGAGTAGTGCGTGTGATTTCTGCGAAATCAGGAACGCTTGCGCCGCGTTGACCAGGAGTGGTCGGCTTGAGTTTACGAAGTGCCATTTTTGTCTCTGTCCTCTTCTTCTTCTAATCCAGTCCCCTTAGGAAACTGGACCTCCGAAGATGTCGATGCGGTCACCGGCGGCAACGTGCACGATCGCACGCTTTGTATCGTTGCGCTTTCCAAAACCAACTTTGGTGCGCTTGCGCTTACCTTCGCGGTTCATGGTGTTAACGCTCAATACTTTTACTCCAAATACCTTCTCGACTGCAATCTTGATTTCAGTCTTGTTAGCACGTGGATCAACTAAAAATGTGTACTTGTTCTCATCCAAAAGTCCGTAAGACTTTTCAGATACAACAGGTGCTAGGAGGATTTCGCGGCCGTCTTTCATGCTGAGACCTCAATTTCGCTCTCTCGTGCAACTGCTGTTGCTGACTTTTTAGACCCTGAAATGAATTCGCGAATCGCAGTTTCAGTGAAAACAATGTCATCACTTACTAGAACGTCGTAAGCATTTAGTTGATCATTCACGATTAGGTGCATGTCATCTGCGTTACGAAGTGAACGCCAAGCTGTATCTTCGGTGCGAGCAAGAACAACTAGAACATTCTTACGATCTGAAAATTGGCGAACTGCTGAAATTGCACCCTTTGTTGTAGGTGTCTCAACGATTGCATCAATTACGTGGATGCGATCTTCGCGTTGACGATCAGATAGAACACCCTTAAGTGCTGCAGCAATCATCTTCTTTGGTGTGCGTTGATCATATGAACGTGGAACTGGACCATGTGAAACACCACCGTGGCGTTGCAGCGGAGCACGGACTGAACCCTGACGGGCACGACCTGTTCCCTTCTGCTTGAAAGGCTTCTTACCTGTTCCACTTACTTCACCGCGGTTCTTTGTCTTTGCAGTGCCCGCGCGTGCTGCAGCAAGTTGCGCTACAACTACTTGGTGAATTAGTGGGACATTAGTCTGCACATCGAAAGTTTCTGAAGGCAAATCAATGCTTCCAGTTACCTTTCCGGCTGCGCTCTTAATATCTACTTTAAGTGACATGAGGTTATGCACCTACCGTTTCAGAAGTTGCCATCTTCGCCGCTGAACGGAGAAAGACGATTGAACCAGTTGGACCAGGAATTGCACCCTTGATTAAAAGAAGTGACTTCTCTGCATCAACTGAATGAACTAAAAGATTTTGAGTTGTAACTGTGTCAACACCCATGCGACCCATCATTTTCTTACCGCGGAATACGCGACCTGGTGTTGTTCGGTTACCGATAGAACCTGGCATACGGTGCTTACGGTCAACACCGTGTGAAGCTCCGATACCAGAGAAACCGTGGCGCTTCATAACACCAGCAGATCCCTTACCGCGTGAAGTTCCGGTTGCATCAACGATTTCGCCAGCAGCAAATACATCTGCACGAAGTTCTTGACCAACTGAATAAGTAGAAGTATCTGAAGTGCGAAGTTCAGCAACTTCAGAACGTGGAGTTACGCCAGCCTTTGCAAAGTGGCCAGCTTCTGGCTTTGTAACTTTGCGAGGATCAACAGCACCGAAAGCTAGTTGCACAGCTGTGTAACCATCATTTTCGATTGTGCGAATTTGTGTAACAACACATGGACCAGCTTCAACAACTGTTACTGGAACAATTTTATTGTTGGCATCGAATACTTGGGTCATACCAAGCTTCTTGCCGAGGATGCCTTTTACTGCAGATCCTTGGGATTGAATAGTTTTGCTATTAGCCATTTTTTATAATCCCCTTACAGCTTTATCTCAATGTCAACGCCGGCAGGGAGATCAAGACGCATCAATGAGTCAACTGTCTTAGGAGTTGGGTCGATGATGTCGATTAGGCGCTTATGGGTGCGCATCTCGAAATGTTCGCGGCTATCTTTGTATTTGTGAGGAGAGCGGATAACACAAAATGTGTTCTTCTCTGTTGGCAGTGGAACTGGGCCCGCGACAGTAGCCCCGGTGCGCTCAACAGTTTCTACGATCTTCTTCGCAGATGTGTCGATCACTTCGTGGTCGTATGCCTTAAGCCGAATGCGGATCTTTTGTCCCGCCATTTGCTTCTCCTTTTTATCTAAACTGCTTTTAAAAAAACTTTTTAATTCTTTTTACTCTTTGTTTATGGTCTGGCCTCTTTCGAGGCCAGACCGCAAACGTTTAATTACTTGATGATCTTTGTTACTCGACCTGCTCCAACGGTGCGACCACCTTCGCGGATTGCGAAACGTAGGCCTTCTTCCATTGCGATTGGTTGAATTAGAACAACAGCCATTTCAGTGTTATCGCCAGGCATAACCATTTCTGTTCCTGATGGAAGAGTTACGATTCCTGTTACGTCAGTTGTACGGAAGTAGAACTGTGGACGATAGTTATTGAAGAATGGTGTGTGACGTCCGCCTTCATCCTTTGAAAGGATGTAAGCATTCGCAGAGAATTCAGTGTGAGGTGTGATTGAACCTGGCTTGCAAACAACCTGGCCACGTTCTACATCTTCACGCTTTGTTCCACGAAGAAGAAGTCCAACGTTCTCGCCTGCTTGACCTTCGTCAAGAAGCTTGCGGAACATTTCGACACCAGTAACGGTTGTCTTCTGTGAATCTGGACGGATACCAACGATTTCAACTTCTTCGTTGACCTTAACGATTCCGCGCTCGATACGACCAGTTACAACAGTTCCACGACCTGTGATTGTGAAAACGTCTTCTACTGGCATCAAGAATGGCTTATCAACTTCACGAGCTGGTTGAGGAATAAAGGTATCTACTGCCTTCATTAGCTCCATGATTGATTCAACCCACTTGGCATCTCCTTCAAGAGCCTTAAGAGCTGAGATACGAACGATTGGTGTGTCATCGCCTGGGAATTCATACTTGCTTAGAAGTTCGCGAACTTCCATTTCAACAAGTTCAAGAATTTCTTCATCGTCAACCATGTCTGACTTGTTTAGAGCAACAACGATTGATGGAACGCCAACTTGGCGAGCAAGTAGAACGTGCTCCTTAGTCTGTGGCATTGGTCCGTCAGTTGCAGCTACTACAAGAATTGCACCGTCCATTTGAGCAGCACCGGTAATCATGTTCTTGATGTAGTCGGCGTGGCCTGGGCAGTCAACGTGTGCGTAGTGACGTGATTCTGTTTGGTATTCGATATGCGCGATAGAAATTGTTATACCGCGTGCGCGCTCTTCTGGCGCCTTATCGATTTGATCGAATGGTGTGAATGGGTTTACATCAGGATACTTCTCGTGAAGTACCTTTGAGATCGCAGCAGTAAGAGTGGTCTTACCGTGATCGATGTGACCGATTGTGCCAATGTTTACGTGCGGCTTATTCCGCTCGAACTTTGCCTTTGCCACTTTTTCCTCCTGTTGGTTCTTTTAGTTTGTTAGTTTGGTTGTTTTCGTTTGCCGATTCGCAATAACTCGAAGCGATTACTCGCCGCGAACCTTTGCGATGATTTCCTTCGCGACCGCGGCTGGAACCTCGGCATACGAATCAAATTGCATGCTGTAGCTTGCGCGACCTTGTGTTCTGCTTCGTAGATCTCCGACATAGCCGAACATCTCTGATAGCGGAACGATTGCTTTTACGATACGAGCGCCTGAACGCTCATCCATGGATTGAATTTGTCCGCGACGAGAGTTGAGATCGCCGATGACATCGCCCATGAAATCTTCTGGTGTGATTACTTCAACCGACATAACTGGTTCCAGAATTACTGGTCCAGCTAGTCGAGATGCTTCTCTAAATGCTTGTAGTCCTGCAATTTTGAATGCAAGTTCTGATGAGTCAACATCGTGGTAAGCACCGTCAAGAAGTGTTACGCGAACATCAACTAGTGGATAACCAGCAAGTGGACCGTTCTGCATTCCTTCTTTACAGCCAACATCAACTGAAGGAATGTATTCCTTAGGGATGCGACCACCGGTGATCTTGTTTACGAATTCATATGAATGTTCGCTGCCTGTTGGAAGTGGTTCGATTGCAATTTGAACCTTTGCGAATTGACCAGAACCACCAGATTGTTTCTTGTGGGTGTAGTCATAACGATCAACTGGCTTGCGAAGTGTTTCGCGGTAAGCAACTTGTGGCTTACCAACATTTGCTTCCACTTTGAATTCGCGGCGCATACGGTCTACAAGAATTTCAAGGTGAAGCTCGCCCATACCAGAGATGATTGTTTGGCCAGTTTCTTCATCTGACTTAACGTGGAATGTTGGATCTTCTTCAGCAAGACGTTGAATCGCAATACCAAGTTTTTCTTGGTCAGCCTTTGTCTTTGGTTCGATAGCAACCGAGATAACTGGTGCTGGGAAATCCATTGATTCAAGAATTACTGGCTTATCTGGATCGCATAGTGTGTCGCCAGTTGTGGTGTTCTTTAGACCCATAACTGCGATGATCATTCCTGCGCCAGCTGAATCTTTCTCTTCACGCTTATTTGCGTGCATCTGGTAAATCTTTCCGATACGTTCTTTGCCATCCTTTGTTGAGTTAAGGATTGCAGTTCCGGTATCTAGACGACCAGAGTAAATACGGACGAAAGTTAATTTTCCAAGGTGTGGATCTGACATGATCTTGAATGCAAGTGCTGAGAATGGTTCTGAATCTGCAGGTTGACGCTCTACTTCTACTTCTGGATCGCCCATCTTGTGGCCAACAATCGCCTTGATATCTAGTGGGCTTGGAAGGTAGCGGTTAACTGCATCGAGCATTGGTTGAACGCCCTTGTTCTTAAATGCAGAACCAGTAAGAACTGGTGTCAGCTTGTCAGCAAGAGTTGCGCGACGGATACCAGCAATAATTTCAGCTTCTGAAAGTTCAATACCCTCTAGGTATTTCTCCATAACAGCGTCGTCAGCATCTGCAAGTGTTTCAAGCATGTTGTGACGTGCAGTCTTTGCTTCTTCCAACATAGCTGCTGGAATTTCTTCAATTAAATAATCTTCGCCCTTTTTGGTTTCGCCAGGCCAGACAAGTGCCTTCATTGCGATTAGGTCGATAACTCCGCTGAAGTCACCTTCTGATCCAATTGGAAGTTGGAGAACAAGTGCAATCGCATTTAAGCGAGAGCCAATCATGTCCACGCAACGTTGGAATGAAGCACCAGTGCGGTCTAACTTATTTACGAAACAGATACGTGGAACGTTGTAACGATCTGCTTGACGCCAAACTGTTTCTGATTGTGGCTCTACGCCAGCAACACCGTCGAATACGCAAACTGCGCCATCGAGAACTCGGAGTGAACGCTCTACTTCAACAGTGAAGTCCACGTGACCTGGTGTATCAATAATGTTAATTAGGTGGTCTTTCCAAACACATGTTGTTGCTGCTGATGTGATTGTGATTCCACGCTCTTGCTCTTGTTCCATCCAGTCCATAGTGGCGCCGCCATCATGAACTTCACCGATCTTGTAGTTGATACCGGTGTAAAAAAGGATTCGCTCAGTAGTCGTGGTTT